>Ga0136553_1000673_pt1 | contig 11525 bp, 10 predicted proteins | sample AntRauTorckE5430_FD_101384 | JGI IMG/M metagenome (GOLD analysis project Ga0136553, IMG submission 101384) | Saline lake microbial communities from Rauer Islands, Antarctica - Metagenome Torckler E5 #430 | ecosystem: Environmental > Aquatic > Non-marine Saline and Alkaline > Saline | place... | reverse complement strand
GGCCGTACCGATCGTGGTGGAAACGGATATGGGGGATAACTGGCTGGAAGCGCACTAATAGTAGTGTAGTCATGTCGTGGTGTCGTTATGTAGTAGCTACCGCACCTTACAATGCGCGGTAGCTACTACATAACGACACTACGACATGACCAACTATGGCCCGCAAAGGAAAAAACCATACGGATCGATTCCATGGCCGGGTGGGAACTTGCGAGCTATGTGCTCGGGATAAGCCACTGACGGAGCATCACCTCATTCCCCGAGCGGTACACGGGAAGAAGTATTTCCAAAAGCATTTCACGAAGGAAGAAATGACCCATCGCCGCATCAGTATCCGCCGTGAATGCCATAAGGGCATTCACCGAACCATTCCGGACGAAAAGGAGCTGGCGCGGAACTTCAACACCAAAGAAGCATTGCTGGCCGATGAGCGGATCGTGAAACACCTTGCCTGGGTGGCGAAGCAGCGGTAAGATCTGGTCGTGCTTGCTAGCCAGTAGCTTATTTTAGCTTTCCCTGATTTATCCGTTGGCAAACATAGCTCCGGCCCTTTCCGTTTTAGTATTGAAAAGATTTGACTCTACCATCTTTCGTCATCATTCACCAAACCCGCAACTACGCTATTCGTAGCGAGACTGCCGGGCTTACCAATCCCAAACCATGTCTAAGCAAGAAACCAAAGCAGCCATCATCAAGCACCTGCTCGCTGAAAAAGAAGCTTCCTACGCCAACATGATGGCCATGCAGCAATCTGAAGTCTCCGGCGCGGAGACGGAAAGCGGGGAGGAAAGTTTCGGTGACGGTAAGACCGGACAGGTACTTGGCCGGGTAGAGGCCCGCGCTTCTGTAGTGGAAGCTCTTCAGAACGACATCAATATTCTTAGTGGCCTGGATTCCGTCGAAGCCAACGAACAGATTCAACTGGGCGACATAGTCGAGACAGATAAAGGCTTTTTTTTCGCGGCCGTTGCCGCCGACGAGTTTACGGTGGATGGCATTACTTACCGGGGTATCTCCACGGATAGCCCGCTGTTCCGGGCTTTGTTGGGAAAGAAAAATGGAGATATCGCCGTAGTGAACGATAACCGTTTCACCCTGAAAAGCAGTTACTGAAACAAGACGAGAGGCACCGTCGGAACCATAATCCGGCGGGGCTATATCATAATCTCACAAAAAATGTTGGTTCAAAATTTGGCGGTAAGCATATTTGCCCCTATCTTCGAAGCATCTTTAGTGCTTTTTATTTTGATCCCATGAATGTAATAGTGCCGACTCCCGTTTGGGGTCGGCTTTTTTTATGAGTGTTCTCAAGGTGTGCGTAAGGCTATTGTGCCCGGTAAAAAGGGCCGCCGCCCTGATACAAATACCAGGACGACGCAACCTGTAAATCATAATCTCATGAACATAAGTCTTGTCGTTATGAAAGAACCTTGTCCCTTCCGACAATACAAAGATGGGGCCTCCGGTAAGAGAATCGAAGGACACATTTGCTTATTCGTGAAATAAAAATTATTTAATTTGCCAGTCAAATAACTGATTTCCATTTTATTGCGTCTTTTATTAGTGAATATTAATAGTTACTTCGTGTAGTGTTTCGCCAACAGAATCATCAGAAAAAGCCAGTTCTTATCCCCGGGAAGGCGATACATGCCGGTTTCCCTCAAATTTTCCTGGCCTTATGGAATTAGCCGCTGCCCAAAAAATCGTCGATGAATGGATCACGACCATCGGCGTTCGCTACTACGGCGAGCTTACGAATATGGCCATCCTGATGGAAGAAACCGGAGAGGTGGCCCGCTTGATGGCGCGCATTTACGGTGAACAGTCTTTTAAAAATCCTGCCGACGCCGATACCGCTCACGAACAACTAGCGGATGAATTTGCCGACGTGCTTTTCGTGCTGATCTGCCTGGCCAATCAAACGGGCGTCGATCTGACGGATGCACTGCGCAAAAACCTGGAAAAGAAAACCAAACGAGACCTCACCCGCCATAGAGATAACCCTAAGTTGAAGTGAGGTTTAGGGCTTAGCTTTTAGGGTGCTATGTAGCAACCACAAATCCTAAGTGCCAAGTGCTGTAATCCTTGTGCAGTGTCGGTACTAACTGAAATAACCAGCCATCAGCTTTATCTACCAAAACCCGCTGTCAGGCACTACCGGAACATCGCCACCCTGCTACTGTACATCCGCCCGTCAACTTCCAGGCTAAGCACATAGATGCCAGCAACGAAACCGACGCTCCCCAGCGGGAAATGCTGCGTCTGTAACCCAGCGAGGCGACGGCCGCTAAACGGAGAACCAAGCTTGCGCCCAGCCATATCAAAGAAATGCACGTTTACGTTGGCGTTGGCTGGCAGGTCATACTCGACAACTACCTGCCCACCATTCAAGTATGCCTTCATGCCGATGGTAGCAGCACGCTCCGGGGTGCGGGTGCTGGTGGTACCCTGACAGGAAAGCCCAAGGCCATCGATGCGGGGGAAGACCTGGCCCATCAGTTCGTCCACCACATTACCATCGATGCAAAGCCAGTTGGCCATTATCGTGGTGTAAACGGAGCGAAAATCCGTTGTGTAAAAGAGGTTGTTACCCTGATCGACGTTTTGCAGGTCGGGCAGGCCACCGGTCATGCCGTTGCCGTTGAGGCCCTTGCCGAAGAGCATCATTGGCGCGGCAGTGCCGTGGTCAGTCCCCCGAGAACCGTTCTGAAAAATGCGGCGGCCAAACTCACTGAAGGTGACGCTCAGCACCCGTTCGTCGATACCACCCGTCTCCAGGTCTTCGTAAAAAGCTTTGATGTTATTGCCCAGGCTGTTCATCAGACTGGCGTGGTCTCCGGCCTGACCAGCATGGGTGTCGTACCCGTCCTGTTCGATGACGAAGAAGCGGGTTTTCAATCCACCGCGCAGCAGACGAGCAACGAGGGCAAACTGGTCGCCCAGCCGGTCGTTTTCGTACTCGGCTGTATTGCTGCCCGCATCGAAGGCTCTGGACAATACACCGGCGTACTTGAAGGTGGTGTTGGCAACCGCCCGAACGTAACGGAGCTGCTCGCCATAAGTACATTCCGGCACGGCAGTCGTGTCGTACAGCTGGCCAGTACGCGCAATCTCGTATAACTGCGTCGGGTTACGCGTGGAAATGGCGTAGTTGAAGTCATTCGCATTGTTGAACAACAGGTTGCCGGGGCCACCGATCTGGATGGCGGGCGGTGTTTCCGGCGGGGTGGTTAGGAAGTCAGGATACTGCCCACTGATGTAGCGACCGAGTACGCCGCTGTTCACGTATTCGTCAGCACCGGAACCGGAAGCCCAGATGTCGGACGAACGGAAATGGCTCAGGCTGTGATCGGGGTAACCGACATTCTGGACGACCCGCATCTGCCCGGCCTCCCACAAGGGTTTGATCGCGGCCAGCTGGGGGTGGATGGCGAGGGTGGAAGTAAGGTCTACCGCGTCCGCCCGTGGAATGTGGATGTCCGGGCGCAAGGTTTGGTAGGTCCCAAAATCATGGATCGGGATGAAGGTGTTGAGGCCATCGTTACCGCCTTTGAGGCGAACGAAGACGAGCACGCGCTCGTCGTCACCGCTGGTCAGAGCGGCAGCAAGTGGCGACATATTCATCGCCGAGACGGGCAGTTGGTTGAGCAGAAAGCCGGAGGAGCCCAGAATGCCGAGCTTACGCAGGAAATTGCGCCGGCTGTGATCCTGTTCGTGAGCGAGGCCGTCTTTAAGGCTGTCGCCTTTACGCAGGGCGGATTTGGTAAGGTTGGAATGTCCCATGGTGGGGTATATTTTTTTCGCGGCTGCCCAACAAGGCGAGCTGCGGATGGCGCGATTTAATTGAGCTGGAATTCCGGGAGGCGGCCGATGAAGCGCAGTAGCAGGGTCAGTTGCCAGGAGGCGGCGGGATAATCCAGTGTCCATTGTCCGGTGGTGAAGTAATTCTCCGGTATTTCCCACTTCAGCACGTCCGTGGCCGTAGCGTAGGCTTCTTCGGATACCAGGCCGCGAGGGATGTAGTAATCGACGATTGCCCGGGCAATGATCTCGGGCGAGTTGCTATTGCCGGTCAGTCGTTTGGCGAGGTCAGGGTAGGTGGCTTCACTCGCGTTGTGTACCGCCCAGGCGTAACCGTCCATGAAATCCCAGCGCAACGTCAGGCGGTTAGCGTCAATCCAGGCGCGGTCGCCCGTCCAGCCAGCAACATCGGGTGGGTGGCCGACGTACTGACCAGCATTGGCCGCCGCCCAGATGCCCCAGTCTAAGCGGTTTTCGAAGTCACCGAAATTACCCTGGCGAAGGAAGGAGGCATTCATTTCGAGCGGACTCTTGACGAGCACGCCCTCGTTGGCCGCGTCGTAAAAGTGTGCGCTGGCGAAAAGTTGCTTGATGACCGGCAGCAGGTTCCAGCCGTTGTCCCGCAGGGTAGTGGCCAGGCCGTCGATCACCGTTTCATCCCTTGCTTTATTGACGTAGTAGCGGTAGAGCTTTTCGCAGATAAAAGTGGAAATCTCCAACGGCCGTTGCTCAAACAAGACGTCAATCAGGATCTCCGTATTCATTGCCTCCCGTGTCTCACCGAAGACCGTTTTTGGCGTAGGGTCGAAACCCCACTCGGCCCATTCGACGGGGCCGCAGTAGCTCGTCCAGCCATTGTAGCCGGTCAGGGCGCGGCTGGCCTCGACGATGTCTTCTTCGGTATAGTTGTTGTTCACCCCGAGAGTGAAGAGCTCGAACAGTTCGCGGGCGTAGTTCTCGTTGGGGTGTTGGCGGGTATTCTCGAAGCCGTTGAGAAAGAAGAGCATGGCTGGCTCGGTGGTCATCTTCTGGATGAGGTCGTGAAAGTTTCCGAAAGCTTCCTCTTCAATAAGTTTGAGGTAGCGGTAGTGGTAGCTCGGGCAACTATGGATTTCGTAGATCGTGACCAGGTGGTTTTGCCAGAAGAGAGACATTTTCTCCCGCACGCCGTAGGTGATGGCATCCTCAAACCAGTCGTAGTGCAAGGAGATGAAGGCCCCGAACGGATCGATTTCGGCGGCCATCATCGCGTCGTAGTCAAGGCCTGCCCATTCGGGAGCCGGGCGGGCGGGGCGGGCAACGGCTTCGTCAAAGATGCGATTTACGGTAGCGGCCGGGCCGTCGGTCAGGGCGCGCTCAATTTCGTCGGGCGTGGCCCCGAAGCCAGCGCGGCGGAACAGGTGCTGTACACGGGCCACATCCCATGGGCAATCCGGGGAAGGGACGTAGGTTTCCAGGCCAAGGGTGGCGCAGTTTGTTATTACCATCGGTTGTCAGGTATGAAATTGGGGCAGCTAAAGATAGGGCGCACAAGGGTATTAGACGACGAATTCGAGGTTTTAACGTTTGTTCCCCATATTTTTGTGCCTGCCGGGGTGGTTTTCTGACTTTGCTCCCTTTTCCCCCTCCCTTGCATCCTGCGGCCGCGCCCTCATTAGGCTGGTGGTTTGGTGGGCTACCGCTACCACCAAACCACCTTCACTCCACCTCCATACCTCGCAGCCGCCGTTTGCCGCCGAAGGCCTGGATATCGTCGAGTAAACTGCTGGCGCGTTCGATCTCACGAACAGTGTAAAAATTGAAGAGAAAGGCCAGGCTCATGAGCTGGAAAACGATGCCGAAGAGGAAGGTGTAGAGAAAGGCCTGAAGGACAACGTTGGCGTTGTCGATCGTCACCTGATCGGCGTAAAAAACCCAATCGAGAAAGGCGAAGAGCAGCCCGGCAGCCGTCGTATCCAGCAACCACAACAGCGGAACGGCGAGCAGGATCAGCATAAGTAAATTCGTGTAGGTCAGCACCAGGTGGACGTACACGTAGCGGAAGGTTTCCCGCGGCGTGGCCAGCCCCGAATAGCCCGCATAAGCGAAGGTGAACAGGAAGGGCAGGGCGAGGAAAACGAACAGCAAGGTCACGATTCCGTTGAAGGCAAAGCCCAGCGCGATGGTCACACAAACCAGGTATAAAAAGGTCTCGGAGCGCCAGTTGATGGGGTACCACCGTTGCGCGGCGGCCCGCCAGAAAGCGCGGAAAGTCAGCCGGAAAATACCGTACAGCCACCCCGCCACCAGCAGCAAAAAAAACAGCCCCCGATCGCGGGAAAAGGAGGTGAGCACCTCGTGGATATTATGAAAATCGCCGACCACGGAGCCATCAAAAAGGTAACGGGTATAACTCGCCGACCCGTAAAAAAAGAACGACAAAAGACAATAGGCAGCGGCTAAAAGAGCCGCACCGCTAACCATCAACAAAAGGTGGCGGCGCAATACCGTGAAGGCAGCCGCAAGCATGCTGCCCGCGCCACGAATCTGCTCCAGGCTAAGCGGTCCGTCTTCGGTAGCCGATTCTCGCCAGCCAGTGCCTTGTTCCAAAGGCGCGCGCGCCGCCACCACCCGTGGGTAAAGCACGTAATACCAGACCATAAAGACGAAACACAGCAGTATGAACGCTCCGCGAACGGCGTCGGGCAACTCCGTATGCCGCGTCACGTAACCCTCCAGAAAGCCCGCGATGACGAACAAGGGAAGGAGACCAAGCATGATTTTGAGCCCGTCGCGGGCCGAGTGTTTAAAAGCATCAAAGCGCGAAAGGGTGCCGGGAAAAAGTAAGCCTTTGCCCATCGCCAAACCCGCGCCGCCGGCCAGCACGATGCTGCTGATTTCAAGTGCGCCGTGCATCCAGATCGTCAGAAAACTCTCCTGCAACAGGCCCTGATCGAAGAAATAATACTGAAAAACGCCAACCATCACACCGTTACGAATCAGCTGCACCAGCGCGCCGACCGCAAAAAAAGCCCCCGACACGAAGGTCAGCAGGGCTACGAAGATATTATTGAACGTGATGCGCAGCGACATCTCGAAGGGTGCCGTCTGTTTATACACCGCCATCGGGTCACCACCTTCAATGTTGGCGGCGGTCATGTCTACGTAGGTTTGGCCGAGGATGGTGGCGGCGAACTGATCATCAATACGGTAACTCACGATACCAATCAGCATGGCCAGCACGAAGGTCGCCAAGGCAATCAGTAAGGGGCGGCGCTGGGCGTGAACAACGCGGGGCAGCTCGTCCGTCCAAAAGGTGAAAAAGCGACCCGCCTCACCGCGGCGGCCACGGTAAAGTTGCAGAAAAGTGCGCTGGGCCAGCCCGTTGAGGTAGACGCGTACCGACCGGTTGGGGTAAAAGGTGCGGGAATACGACAGGTCGTCGGTGGTGTGGATATAGAGCTGCTTGAGCAGTTCGGGGTCCTGGTCGTCGCGCTCAAGGGCGGCCTCGTAGCGTTGCCACTTGTCTTTGTTCTGACGGATGAATTCGGTTTCCCGCATAGCTCGCAAGATAGGGCGCGGCCGCGGGATGCCGTGAAAGTTGTTTTTCAGTCTGTCTAACCGATTACCTTTTCGGGATAAAAATTTGGCGCGCTGTTACCTCACTACATCATCCGGTCCCCTTCCCCGATTTTTCGGATAACACGACACGGGTTTCCTGCCGCAAAAACACCCACCGGAATGTCGCGCGTAACTACGCTACCGGAACCGATCACCGCACCGTCACCGACCGTCACCCCGGGGTGGATGATGGCCCCGCCGCCGATCCAGACGTTGTCGCCGATGATGATGGGCTTCGCGTATTCCCACCCGGAATTGCGCCCAGCGGCAATCAGTGGGTGGGTAGCCGTGTGCAGTTGTACCCGGGGCCCCAGCATCGCATTGGCGCCGATGCGGATGGAAGCCACGTCGAGAAAAACACCGTCGAAATTGGCGTAAAAGTTCTCACCCAGGTAGGTGTTGTAGCCGTAATCGCACCAAAAGTGGTTTTCGAGGTGCATTTTATCTCCGGCACTACCGAGGAGGTCGCGCAGGATGGCCGTGCGTTGATCGACCTTCGCCATGGGCAGGCCGTTGAGCTGTTCGGCCAGTCGGCGCGCCCGTTCACGACCGGCGATGAGTTCAGGATCGTCGGGACGGTAAAGCTGGCCGGCGATCATCTTTTGCTTTTCGGTCATTCTTTTTTAGGAATATTGGCTGATGCTTTATGGTTAACATAATACATGGCCGTGGTAAGAACTGACCCGCCAGCCTCTTATTACACTTCGATCAGCACCCGCGCTGCACTCAAAAAAGAAAAAAGTAGTGCATTAGCAGGGAGGCATCAGCCAAAGAAAAACTGTTCCAGCGTTGGTTCGTGGCCAGCACTAATTGATCTATCTACTTTAGTACCCTTAGGCCAAAGCAAAAGCCATCCGGTTGAGGTACCGGAACGAAAACCCGCGATGTAAGACAGGAGACAATGTAGATTTACGCCATAATCCGGTCTTTGTAAAGAATGGGGTCGGGGTACTCCTTTCTGAAGGAATACCTGATCACGTCGAATGCCGTCACGACGCCCTTCAGTTTACCGTCGAGATTGACGACGGGCAGGGTCTTGAAGCGGCGGTCCATGAAGAGTTCGGCGGCGGTGGCCACTTTGTCTTTGGGCGCGAGTTTGACGACGGCCTGGGTCATGACGTTAGCGACGATCTCCTTTTCACAGTCCGGGTTATTGCGGCAGTGTTGCCACAGGTCGTAAGTGGTGATCAGGCCGACGAGTTTGCCGTCTTCGACGACGGGAAGTTGCTGCAAGCGCTTTCGCTCCATGAGGGCGAGCACCTCGGCAAGGTGTTGGTCAGGTGTTGCGGTGGTCACCTTGATAGACATAATTGTCCGCACTTCTTCGTTCATCATAATCTCTGGAAGTTTGCGGTTCTTTGGGGCTTCTAAGTTACTGAATTGTAATGGTCCGTGCAACTCTTTTTGTGGGCGCGGTCGCAGGATGCAGGGCAGGATGATGAAAGCAAGGTGTTAAAATCCGGGGCTGGTATATCCCTGGCGGCATGATTGGCATTAATTGGGGAGTCAAAATCGGGGCGATGAAAGCGGACCTGGCGATCACCCTGAAATAAAAACCCATACCATAAACAGCGGTTCTCAAAGTAACCCAATTCCACAGAGAGCCATACCCGCTACTGCGCACAAAAAAGAGGGACGCTGCCGGTATGACAAGGTCCCTCTTCGTACGCGCTACGAGCGTCCGGGTCAAAGAAATGACCGACCACCTTTGCTGCCTACTCCAGCACGCCAGCCACGGCACCCTTGGCAAATTCTTCGCCCATTACGGCGTAACTGCCATCTTCCAGCTTGGTCCGTACGGCCTTGAAGGCGTCGATGGTTTCCTGGATATCTGCGGCGGAATGTTCTGCCGTAGGGATCATGCGCAGCAGCAACTGTCCTTTCGGGATGATGGGCGGCAGTACGATGGAGCAGAAAATACCGTAGTTCTCGCGCATATCGTAGATGAGGGCACCGGCTTCGTAAACGGAGCCTTTCATGTACACCGGCGTTACGCAGGCACCGGTATTACCGATGTCAAAACCGGCGTCTTTGAGGCCATTCTGCAGGTGGTTTACGTTTTTCCACAGTTTTTCACGTAGCTCCGGCATCGTGCGCAGAAGGCGCAGGCGGGTCAGCACACCTTTCACCATCGGGGTACAAAGGGACTTAGCGAAAATCTGGCTACGCAGGTTATAGCGGAAGAACTCGATGATGCTTTCGTCGGCGGAGACAAAGGCACCGAAACCGCTCAAGGCCTTGGCGAAGGTGGAGAAATAAACATCGATCTGGTCCTGAATACCCTGGGCTTCACCGGCGCCCATACCGGTTTCACCGAGGGTGCCGAAGCCGTGGGCATCGTCGACCAGCAGGCGGAAACCGTATTCTTCCTTAAAGGTGCAAATTTCCTTCAGGATGCCCTGCTCACCGCGCATACCGAAGACGCCTTCGGAGATGACGAGGATGCCGGAGCCACGCTTTTCAGCTTCAGCTTTAGCTTGCTTGATGCGAACCTCGAAGTGCTCAATGTCGTTGTGCTTGAAGGCATATTTCGGGCCCTGGTGCATCCGGATTCCATCCATGATGCAGGCATGATCGTCGCGATCATAGACGACAACATCGTGGCGGGTCAGGCAGGCGTCAACGATGGACATGATGCCCTGGTAACCGAAATTCAGCAACAGCGCGCCTTCCTTCCGGGTGAACTCGGCGAGTTCTTTTTCCAACTGAATGTGATCGTCGGTTTCCCCACTCATAATACGGGCACCCATGGGGTAGGCCAGGCCGTAGTCGCGGGTGGCATCGGTGTCAGCTTTTCGTACCTCGGGGTGGTTGGTCAGGCCGAGGTAAGAGTTGAGGCTCCAGATGATACATTCCTTGCCGCGGAATTTCATGCGGGGGCCGAGCTCCCCTTCGAGCTTAGGAAAAGAGAAGTAACCGTGGGCGATATCCTGGTACTGACCAAGGGGCCCTTTGTCGTTAAATTTTTCGAATATATCTTTCATTTGTGCTTTGATTTTGACAGCGCAAAGATAGTAAAGTGTCTTGGTTACCTGCTATGGGTATTCGTACCTTCTGGTCTGAGGCAGGTCACATTTGAGGCGTGGCGTTTATAAAAAACACCCCTTTGAGCCATCACTACCAAACCTTCTCCCCAATACTATCCGGCACAAAATGGCCCCACTTCTCATTATAAGTGTGCAGTTTTTCGGTCGGCTGGCCATTGGCGTCTTCGAGCGGAAAACCGGCCAGTTTCCAGGCATACAGGCTGCCGTAGAGGTTGTAAACCTTGGTAAAACCTTTTTTGCGCAACTTTTTGGCTGCTTGTTCGCTGCGGTAGCCGACGGTGCAGTAGACGACGAGGGGACGAGATTTATCCACGTCCTTGATCGTTTTAAGATCAAGGCGATCATAACCGATATTGATGGCACCGGGGAGGTGGCTGATGGTGAATTCCACCCGTTCGCGGGCGTCGAGAAAGAGAACGTTACCCATCGCGGCGGCTTCTTTGGCGCTCACGGCCTGCTCGTCGGCGGTGACCAATTGTTCCAGCTTTTCGTCAAGCGGGCCGTAGCCCGTTTCCAGACGTAAGGGCACCTGGGCGCGAACGCAGGATGCAAGCAAAAGGGGAAGGAGCAGGGTGATTAGCCCGGTTGTTAGCCTGTTCATGTTGCTTAAACGGGTGGTCGGTGGGTTTCGTTCAAGTCCCTTCTACAGTCTTGCTTTCATTTTACGTCACTAAAGCAGCATTTGAGGGGCTGCGTTGCTAGTTGAGTAGAATTTCAGACGTACGGATTTCTACCGGCAACTTGGCAAAAGCAGGGTGTAGCTTGTCTTATTCTCTTAGAAAAGCAAGCTAAGTAGTTGGACAAAATTAGCGTAACACTCGAAAAATATCTCCCCTGGCCCCTCTCCGAAGGTGAGGGGAGACGTAACAAAACGTTGGCGTGTGAGATGTGTAACTATGATTTTGCAGCAGTTCTCAATGTACCTCCGTGTACCCCACCCCAACTTATTTTGGGTGCCCTTCACCCCAAAAACGTATCCCCGCTGGGGAGGGGCGACTTTTCGATAGAATTTTTCGTGAAGGACGAAATTTTGTTCTTCTCTTTTTGCGCTGATTGCCTTTGATTAGGAAATAGTCG
>Ga0136553_1000672_pt1 | contig 11530 bp, 8 predicted proteins | sample AntRauTorckE5430_FD_101384 | JGI IMG/M metagenome (GOLD analysis project Ga0136553, IMG submission 101384) | Saline lake microbial communities from Rauer Islands, Antarctica - Metagenome Torckler E5 #430 | ecosystem: Environmental > Aquatic > Non-marine Saline and Alkaline > Saline | place... | reverse complement strand
TACGGTTGCTTCAGGTTGCTTCCCTATCTCATTGCAGCCTCTCTCTCTACGACGTAGGTATCACGTATCATCCTCTCTCTTTTATCTATTTCTGTAAAATCCTGTGAAAAAGTGCCCTATTCCTGCCTATTCCCGATTCCCGTACGGCGGGAAACCAACTAAGTACTGTACGCTACCGTCGTACTACTGTTGTACAGTACAACACCGTCCGTACAAAAGTATCGTATTCCAAAAGACGTCATTCTAAAGGCATCTGACATCTTCTCTTCTTCATCTTTTATTTTTACCATTTTTCTGGATTTTTCCTCATTTTTGGCTGCAAAATTATAACAAATCAAAGTACCAGCATACTTTATAAATAATAAGCTCTCCAACCATGAGGCTTTACGATGCAAAGGCTTCCCTCTACGCAACCCTTTTAGGTGCTCTAATGTACAAAACATTTGGATTTGCACCTAGCACAAAATGCTGGGAACCAATCACCGGGAGGGGATGGAGGAGCAACAACCTACTGACAGTATTATCCGAAACAAAACAATTGGATGAGCAGCAGCCATCAAAGAGCAAATGGGAAGCACAAATTCTTTTAAAGCTCTCATCTATTATTGATCCTGATCTTGGAAGAGATATAGTGTCACTAGGATTTATCAAAGACTTGCAGATCGATGATGACTACCAAGTTTCTTTTGACGTTGAACTAACAACTCCAGCTTCTCCTCTAAAGGAAGAGTTCAAAATCCAATGCGAAAATCTTATTAATTCTATTGAGTGGACTACCGGAAAGGCAAATGTAACCATGACAGCTGCTGATCCTTCTCGTATTGGTGCCAATCCTGATACACCATTTGGCCTTTCGCAAGTGAAGGCGATTATCGCTGTTTCCTCTTGCAAAGGAGGAGTTGGGAAATCAACGACCGCTGTGAATCTTGCATACTCTTTGAAGAAACTTGGTGCAGAGGTAGGAATTTTTGACGCGGACATCTATGGACCAAGCTTGCCTACAATGGTGACTCCTGACAGCGATGCCGTTGAATTTGTAGGGAGACAAATCAAGACATTAGAAAGAGATGGAGTTAAATTGATGAGGTAAGTTTGTTGATATTTACCGTGACCACCTATAGCATTATGGAACAAGTCTAATTCTCACTTTCACATTTCCTGTAGCTTTGGATATGTAAACGAAGGAAGTGCTGTGATGAGAGGACCGATGATTACCCAATTGCTTGATCAATTTTTAAGTCTCACATTTTGGGGACCCCTCGACTATTTGATTCTCGATATGCCGCCTGGCACTGGAGATATACAATTGACGTTGAGTCAAAAAATGAATATTACGGCAGCAGTAATAGTGACAACTCCACAGGAACTCAGCTTTGTGGACGTCGAACGTGGCATTCAAATGTTCGATTCTGTGAACGTGCCCTGTGTATCAGTAGTCGAGAATATGGCATATCTTGAGACAGACGTTGAGCCAAAGTTTGACGAAAGAATCATGTCAGATGCCCTTCAATTTGTATTGAAAGAAAAGGGAATCGATGATACGCATCTTGCAGAAGAGTTGGTCAGTGTAGTCAAATCATCTTTACAGGATTCCATGAAGCAAGATCACAACAAGCTACGAATTTTTGGCAAAGGTCACAAGAAACGTCTATCAGATCAGTGGGGAATCGAACATACATTCTCAATCCCACTGATGGAAAAAATTGCAGCAAATGGAGATTCGGGTACACCTTTTGTGATGGAATATCCAAACAGTGAACAAGCTGCAATCTACAAAGATCTCGCAGGAACAGTTGCGAGGGAGGTGGTCAAGGTTCAATATGCAAATAACCGTAATCGCCCCACTATTGCATACAACTCTAAGAATCATTTGCTTGAGATTAGCATTGGCAACGAAGACGATAAAGACACAGGCACCATGCCCCCTGCTGATCTTAGAAGGGAGTGCAAATGTGCGGCGTGTGTTGAAGAATTTTCGGGAAGGCAAATTCTGAAGCCAGAAGATATACTTGATTCCGTTATTCCGGCGTCAATGAATCCTACTGGTAACTATGCTCTATCGGTAGATTGGAGCGATGGTCACAAGTCTCTATATCCTTACAAACAAATCAGGTCGCTGCTTAAAAGTACGAGGGAAGCAAGACAGCCTAATTTATAAACAACGAAATTAGACAAAAGTCTTCGAAGAAAACCAATTTTGAACAAATTCAAATCACTGATCACGAACTCTAAGTATAAACCCGAACTGGAAAGCTGTAGAGTCTACGTGGATGTAGATGTTCCTTGTTTAAGAACTTGAGCCCTTTACAACGATAGGGCTTTTACGACCTGATTTCAATCTCTTCTTTTTAAATGATCATCAGAGACAGAAGACAATTGGCTAAAGCACAAGAGGAGCATGGAAGTGCGGTACAAGGTTGGTACAATACTGTAGTAGGTATTTGCAACTTATGCACTTTCAGTGACGGCTCTGTCCTGATTCTACGCAAAAAGTTATGGGCAAACTTAAATTCTTGTTAATGAAAGGGGGGTTTGGTGCCAGGTCAATAATTTTACCTAACATGCTACACACCACTCGCTGCATGAACTTAAGTTAATCCTTTGTCTAATTCTAATGCTTCTTATGAAGATAATATGAAATCGACCCTTTTACAGGGTCTAGCTACTTTCGTTTGAGTGCCTCTTAAGGTCTAGTCTAGATTTCCAGTACTTATTGGAATCCTGATTCAAAACTTGGGGTCACAATGTATCTACTTGAGAATCGTCGATAGCTTTGTTTTCAGTTTTCGTTCCTGAAAAAACGAGGAAAGCTTGCTCCCAACGATGATCTTTGCCAGCTTTGGTGGCAAGGTAATCTTATTACGGATCACTCTTTTCATGATTCTCGCGAGATCAGACTCACAAGTCCACTCGGCTCTTCCTCTTCACTTACAATTAAAGAATGTACGTGTATAATACCATTCATACGCTCTCTATTTTATAAGCCCTTCATTGAACTTTCTAATAAAGTCAAGAGAATACTTAAGTTCTTGTAGTATAAGCATTTCAGCTTTACCATTTCCTTTTGTCCTGACTCGTACCTTTGCATTAGTAGATTTGGCGGCAACATGGTTGTCATCAGGGAGATCATCTTCACTAATTATACGAAATCCTCTACTTGGAATGAAATTGCTGCTTTTCTTTTCATACTGCAACATTTCAATGGCTTTAATGACATTTCCTCCAACTGCATACATCTCTTTGTTTGTGATAATGCAGGTAGCGTACCAGCCATTACAAAGGTCGCATCCTGGAAAAGGGCATTTGTCGTGATGTGTCCCCACAGTCTTTTCCCTTGGACAAAAGTAGAGAAATGGTCGAGTTTTTAAATTCTCAAGTTCTAGCTGTTCTGGTGATTTCTTCTTGGTTCTGCTCTGATAATCTGTCCATCTTTGATGTTCCTCACACTTATCTTTGTACATAAATTTTTCGAGTGCCTCACCTTCTGCTTTGTTTTTACGCTCGCGAATACCCCTAATGTAAAGTCTATTTTCAAATGAATAATCGTCGCCTTCTTTCTTCGTGTATCGATTAGGCAACAAATTAATCTTTTGCCTAATGCCTTCGATCTTAGAGTCAATGACATCAATAATCTTTTCAACGAGATCTCCCCTCTTGTATGTAATGCCGTATATTCCTTTTTTTTTAGCACCATCAATTGCTATTTCTGGAGATAGCGCATACCAGTAGACCTCCTGAGACCTTGGACTAGAGGGTGATGTGGTATGCCCAACGGACGGTGGTATACTGTCCCCCCTACCAGCTTCAATTAGTGGTACGAAACTTGCACTGTCCATCTTACTATTCCTCTTGCGTATTCCATTGCCACCTAACTTAAGCTTCTCTCCTTTTACGTTGCATCCTTTATGATGCATTTTCACATGTGCTAAAAACAAATCAGTACTTGCGAATATCGATCGTTTTGGATCTGGACCTTGAAGACAGAAGGGACACGTACAAGTGACCATATCCTTGATTTCATTAATATCTTGTGAGTGAACGTTGTCCAAATGATCTCGTAAGTCACCATATGTCATGGATGTAGCACACCTTGGACAGTCGTAGAGGTATAGTTTAGTTCTATCTTTTTCTTTGTCTGATAGGTATAGAGGCGCTCCTGGGTGAGAATCTACCAAATGTAAATTTCTGCTCTTCATTGATTCAAATGATAGACTTGGACAAATGGAACATCCAAACAGCGATGGGGTAAGACGATGACACCGCTTTCGATGCCGTTGCAGATAAGAAGGAAGAAAGAGTTGCATACAAGCCTCGCATTCGGTAGCTTTTGCGTTGGCAAGCATCTCAATTGCAGACTCTCTTGATACTGCTGAACTTTCTGGCGCCAAATTATTTTTAATCGCAGTTCTTTCAATTAATTTCCTATTGTTTCCTGAATTCAGCTTTGATTTTTTCGATGGAATCTGTCGTTTGGTTTGCGATTGTATGATGTTTTTTATTTCATAGACATTTCTGTCCGTAGGACCAACATCAATTGGCACGTCTCTTGAACGTATGATGGTTTCAAATTTAGTAATCTCCTCTCGATCCCTAAGGATTACAACTCCGACTCCAGGTTGATAGCAGCATCCTACACCACAGCTGTAACACTTATTGATGTCATAACTCAGATGTGTTAGGCATTGGGGGCATAAAAACCCAGTACCACATTTACCTGTTAATTTAAATAATTTCATTTGCTGCGCATGAGTATAACGTGTATCAGAATAACGTTGAACACTTTTTATTCTTCGTTTTGGCCTTGATGAATCTGACACAATATTTTCTATATCTATAGCGTTGGAGGCACTGTTGTCAAAGTCGGATGCATACAGTTGGACAACCCCGGGTTTAGTTGTTTTCTTGTGATTATTGCGAGTCAGATTTTCCACCTCTGATGGCAGTCTCTTTCTTTTTTGGCTGCTATGATCAGAAAGGGAAGAGCTGCGAATTCCACTGACAAGTGCTGCGTGATGAGCAGCATCAGCACCAGCATCAGCACAATCTTTTTCCATCACCAAAGTTGTGTTCATTTCAGATTTTGGCTCCGTTTCCTCCTCCAAGGCCATTGTCAGGGAGCGTAGGACCGAAACTTCAGTTGTCTGATAAACAAATAGGGATCCTTTTGATATTAGGTTGACTCAAGTTTGAAGGTATTCACAGGTTCATGGGTTAGGGTTAGGGTTAACTAACATGGGCTAAATCTGTAATGTTAAAAAATGTTACATTGTTGAATAAAAAAGCCCCGGTTCGGCTGGGTTCGGTAGATAAAGATAGGTACGAACTTGTATGTGCCTACAGCGCTTTATTGTAGTATCGTACTTTTACGGGCGAGTGGTTGGTTCGTCGCTCCCCATTCATTCTCCTCACAATCTCGCTCGAAAGTCTTTTTCTCCTACACTGTTGTAGATAGCTAGATAGTATAAAGATATGATAGGTTATCATTCCGTTAACCAGCTTTTCTATCACCGTCCTCTTGTGTTGTCTGTGTCTTCTGTTTCACTACGATATGGTACCATAAGTACCTCTCTCTCTAGAGAGAGAGCGGCTAGCGACTAGAGAGGTATCGTACTACTGCTGTTGTTGTGCTGTCTTTTGTTTCACTGTCTTCTATTTCTCTGTTATTTTTTGCAAGAACTCTTTTCGGCGTACATACATATATCCAGTCAACAAATCAAATTCCCTTTTCCATCACATCCAAGCATGATAACATACGAACTGTCGAAATCTGTCGGGAACCTCTCTTCGACTGACCTAGTTGGCTTTCATCAAATGTGAGTTTTCGAAATGTGGCTCCGAGACATATGTCTTTCTGCAGAATCTAATAAATTCTTCAGTTCCACAATTGATAGAGCATGTTCTATCAGATACAGTGGTTATCTTTTCAAGAGGTCGAACAAGCCGTATGCTCATGAAGAAAGAACCACTTCAGGAACTGATGATTTGACTCTCGTCGATCAGGAACAAAATACAATCTTGCAAGAACATCCGCAGCATGAAGAACAAACACGTGTTGCTAGACTGGCACCTGGAAACCATGCTACTACGACGATGCCGGTTTTACCATATCTACTAGTTTTACCGGATCTTCTGTCGCCAGAACCTGATGCTCAACTGGATGGAATGGGGATCCAGAATGCCATTGAACTAATGACATCATTCTTTGGACAACATCACACCGTTGATTTAAAAAAAAATGCCAATGGCAATGAGATGGAAACCCTTGAAACAAGTGATGCTGTGTTGGGATCTCAACGGTTTAACGTTGAAAAAGAATCTTATCAATCATTCATCGCATCTAACGGATATCAAATAAATAAGATGGCATCAAAATCTGTCCCAATCCTCCAGGCCTCAAGGACACTGCCTATTACGATTGTGGGCAGTTCGCCCGCTTCTTGTCATTCACAAATGGGTACGACTAAGATGGCGCCACCACTTAATCAGAAGAACAATGTGGGCACTGGAAAGAATTTTGATGCTCAAGACCCTCCTCCAGAAAGCGTCATCGATTCTCACGATGCGCACATTTGGAGAGCAAAATATTGCGTCCTCGTCGAGAAGGTTTTATATTTCTACAAAAATGCCGAAATCGGAAATTCTCGAGAAGCTGAATTAGAAAGGGAATGCATAGCAACCAACCCACAATACTCACATCCCGATGAAATTAACGAGATAGATCATCTTGGCAAATCTCCCATGCCAAGAAATTTGCATCCAATGCTGACAGCTAAAGAAAAGAATGGGGGAGGCAGTTTTTGTCATGATCCTGACGTGTATTGGGAAAAACGAGTTGCATTAAACATGGTTGGAGCTGTAAGATCTGCGCCAGATTTTGGCGAAAAGGCATTTGAATTGATTGCCATGAGTTCTGGGGAAGACAGTGATGGAGATGATGATGTTGATAGGTTAATACTGCGAGCGAATGATGCAAACGAAGTAAAAGATTGGATATTTGAGATTCACAAGTCTTTCATTGTGCTGATGAAGGAATATGCCGCCGCTGTCGGATTAAATGATGAAAGACATATTGATGATTTTGATCCAGCATCCCTCGAGACCCGTCCCAAAATGATGAATAGGCTTAGGAGTACAAGTGGAGCAATTCGAACACAATTTCTCTCCCCGAAAAGTCCAATGCTCATCTCAGGAGCAGGGTTTACTCAATCAGATTTAGCAGGACAACAGACACATGGTCGTGAAAATAGGACACGGCGACAATCTTTTGGAGACGATGACACCAACACAATGCACAATTTATCAAATTCTCTATCAACAGAGTCGATAACAACGGCACGATCCAATTCGTATGATCTTGTGAGCGCAAGCTTTCCATTGAGAAAAATACCATCTCATCGGTCAAGCATAAGATTGAATATAGAACGTCAATCGTCACTGCCTGATACTCAGCACTCTGCCATTACTATTGAAGATGAACAAAAACAATCTACCCCGATCGAGGTAAAGAAAACTTTTCCCTGTGACCGAAAATATGTTCCTCCTCATTTACGAAATCAGAAATACATCCCTCCTCATATGCGACATAAAATGCAGGTAGAGATGACCTCTACTGCAGACGACTCCGAGAATGTCGCTTCCTTTGATGAAATTCGGCAGCAAATTGAAGCAGAAAACAATGAGTTTGAAAGCCTACAAACTACAAATAATATATCTAGAATCAATGAGCATGACGGTAACGAATCCTCTGATAGCGGAGACGAATCTGATGGTAGTGATAGCAACGAATCAGCTTCGTCTGATGAAATCAACGCGTCATCAGATGATCAAGTTATGAAGCTAGGAGGTTGTGCAGATCCAATACTGGTCAAAGATTCGATTTGTCATGATAATTCCAAGCCAATGAAGGCCTGCAAAGTTACTACCGACTGCCGTGCATATGGGTGTGTCGGAGAGACATCTGAAATTGGAGCAGTATCGAGATGTGGAATTCGAGATTACAACGAAGATGCGTATCTTATTCTTACCGATCTCTTCCAAACTCGTCCTTCTGATGACATTGACCCTTTCGATCCGTCTGAGTCTTACTTTTCCAGATTTCAGCAACATGGCCTTTTTGCTATATTTGATGGCCACTGTGGTAACCAAGCTGCAAGATACGCAGCCGAAAAGTTTCACTGCATATTGTTGGAAGAAAGTCTTCAATTGGATACTGAGGGTCAGCCAGACCATGAAATCGTTCTTCATGGGATTTTGCTTGAGGCTGTTACTAGGCTTGATCATGAATTCTGTGTTTTTTCCACGACTGATGGACGTGACTGGTACGCAGGCTCAACTGCAATCATTGTGCTTGTGCTTGATGGCCATCTAGCTGTTGCAAGTGTTGGTGATGCAGGTGGTGTCTTCTCATCAGCAACTAATAATGTCGACCGAGCCATCATGAGGGGCTGGTCTGTCTTGGAACAGCAGGATTTAGATCTAAACAAATTAGGAGGGAGCACAAAAGGCATAATATACAAAGAAGTCAGCGAATCACATTGTCCATCCTCTCCAGAAGAGAGGGAAAGGATTCAGGCTGCAAATGGTTGGATAACTCACGAAACTGATCTTCCCATGATTACTCACTTTCATAGAATGGATTGGGGTGACAGAGACGTCCGAGATATCTTTTATCGTTGCTTCAGCGATCGCCTAGATACTGCAAAGCCAGCCAGAATTTTGGACATATATCGTGTATGTGGGGATTTGGCTGTGAGTAGGGCTATAGGTGACAGAGAATATAAAGCGGCCTTTAATAAGAATCCAAATCATGGAAATGAATGGACGTCTTCTGCCCCTATTCCATTCGAAACATATAAAGATATTCATAAAGAGGATCACAGTGGTTTGTTTGAAGGCGATCTTGTAATTTCCACGCCTGGAATCAGATTCTTTGAGCTAGGATCCCAAGGAGGTATAGACGAGTTTATCCTCATCGCTTGTGATGGTTTATGGGATGTGATTGATCCAGACGACGCCGTGCGATTGACTAGGAATTTACTTTACCACATTGGTCTCAGCGCCAAAAAAAGTGCAGATCGCTTGTCTGAACTCGCAAAGGGACTTGGATCATCAGACAATATTACTGTAATTGTTGTCAAATTTTATGACAAGGTGTAATCAAAACTATTTCCTATTAAAACAAAACATAATCCGGTGATTCTCTGTGAATAACAAATCAGTATTGGTACATACGGTTCGGTATTTTACGTACAGTGCGGTAATACGATAGGTGGTGTACTAGAGTACTTACGCTGCTCCTGCTGTCGAAATCGCTTTCTAGAGCAGTCACGCCCGACGGGGACCAATAGCAAATATGACGGGAGTTAACGGATCATTCGTTTCATGACTCAAAGAAGGGTTAAATAAACATACTATCTCATCCAGCTGATCTCATCATTCATCATCAAGAGTCAAAGATTCAATTTTTAGCAGTAGGTCTTCCCGGCACTTTGCTAACCACCCCTCGATCTGGATAGAAGCAGCTCTAGCCGAAAAATTGCAGCTGATTCTTCCAGACGTCATATTGTACATGCCGGCTGGCGATCAGTCCAATGTACCACACATACAGCTAGCGGGTTGGATCGAAAACCCTCGAAATTGAATACTCACACTCTCAAGGAGGTTGTGGTCCTTCAGAACCCCCCTGCGGTCAATGTGTTCTGTACATGCCGGCTGGCGATCAGTCTAATGTACCACACATCCAGCTAGCGGGTTGGATCGAAAACCCTCGAAAAGCCGAAACATTGAATACTCACACTCTCAAGGAGGTTGAATACGGACGGCGCTTTTTAGAGTGCTTGAGTATACATCTAACTCGCGCTTATGCCGGCATGAGGTTAAAGTAGAGCCTTATCCTGATCGTATTTTTTCAACCAGATGCACACGCATGTAGGCTTAAATTGTCTGCAGCGACTGTTGGTCTTGGGGACGAGTCAATAAAATGCCCTTGGAATGTACAAGACGAAATGAAAGAATACATATTGAAACATGCGTACGTGTCGTCTGCTTGTCGACTCTCGAAGGATGAAGCTCTTGCTGCAGTTATATTCTACTAATATGCGATCCAATTTGTACAAAGAGCTTGTGAATAGGAAGGCTTTTGTAGAAGCTGTAACAGCTCTTGACCGTATTCCATCTCCACCTGACCAGATGGTGGCGATGAACTTAGGATTATCAAAGAAGCCTGCAATCAAAAAAATGATGCAGTTCCAGATACCTTAATCCTTGGCAATCACAACATCACCATGCTTACATCCAAGCTGTTTGGTGCAGCTAATTCAAGACCGGATGATGCTAGCGTTGCATGTGGGGCTATACGAAGGCACAAATGAAGTTCAGTTCATTAACTCAGCTCTCATGTCTAGCGTAGTTACTTCGAGTGGTCCATACGGATTTTCTCCCATAAATGATCTTTTGCTTGTAGCTGTTCCACAAGGATCTAAAACTGCAGAGCATTTGACTGCTCAAAGGCATTATTATTAGATGACAATGATTGCAACTAGTATACATTTGGATCCTCGGCACCGTGTCTTCGAATATTGTCTAGTGAAAGTGAGCCATCTGTCTGATTTGAGCGAAAGTGAGCAAGCTGTCTGATTTGAGCTTCTCGTAGCCTGCTATCTTGTCAACCAAATCGGTACCGTGTCTTCGAATATTGTTGCAGTGAAAGCTTTTGCAAATAGAGCCATGGGAGAGACTGGGTTTTTGAAGTTTTGGCCAGGTCAGTGTAGTGAAAGTGAGCCAGCTGTCTGATTCGAAGCTCTCGTACTAGCCTGCTATCTTGTCAACCAATGTTGACCGCAACATCTGATCTTTGAATCCTTCTTTGTCTCAGATATCAACAAATCCAACGATGTGAAGAATCAATGTCGCTGTACCAAGACATCTGATTGCAAACATAAAAAACTGCAGAGGATTTGATTGCTGAAAGGCACTACAAAATAATGATTGCGACAAGTATACAATTGGATCCTCGTTACCTTGTCGTCGAATAGCATCTATTGCAAGAATTGATGAACGCAATAACATACCTCTTGCTAATGGAGCCATTGGAGAGACTGGGCTTTGAAGTTACGGCTTGATCAGTGTATGTAAGTGAAAAAGAGCCAGCTGTCTGGTTTGAGCTACTCGTCTTGTCAACCAATGCTGAGATCTCTGCATCCTTATTTGTCTCCAACTGCATACAAAATGGTGACGATTCTCAATATCAGTTTAATTTCCAAATACGTTGGGAAATCTGTTGGGGCTACTGTTGAAGTTTCGGCTAGGTCAATGTAGTGAAAGTGAGATCCTCGGCACCGTGTCTTCGAATATTGTCTAGTGAAAGTGAGCCATCTGTCTGATTTGAGCGAAAGTGAGCAAGCTGTCTGGGCAAGATGATTGATTCATGAATTGAATTCATGAATTGAGAGCAATCTTGTCCTTCTTTCTGCTCATGCTCATGCATATTACATTCAGATGGAATAAAATAGACTGTTCAACTTGATTCATT
>Ga0136553_1000669_pt1 | contig 11550 bp, 8 predicted proteins | sample AntRauTorckE5430_FD_101384 | JGI IMG/M metagenome (GOLD analysis project Ga0136553, IMG submission 101384) | Saline lake microbial communities from Rauer Islands, Antarctica - Metagenome Torckler E5 #430 | ecosystem: Environmental > Aquatic > Non-marine Saline and Alkaline > Saline | place... | reverse complement strand
CTGCATAACAGAATACGGCATATTCTGGCCAATTTCCAAACACAAGAATTTGAGCTCAACTACGATCAGCAAGTTGTAAAGTAAGTTTTGGCGGGCTACTTAAGTAGTTACATTTTCACCGCTATTCTTACATCATTGGTTGCGCCCAACTTCCTGTCAGTAATCACATTGGATAGAGTAAAAATGTCTCTGGATTTCAAAACCACGAGTGCCTCCAGCAAAGCCATTTTACCCACCCCATTCTTCCCCGCCACCAAATTAGTCAGCTTCACCTCTGGCACGTCTAACTCGGAGAAGGCCAGGAAATTCTTGTTGCGTAAATGGTCAATCATGGTGAGTAAGCCTTTGATTTTGGTCGAACGTTACTTCTTTTGGGTGGTCTAACTGGCTAAAGCCGCGTCGCACATCAGGGCTATCGTAAGATCGCTGTGCGATCAGCGATGCTCAATGTAACCCAATTCCACTGAGCGCCACACCGGCTACACGCAACTATTTCCTAATCAAAGGCCATCAGCGCAAAAAGAGAAGAACAAAATTTTGTCCTTAACGAAAAAACCATCTCGAAGGGTCACCCCTACCCAGCGGGAATACGTTTTTGGGGTGAAGAGTACCCATAATAAGTTGGGGTGGGGTACACGGCGGTACTTTGAAAACTGCTGCTGTGCGATTATATTTTCCCTTTGAGTACGACGGAGGCAACGCAGGAGATACCGGAGGATCACGCAGCAAATGCTTTCTAAAAGAGACAATCTTGCGATTGCCCTACGCCGCACATCAGCCTCAGAACCAGCGACGGGTTCCGCCTTGCTCTTCCAAAACCCTTCTTTGCACCTGCGTTTCGCCTCCGCTCAGTAACCACGGCCGCGCCAAAAGCGAACACTATGGAGTCACGCCGCGTACTGAAGAAAAAACACCATGGAAGATTTCAACGAAAAGCGCGTACTCATCACCGGTGGTTCCGGCGGCATCGGCATCGAAACGGCCCGCCATTTTCTCGACGCTGGCGCGCAGGTGATGCTCGTCGACATCAGCGAAAAAGACCTGAAGCAAGGCAAGGAGACCCTCAACTCCGACCGCCTGTTCATTCATACGGCGGACGTGACCAAAAGCGAGGAAGTACAAGCCTACGTGAAGGCGGCCAAAAAGGTCATGGGTGGCATCGATGTGTTTTTCAATAACGCGGGCATTGAGGGGGTCGTCAAACCCATTGTCGACTACCCGGAAGAAGAATTTCACAAGGTGATTCACGTCAACATTCTCGGCGTGTGGTTGGGGCTGAAGTACGTGATGAAGGAGATGACGCAGGGGGGTAGCATCATCATCACCAGCTCCGTGGCCGGGCAGGGTGGCACGCCCAACGTGAGCGGGTACGTCACCAGTAAGCATGCCGCCGTCGGCCTCATGAAGGTGGCCGCCCTGGAGGGTGCGGCCAGCAACATCCGCGTCAACACCATACACCCCAGCCCGGTGGATAACCGCATGATGCGTAGCCTGGAAGATGGTTTTAGCGGCGGGAAGGGTGCGGAAGCCAAAAAACAATTCGAGAGCCAAATCCCCCTAGGTCGCTACGCCAGCGAAGCCGATGTGGCCAATCTGGTGCTTTTCCTGGCCAGCGATAAAGCGACTTTCCTGACCGGCGGCCAGTACAGCGTCGATGGCGGGATGTCGGCCATGTAAATCGGCGTTTCGTTCGTTCTTATAGTCTGTGCGTGGGCCGTACCTTCGCGCCAAAGATTCAAAAGACCAAAGAACCAACTGATCAGATCATGAGCACTTTCCGCACCGAAAATGATTCCATTGGCCCCGTCGAGGTCCCCGCCGACCGCTACTGGGGCGCGCAAACCCAGCGCAGCCTCGAAAACTTTGACATCGGCGGCCAGCTGATGCCCCTCGAGATTGTCTACGCCTTCGCCATCCTGAAAAAGGCGGCGGCCCTAACGAACGCTGCCCTCGGCGTACTCGACGAAGGAAAGGCCAAGCTGATCGGCCAGGTCGCTGACGAAATACTGGCGGGTAAGCTCGACGATGAGTTTCCCCTTGTCGTCTGGCAAACCGGATCCGGCACCCAGTCGAACATGAACATGAATGAGGTGATCGCCGGTCGCGGCCACGTCCTCGCCGGCGGTAAGCTGACCGATGCCACGACGGCCCTGCACCCCAACGATGACGTCAACAAAAGCCAGTCGAGCAACGACACCTTCCCCACGGCCATGCACATCGCCGCCTACAAAATGGTGATGGAAACGACCCTGCCCGGCATCGAAGCCCTCCGCGACACACTACAGGCCAAGTCGGAGGCGATGAAGGACGTCGTCAAGATCGGCCGCACTCACTTCATGGATGCTACGCCGCTGACGCTGGGCCAGGAGTTCAGCGGCTACGTCAGCCAGCTCAACCACGGCATCCGGGCCATCAAAAATACCCTCGACCACCTCGCCGAACTCGCCCTCGGGGGCACCGCCGTCGGCACCGGCCTGAACACGCCCAAAGGCTACTCCGAGCATGTCGCCGGCCAGATCGCCGAGCTGACCGGCCTACCCTTCCGCACCGCCGAAAATAAGTTTGAAGCCCTGGCCGCCCACGACGCCATCGTGGAAAGCCACGGTGCCCTCAAGACCGTCGCCGTCAGCCTGATGAAAATCGGTAACGACGTGCGGATGCTCTCCAGCGGTCCGCGCTCCGGCATCGGCGAGATCATCATCCCGGCCAACGAACCCGGCAGCTCCATCATGCCCGGAAAGGTGAACCCCACCCAGAGCGAAGCCCTCACCATGGCCATGGCCCAGGTGGTTGGTAACGACGTGGCGATCAACATCGGCGGCATGACGGGCCACTTCGAGCTCAACGTCTTCAAGCCGATGATGATCTTCAACTTCCTGATGAGTGCCCGCCTGATCGGTGATGCCGCCGCCAGCTTCAATAAGAACTGCGCCGTCGGCATCGAACCCAACGCCAAGAAAATCAAGGAGCACCTGGACAACAGCCTCATGCTCGTCACCGCCCTCAACACCAAGATCGGGTACGATAAAGCGGGCAAAATCGCCAAGAAGGCCTACGCCGAAGACACAACGCTCAAAGCCGCCGCCCTCGCCCTGGGCTACCTGACGGCAGAAGAGTTTGATGCCTGGGTGCGGCCGGAGGATATGATTGGGGAATAGTAAGGTAGTTTGGTAGTCGTGTAGTTAGGTAGGCTACCGCAAGTAACACTCACTTCGCTCGTTCGTCTTAAGAGAGTACGCAGAGCAAAGTACTGCTACTTGCGGCAGCCTATTACCTTCGGTGCTGCTGCGCCGTCTAAGTAGTTGGACAGAATTACTGTAACCGTACCGCTTTACAATATTTTGTCACGTCTCCCCTCCTCCACGGGAGAGGGGCCGGGAGAGAGGGGTTTGCCCACTGTTGGCTTAATTTTGTCCACCTACTTCTTATTCAATTATCCCCTGCACTTATCCGATTGCCTACCTTGCGCAAAACATTCCCCCGCCCCGGTTCGTCTTTCTACCTGATATGCAATTTCTATACCCCAATTTTCTCTGGGCGCTCCTGGCGCTGGCCATCCCGATCATCATTCACCTGTTTTACTTCCGCCGCTTCAAGAAGGTGGCCTTCTCGAACGTCAAGTTCCTGAAGGAGGTGAAGGAGGAGACCAGCATGCGCAGCCGCCTGCGTAACCTGCTCGTGCTCGCCGCCCGTTGCCTCGCGCTGGCCGCGCTGGTCTTTGCCTTTACCCAGCCGTTTCTGCCCTCCGCACGGGAGGTGTTGACCGGACGTAAGGCCGTGAGCCTTTACGTTGATAACAGCTTTAGCATGGGGGCCGAATCTGACCGGGCGCCGCTACTGCAGATCGCCAAAGACCGGGCGCGTGACATCGTAAATGCTTACGGGATAGAAGACCGCTTTCAGGTGGTTGACAACGAATTTCGCGGTCGTAACCAGCGCCTCGTCGGTAGGGAAGAAGCGTTGGAGCTGATCGAAGACATCCGCGTCAGCCCCGCCAGTCGCCGCCTTTCCGTCGTCAACGGCCGCCAGTTGTCCGCCCTGCGCACCGAAAATATCGACAATAACATTACCTACCTCGTGTCCGATTTCCAGCGCAACATCGCCGACTTGCGGGGAGAGCTGCTGGATACGGCCGTGCAGATCAACCTCGTGCCGCTGACCGCCGTGCGGGAGCGCAACGTCGGCATCGACTCGGCGTGGTTTGAAGCACCGGTGCCCCAGCTCAACCAGAACAACCTGCTGCTCGTCCGCGTCCGCAACTATGGTACGGAAGACCTGGACAACGTCCGCCTCAGCCTCAATTACCTCGATCAGAATAAGCCCGAAGGGACGCTGAAGATCCCCGCCCAGGGCTACGTGGTCGACTCCGTGTACCTCAACATCGCCGAGGCTGGCATTGGCAAGGCGGAGCTGCGGATCACCGACTTTCCCGTCCAGTTTGACGATGTGTATCACCTGACCTTCCGCACGGCCGACCGCGTCCGGGTGCTCAACATCGACGACGATGGCGAGCCGCAGCGAAACCTGCGGGCAGCACTGGGCGGGCTGTCCGTCTTCTCCCCCACCTTCACTGGCAGCCGCGCGGTGGACTACGGCGGGCTGGCCGACAATGATCTGATCGTGCTGACCGACCAGCAAAGCGTCGGCTCCGGCCTGGCCGAACAACTGCGGCAGTATGTGGAAGGCGGCGGCAACCTGCTCATCTTCCCGCCCCGCAACGCCGACCTGACCAGCTACAACACCCTACTGACCCGCCTCGGTGCTGATCGCCTCGAAGCCTTTGACGAGAATACCCGCGAAGTCAGCGGCATCAACCGCCAAGAATTCATCTTCCGCGATGTTTTTCGTAACCAATCTTCAGCGCTGCGTTTGCCGACAACGACGGGCAACTTCCCCCTCGGCCGCTCCGGTAGCCGCAGTCAGGAGGCCCTGCTAACTTACCGCGACGGCTCCGTTGCCCTGGCGAAATACCGCCTCGGCCAGGGTAATGTTTACCTCAGCACCGCGCCACTCGACAACGAGGTCAACAACCTGGCCCTCAACGCCGAGATCTTCATCCCCATGCTCTATAAAATGGGCATCAGCAGTGGCAAACGGCGGCAGGCGGCCTACACCATCGGTGAGGATGAGGTGATCTCGACCAGCCGCCGGGGGGCAGGAGCTGACCTGGTCTTCAAACTTCGCAACAAGAAGGGAGAATTCATCCCCGAGCAACGGGCCGTAGACAATCAGGTCCTCCTCAGCCTAAACAACCAACTACCGGAAGCTGGCGTGTACGAACTCGTACTGGGCGACGAAGTAGTCGACGCCTTCGCCTTCAACTACGACCGCAAGGAATCTGACCTGACTTACCTGAATAGCACTGAACTGGCCGAGCTGGCTAATTCCCCGGCCATCTCCGTTCTCGACGCCGACAACCAGGCCAGCCTCATCGGTGACATCCGGGAACGCAATGAAGGAACGCCGCTGTGGCGCTACTTCATCTGGGCAGCCTTGGCGTTTTTGCTGGTAGAAGTACTGTTTTTGCGGTTTTTGAAGGGGTAGCTTTAATGAGTGCGGAGGACAAACGCCCTAATCCCCGCAAAAATTGCGGAGATTAGGGCGTTTATCCTCCGCAACACCTTACACCATGTACATTCACCAGCGCCAGGAATGGCCAAATTTTTACTGGGATTCCCATCTGATTTCACCCCTCCTGGCCGAAGTTCGCAACCAGCAAGGTCGCCTGCTGGGCCGGGTGGTCGATTGGGGCTTTGACTTGAAAGCGGAGGCGAGCATGGAAAGCATCGTTCAGGATGTGCTTACCAATAGCGAAATTGAAGGGAAGATATTACCCGCCGACCAGGTACGTTCGTCGGTGGCCCGCAAACTTGGCCTGGACATTGGCGGTCTGACTAAAGTTAGCCGCGATGTCGATGGTCTTGTGGATATGATGCTTGATGCGACGCAGCATTATGAGCAAGAGCTGACCCATGACCGGCTGCACGGCTGGCAGTCAGCCTTGTTTCCTACCGGACGAAGTGGACTATTCGAGGTGCAGACCGGGCATTATCGTCAGCACGCCGCCGACCAGCCGATGCAGGTGATTTCCGGGGGTTTTGGCAGGCCAAAAGTTCATTTTGAAGCACCATCCAGCAATCAGCTGGTAGCAGAAATGGATCAATTACTGTACTACCTCAAAGAAAATAAGGCGGAGGACTCCGTTATCCACGCAGCCATCGCCCACCTTTGGTTCCTGACCATCCACCCGTACGGTGATGGCAACGGCCGCATCGCCCGGGCCATCACGGATATGCTCCTGGCCCGGTCTGATAAAAGTAAGTTTCGCTTCTACAGTATGTCGTCAGCCGTCATGGACGCCAGAAAAAGTTATTACACCGTTTTAGAACAGACGCAAAAAGACGACCTTGGGATCACCGACTGGCTAGTGTGGTTTCTGACTACCCTACAAACAGCCCTTACTCGATCCAAGGTAACGCTAGAAAGAACTTTCCGCAAGGCACAATTTTGGCAGGCAAACCCGGGAACGCCTTTAAGCGCCCGCCAACACAATATGCTGAACAGGCTGCTGGATGGATTTACCGGAAACCTGACTTCCTCGAAATGGGCGAAGATCAACATGGTAAGTCAGGACACCGCTGGTAGAGACATCAATGACCTCATCAAAAAAGAGGTGCTCCGGGTAGCTCCGGAGGGCGGCCGGAGTACCCATTATCTCTTATGCTTCGATAAATAGCCGAAATACTATCCATCGAAAAAATAACCTCGCTTCCGGCACAACCCCACAACGATCGCCTCCTCCGTCCACTCCACCCCTTTGCCAAATCAACGGCAAGCAGCTAATCACACGCCCACCCATGTTTAAATTCGTGCACTCCCTGGCCTTCAGCCTGTTCCTCTTTTCCAGTTGGCTGACCGCAACTCCGCAGGGCACCGACCCGGCCGACTTCTTCACCCAGACAGATGCCCTGCTAAAAACCTACGTCCAAAACGGCCGTATCGATTACGCCAGCCTCAAAGCCTCGGGGGAGCTGGCACCGCTGGTAGCCAGCATTGCCTCCAACGAAATGTACGCACTGGGTGGCAACACCAAAAAAGCCTACCTGATCAACGCCTACAACCTGTTGGTTATCGATCAGGCACTAAAAAGCTACCCGCTGAAATCAGTGCTCGACCTAAGCGGTTTTTTCGACGGTAATAAAGTGACCGTCGGCGGCCAGGAAATGACCTTGAACCAGTTGGAAAAGGACTTGATCCTGATAGAATTTAACGACGCCCGCCTCCACTTCGTCCTCGTCTGCGGAGCCAACGGTTGCCCGCCCATCACCAGGTTCGCCTACACCACCGACCAGCTCGAAGTCCAACTCGACCAGCAGACCCAGCTGGCCCTCAACGACCCGACCTTCCTGCGCGTCAGTGGCGACAAGGCCGAGCTCTCCAAAATATTCGACTGGTACGCCAAGGATTTCGGCGGCAGCAAAGCCAAGGTCCTGGCCTTCATCAATAGCTACCGCACCGAGGCCATTCCGACCAACGCCAACGTCAGCTACTACGAGTACGACTGGAGCCTCAATCAAACCTCCGGCCGCCCCTCCGCCGATAGACAGACGGAGCGGCAAAAGAATATCAACCAGCTGTCCGACGATGCCGTGGCTACTCCCGACAAGCCGGCAGCGCACGGCACCAAAGACATGAAAGAACCAGGCAATGGCAATGGCAACAACGCCGCCCGCTACGTCGTCTCCTCCTCCATTCCGAAAGGCAGCGCAGAGATCAAGATCTTCAATAACCTGTACAGCCAGGAAGCGCAAGGCGAGCGGTCTTCCTTTTTTACCACCAACCTCAGCGCCATTTATGGTTTGACGAGCCGCTTCAACGTCGGCATCGACCTGCGCTACCGCCGCGTCCGCTACGACGAGGCGGGGACGGCTTCCAACTTCGCCGTTCTCAGCGATGGCGGCACCTTCAACCGGACCGCCATTTCCGGTTTTGGGCCCAAGGTGCGCTTCGCGCCCTTTAATACACTACCCAACTTCTCCGTCCAGTCCGCCCTTTGGATTCCGCTGGCCGACCAGCTGGAAGGCGGCGATAACCTCCGCTTCTCCGACTGGAACAACCCGACCTGGTTTACCCAACTGTTCAACGATATACCCTTGGGCAATTACTTCTCCGTCTTCACCGAATTGGCCATCGTGCTGGAAGACATCGGTGGCGCGGAAGACGACCTCAATCGCTTTTCTACGCCGGTAACGGGTATCGTTAGCTACTTTCCTACCCCGCAAGCAACACTTTACGGCCTGGCCAGCTATTCCCCGTTTTGGCAAGAGCAGTACGACTATTTCTACCAGCTGGGCGTCGGGGCAAAGTACCAGTTCACCCCTGATTTTGAGGTGGAACTACTCGCTACCGCTTTCGACAATCAGTACCTCGCCCGCGTCAGCGGTAATGCCGGAACGGTTAATTTTGGCATTCGCTTTAATCTTTAGTCCCCGTAACCTCGGTTTCAGCTTACGGCCGTCCCTCCGGGCTTACGCGCTTCGTAACTTGAGGGCACCAATTCTGCGCCATGTCCGCCCTTCGCTACTTATTTTGCCTTTTACCCTTGTTGATTGGTCCGCTTTTAGCGGACGTATCAGCGCAGTTGCCCGTTCGTTTCTCCGGTTTGGCGCGAACGCAGGTGCCTTATTTGGTTGGACAAAGCGAGGTGCTGAAACCCGGCATGGTGGCTGATTCCGCCATCTTCCTCTCCACACCCGGCCTTAGCCTTCGTGACGAGCTGGACCAGCTCCGCCAGGAACTGACCAACCTGCCAGCCATCACTTCCGCCAGCTACCGTATTGATTCTACCGACGGGCAAGCCTCCGCTATTCACTGGGACATTGACGAGGCCCGCACCATCTTCCCGCTGCTCAATATCGGCGGCGTCAAGGGAAACTTCTTCTACCTGCTCGGCGTCAACGACATTCACTTCCGGGGACGGGGGCAAAGCCTGACCGCCTTCTACCAAAACATTGACGGCCAGCACAACTACTACCTCGGCCTGAGCAACCCCGCCTGGCGCAACTCCCGCTGGGGCTACCTGCTCAACAGCCAACGCTACGCCGCTATCGAGCCGCTCTTCTTCCCCGCTACCGTCAGTTACACCTACGCCAACCTGAGCTTTGAAGCAGGCGCCAGCTACACCACGCCAAACCGCCACATCTTCCGGGCGGGCATCAGCAAGTTCTTCGAGGACTACGAGAAAACGGGTGCCCCGCCCGACAGCCCCGGCCCCGAATCATTATCCCTCGGCAAGTTCCTCTTCAAGCTCAGTCACCGCATCCGTCAGCTAGATTACTTCTGGGAGCGGCTATCTGGTTCGGTACACGAAACCATCTTACAGCGCGTCCATACGATCGGTGCAGAAGACGACTTCCTCATCGGTTGGCATGATTACCGAATGTACCGCCTTGTCGGCCAGCGGGGAAACCTGGCCCTCCGGTTGCGGGCCGGCGTTTCCACTAATGTAAATAGCCCCTTCGCCCCCTTCGTCCTCGACAGCCAGGTCAATATCCGTGGTTCCGGCAACCGTATTGATCGGGGTACCGCCCAGCTGATCCTCAACCTCGAATACCGCCACACCGCCTGGCATGACCGACGGGACCGCTTCGCCATCCAGCTCGTCGGCTTCAGCGACCTGGGCACCTGGCGCAACCCCGGCGGGGAATTCGATGACCTGTGGAACGAGCAAAACCTGCGCCACTTCCTCGGCGGTGGGCTTCGCCTCATTAGTCTCCAGGCCTTCAACGCTTTGATCCGCATCGACTATGGCGTGGACGTGTTCAACCCCAACGAGCGGGGCGTGGTGGTTGGGTTTGGGCAGTATTTTTAGGCTGAAGTCGCTTAGTCTGAAATAACCAGGTACTATCGTACGATAACATTTTCCCATACAGGAAAATTGGGGCGGCCGTGAAGGTTTCCCGCACAAGGAATGCGGTGTAATTACTACCGTACAAATTTATCCACCCTCAAGACTCCAAGACTTCAGACTCCCGCGTCGCCACCCGCTCCAACCAACTCCCCATAATCTCATTAAACTGCTCCGGCACCTCCATCATTGGCGCGTGGGCGCACTTATCGATTAAGAACAGCTCGGAGTCGGAGATCAATTCTTTAAACTGCTCCCCCACGAAGGGCGGCGTAATGGTATCCTGCATGCCCCACACCAGCAGCGTCGGAGCCTTGATGTCATCTAGTTTGTGGCCGAGGTTATGGCGGACGGCCGACTTGGCCGTCATGATGATCCGCAGGCCTTTGTTGCGATCGTTGACGGTGCTGAATACTTCGTCGACCAATTCCTTGGTGCTGACCGCCGGGTCGTAAAAAGTACTCTCTGTTTTTTGCTTGATAAATTCGTAATTCTTCCGGGGCGGCAGCGTATTGCCCATCGCACTCTCAAAGAGACCGGAGCTGCCCGACAGGGTGATCGTGGCAATCCGCTCCGGCTGGGCCAGCGCGTACAGGATGGCGACGTGGCCGCCCAGGCTGTTGCCCATCAGGTGAATGGGCGGCAACTCCTTATACTTGATGAATTCCTCCAGGTGATCCACCAAACCAGCCAGGGAGACCTTACGCAGCGGCAGGGTCATGATCGGCAGCGTAGGGATGATCACGTTGTACTTATCCTTAAAGAATTCGATCTGGGCACCAAAATTACTCAGACCGCCGAACAGGCCGTGGAGGAGCACCAGCGGTTCGCCCGTTCCGCCCGTTTCCAGGTACTGGAACTTACCTTCTTGCTTCATCTTAAATGCCATGGCCTGATTTAACTTTATGCTCTTGCGGTAAAATAACGCAAAATTATGGTGACGGCCTTATCGGCTAATCGACACAAATATCGGGATTGCCTTGTTCACCCCGCTCAACCGATCTCTTCTTCGACAAAATACATGTCAATCATCCCCTTATTCTTAGCCTCAACCTTACCCCGGTAGGTGCAGCGAAACTTATACTTTATCAAGTCGTAGGTAGACTCCGATATGTTCACCCGCCCGGCTTCGCTCTGGCTTTCAATGCGGCTGGCTACATTGACGGTATCGCCCCAGATATCGTAGGCAAATTTACGAGCCCCCACCACCCCGGCCACCACCGGCCCGGTGTGCACCCCGATGCGGCCGCTGAAAAAAGGTAACCCGAGCGAAGACCGCTTCCGCTGCTCTTCGTCGAGGAAACGTTGCATCTCCAGGGCGGCACGGATGATGTCGTTCGGCAAGCTTTTGCGGGAACTCAGCCCGGAAGCCGCCATATAAGCATCCCCGATCGTCTTGATCTTTTCCACGCCGGGGTACTGGTCCATGATCTTGTCGAAGGCCTTGAAACACACATCCAGCTCCTGCACCAGTGCTTCGGCACCAAGGCGTTCGGCCGTCTTGGTAAAGTTGACAAAGTCGCAGAACATCACCGTTGCGTCGGGGAAACGACGTGCCAGGGCCTTGCCGGTCGTCTTCAGCTCTTCGGCAATGTCAACCGGGAGGATATTCTTGAGCAAGTCGTCAGATTGTTTGCGGGCGG
>Ga0136553_1000667_pt1 | contig 11558 bp, 3 predicted proteins | sample AntRauTorckE5430_FD_101384 | JGI IMG/M metagenome (GOLD analysis project Ga0136553, IMG submission 101384) | Saline lake microbial communities from Rauer Islands, Antarctica - Metagenome Torckler E5 #430 | ecosystem: Environmental > Aquatic > Non-marine Saline and Alkaline > Saline | place... | reverse complement strand
TCCTGATCGTGTCGCCACCACCAGGACCGTCGCAGGCCGTCAATCCCCACTGATTGGGGCCATAGCCAACGAAGCCTAGCGGGTTTTCCACACAGTAAGCTTTGTTGGCCAGGGTAGCCAGACGGCTGTTCTCGAAGTAGTCGCTGTCGTTCCTCCGCATATAGTCATCCTGAATACCACGGAAGTCAATGTACATATGGCTGTACTGGTGGCCGAAGAGCGGGCTGAAGTTGAGGTGATCATAGCCCTGATATTCCGACCAGGCGTAGTTTTCAGCCCAGCGGTCCCAGGCATTGTCAGGAACCGGGTGGGTGGGGGAACCCATCGCTAGTACGAGTAAAATCATAGCCTCATTGTAGCCGTTCCAGTCGGCTTCGATGAAGCCCTTGTCCGGGTGCCAACCCATGCTGATGCGGCCGGCGTCGTTCAGGAACCAGTCCCACTCGGCCCGCAGGTAGAGGCTGTCGGCCAGGGATCGGATTTGCTGCTCGTCGTCACTATCGCCGTCGAAGTAAGACTGGGCCGAGAGTACCCCGGCGAACAACAGTCCACTGTCGATGGTGGATAGCTCCACGTTTTGGTAGCGGAGGGCTTCGTCGTTGGTCAGGAAGTGGTAGAAGAGGCCTTTGTAGCCACTAACACCGGTCATTTGCGGTCCTTGCGGTAACGACCAGAGTTTTTCCAGCGTCAGTCGCGTTCGTTCGGCGGCGTCTGATCGGCTGACGAAGCCACGCTCCACCCCAACGAGGTAGGCAGTAAGGCCGAAGCCGGTGGCGGCGATGGAGCTGAAGCGCTTCGTCGGCCAACGGTCGGGGATCTGGTAGTTGCCCGGCAGGGCGGTTTCCCAGAAGTAATTGAAGGTGCGCCGCTGGAGTTCGTCCAGGCTAAAGGCGCGCTCACCAACCGCCGGGCCACCCACCGGTACTGCTTCAGGAGCAGTATCGGCGGGTGGTGCCTGGCAGGCGGTCAGCCCCGCAACGAGCAGGACTAGCAACGATAATCTAATCATCGAAACTTACTCGCGGATGATCTTGGTCCGGGCAAGGGGGATTCCGTTAGCCGCCCGGGCCGTCAGTACGTAAGCACCGGTGGGCAAGCCGTTCAACTCCCACTGCACCTGCGTTTGCGCCACATCTACTACCAAACGCTTCACTACCTGGCCCATCATGTTGGTGAGCTCAAAGGCAACGGCCCGTTCAGAATTATCGATGGTCAGCATTTCGCGTACCGGGTTAGGGAACACCCGCAGGTCGTTGATGACGACGGGGTTGAAGATGCTCGTACTGGCACAGCTACCGCCACCCACGGCGATATCGTCGAAGTAGAACGTCAGGTTTTCCATCGGGATAACACCGAAATTCGGGATCAGGGTAATGCGGGTGTAAGCCGCATCGTCAGGCAGGACGCTCATGTCAAAAGTCAGGGTCTGCCACTCGTTGGGCGTGGTGTAGGCCGCAAAAATATCACCGGACTGCGGCGCTTCTGCGGGGCCACCTTCCAGCTTGACTACGACATCAGCCGCCACGGGCATCAGCCACTTCATGGTAAGGGTCTTGCTACCGGTCGGTAAAATGATGGGGGCAATAGGGTCGGCGAACATACCGGCAAATTCCAAACCATCATTAGCTTCTTCAAACGTACCCACCTTCGCGCTCATGTTCTCCATGCTCGGGGTCGGGTTGTCGGAGATCAGAAAGGGGTTCCCCTCAAAGGCACCGTTGGCGAAATAGGCCCAGGTATCAAGGGTAAGGTCTTCGCTGTCAAAGGAGACTACACACTCGCTGCGGAAAGGTGCGCGGGCAAGTGTAATATCGTCGATGTAGTAAATGTTACTGGCGGCATTATCCGTTCCGGCACCAAAGAAGAACACCAGGCGAGTGTGGCCCAGACCGTCGGCGGCACTGAAGTCCACTTCGTAATCTACCCACTCGTTGGTGGCGGGAATATCAACGAAGATTTCCACGACGGGGCTAGGGCCACCCTCCAGTTTGAACATGATCTGACCAGCGACGGGAGACCAGATTTTGGACTGCAGGCGGTTCTTGACCTCAAAGTTAAAGGCCTCCCCGTTATTAATTACCAGGGCGTTGAAAGCTCCGGGAGGGTCGACGAACTCCCCAACCTTAGTGCTTGAGTTAGCGGGAGTAATGTCCGGGTTGTTGACGGACATGACGATGTCACCGCAGCAGGTGTAGTTGGCGTTACGCTGGCACTCGAAGTCGTCCAGAATATCGAGGTTGGGTTCGACGTTGGCACAGGCGTCAACGGTGCTGATGCCCTGGGCGAGGTTGTCGAAGTAGTACAGTCCGGTACCGGAAGTATTAGGATCGAAGAGGATGTTGACGTCGCCAAAATCGGTTACGTCAACGAAGCCCTCGAAGTTGAAACTCAGCGTTTGCCAGCTCATGGTGGCGTCAATGCTTGCTTCGATACTTTTGGCTCCTTCGATAGCACTTACCAGCTGGAGGGTAACGCTGGTCGCACCGGCCGGTGCCCATACGTCGAGGTTCAGCTGGGGGTTATCACTCAGGTCGATGCCCAGGGGCAGGGTGGCCGTCAGGGTAGAGAAGTTAGAGCTGCCCCGGGTGTAGCTGCCGATGTTGGCCGACCCATTACCCATCATGTCAGGGTTGGCGATGGGGCCGGCGAAGGTGCCGTGCAGGGCGTTGTCACCGTTGAGGGGCGACCAGTTCAGGTTGGCACCGTCTTCAAAGTCTTCCAGCGCTTCGACCGGTGGAGCGGGCGTCAGGGTGATGTCGTCGAGGTAATAGATGTCACCCTCGCCGTTCTGACCGGCGTTGAGGAACAGGGTAAACTGACCGTAGTTACCACCCGCCTGGGCGCTGAAATCCTGGCAGACCTCTACCCAGGTATTCGTAGCGTCCACGGGCTGGGCCATCTCAAAGGCAGCGGAGAGGCCGCCTTCGATTTTGAACAACAGATTACCGGTAACGGGCGCCCATACTTTGAGGCAAAGCTGGGTATTGACGCTAAAGTCGATGGCGTTATTATAGTCGATCACCAGGGCATGGAAACCACCTTCCCGGTCGGTGTACTGCGCTACGCTGGTGCTGGTATTGATACCGGAGGGGTCGGGGTTAGCGATGACGGTAATGTCATCAAAGCCAGGCACGCCGTAGCTGGCGTTGCGCTGGCACTCGAAGTCGTCGAGGATGGTCGGATCAACCACCGTCCCGGCGCAATCACCGGCCGGGGAAGCGATAATGTTGTCGAACAGGTAGGTATCGGAACTAGCGTCCACACCGGGATCGAAGAAGAGGATGATGTCGGTCATACCGGCAAAACCGGCCGCCGCGCTGAAGTCGAAGGTATAGGTGCGCCAAACGTTGGGCGTGGCGATATTGACCCGGGCTTCGATGGCGTTTCCACCTCCCTCCAACTTGAGTAGCAACTGGGTTGCCGCTCCGGCATTGATCTGAACGGAGTACTGGTTGTTCACACTTAGGTCGAGCGGTGTCACTACCCGGGCGCGGAAGAAACTGAAGCCGACGCCTTCCGCTTTCGTGTACTGGCCACACCATTCGCTAGTGTTGAGCAGGGTGTCGGCAGTGTTCAGGACGGGCCCGTCATAAACGCCTTCGAAGGCTTCCCAGGTGAGGTCGGCCACGCCGCCTTCGAAGTCTTCGAGCACCACTTGGGCACTCAGGGTGCCGCAACAGAGCGCGGCGAGGAAGAAAAATAAAAGTCTTTGCATAATGCGGTTATTGAGTTTGGGTTGAGCGAATTAAAATAATCTCTAGTCGGTGAGCACGAGCGGTACGGTGGCCGCCCCATCAGGACCATTAATTTTTAGCAGGTAGTAGCCGCTTTTGGGGCGCGGCCGCAGGTGCAGGGAAAGGGTGTTAGAGCCGGAGGAGAGCAACACCGGTTGCTGAATCCGACCAACGTACTCGCCCGTAATGGAGAGCATGTCAACGGCTACTTGTCCGCTGCTTTTCAGGACCAGCGTCAAGTTAACGGGACCTGCCTTGCTTGGGTTCGGAAAAACGAGCGGTGCGGAAGTTAAAAAAGCAGGTAAAGGAGTGACACTCGTGGTGCTGTCTTTGACAAAACCAACGGCGTCGAGCGCGGGCTGGATTTCCGGGTTACGCATGAAGATGTCCCACAGCAGACCACTGCGGTGGTTTTCGATCATACAGATGATCGGCCCCTGGTCGATGGCCAGGTAACTATCGGCGTACCAGTTACGGCTTTCGTTGTAGGCGTCGTAGAAACCGTAGGGGCCCCACATTTTGTCGCCCAGTTCGCGATAAAAGTGCTTAAGGGCGCGCATACTGAGCTCGGGCGTGTAGGGCATGGAGCTGAGGGCGGCGGTGGGGGCGATGGTGCCGTTGTCCACACTCCGGCTGTTGGGCGAGTGGGCCAGGTAGCCGTCCGGGTCGTCGCTGGCGGTGAGTCCCCAGGCGGTGGGCCCGTAACCGGCGTGGTTATAGGGATTGTCGACGCAGTGTTCGTAGTTGATCAGGGTCTGGTTGGTGTTGCGGACGAAGTAGTTGGCGTACTCATCCCGAATGCCCCGTGGGTCAAACCCGAGGTAGCTGTAATGACTGAAGAAGAGCGGTCCACCCTTGCCCCGCCCCACAATCACGGGAATGTTGTAGAAGCTGAAGGGAGATTCGTAGTTGGAACCCGCCCAGCCGGTGTGGTAGAGCGAGGGCGGTACGGCAAATTCCGCGTTCGGCGCGGCGATGGCCAGCAGGTAAATGATCTGCGCTTCGTCGAAGCCCTGGATGTTAAGATTGATGGCAAAGCGGTTGGTTGGCGACCAGTGCCAGCTAAGCACGTTCCGCCCCGGCTGCCGGTACCAGGACCAGTCAATTTCTTCCCATAGCCGGGTGATGTTTTCCCGCAGTGCGATCTCTTCCGGTGTATCCCCCGTGTAATACTGGCGGGCGGTCAGCAGGCCCTGAATAAGAAAAGCGGTCTCCACCAAATCGCCGCCATCGTCGCGAGCACTGAAGGGGACGACCGCCCCGGTGGCCCCGTTCATCCAGTGGGAGAATACTCCCTTGAAGCGGGGGACCGTTGTCAGGAAGTCGACGATCTTGGTCGTCCGTTCCCGAGCTTGTTCGTAGGTGATGAAGCCGCGCTCGGCCCCAACGATCAGGGCCATCACGCCAAATCCGCTGCCGCCGCTGGTGACGACGGAGCCGGTGTTCCGCTCCCGCGCCATGCCCGAAGCCGGGTGGCCAAAGTCGTAGAAATAACGGAAGGTGTACTCCTGCACCATGTCCAACAACTGCTCGTCGGTCATTTCAAAAGTAGTGGCGGAGATCGTATCGGAGGGTGCCCCCAGCTGACTACCGGAGCCGACGGCCCGCAGGTAATAGCTGCCGGTGACGCCAAAATCCCCCAGGAAGTCGACGTAGTTTGTAGTTACGTTGTTGACGCTACCGAGCAGGCGGTAGTTTGTCCCGTCGGTCGCCCCGTAAACGCGTACGCTGTTGATGGTGGGGTTGGGGGATAGGTCCCAGCTAAGTTCTACGTGGTGGTCGTAGGCGGTTATGGCCAGGCCGGTCATCGGAGCTGGCTGGGCGGCTGGTACAGCACCGACTAGCATCAACGTGCCCCACAAAATCGTCAACTTGTATTTCAGTGTTATTTGCATGAAAACATCATCGAAGTAGAGCACCAGCTCCGTTGTCGTTTTTATTAACACCACAATGTTCGGTTTTGATTACGCAAAAACCTAAAAACTGACCTCACCACGACTACGCCAAAGGGGAATAAGGGGGAGAAGTACTCAATTCACTAATCTTACCAAGTGCCTGATTTTTATTCGATTGCGAGCAGATTATTTCTGGGCGTAGCAGTACGCCATCGCTTTCTTACCTCACCATTGTTTAACCACCTCCACACCAGGAGGCTACCGACATTAAAAAAGCGGGCTACCAACCGTGGCCGCAGAGGCTTTGGTTGGTAGCCCGCTTAGGGGGCGCGGATGAAAGAAGGTGCCATTTTTGACCCCTGTTCAAATACGCGATTTGATCGAGCAAACTTCCTTCAGCGGTCAGTATTCAGGAGCTGGACCTGGTCTGCATATGCTGAATGCTGAAATTACGTAGCAGAGGCGAAACTGATAATTGTAGCAGAATAAGGTCTTTATTTAATCTGCGCCCCCTTAAGCAGGTAACGAAAAACGGGCTTACCGGAAGGTCACCGGAATCACACTACGCCGCAGGCTGGTGCCACTTCGCAGGGTGATCACGCAAAACATTTGCGTTGCGGAAGATAACTTAAGGGCAGGGTTAACGCTAATTCGCTGATCGCGGCCAGCGGGTAAGAAACCTTCGGAGCGGAACAACTCCCGGCCCAGCGGGTCGATTAGCTGTACCGTTACATCGGCGGCAACGTCAGTGCTGACCTCCACCTGGAAGTTACCGTCTGCGGGGTTCGGAAAAAGGCGGGCGTTGGCTGCTTCGATACGGCTTCCCGGTGAGTTAGTCGACGTGAGTAGCGAGCAGTTCATCGTGTCAAGACCGAGTTCGCGGACCCTTTCAAACAGCAGCCGGTGACCAGCATCATTGACGTGTACGCCGTCCCCGGAATCCACCTCGGGCAGGATGAAGCCATTGTTGGCGGCCAATCCGTTCCAGAAATCGATGGCGAACTCCCCGTAGATGGAGAAGATGGAATCCCGCACGATTCGCTGGTTATTAATCTGGGTAGGGTTGGCAAAGTTCCGGGGCTGGGTGGTGGCTACCCAGACGCGGACGCCCTGGCTGGTCGCCGCTTCGACGATCCGTTGGAAGTTGGCCAACTGATCGGCGACCGGGAAGTTGTTGGCCGCGTCGTTGGACGGCATATTGACGATGATGGCAAATGGATCAAGCGAAAGTGCCCGGGTCACGTTGCGCGTCTGGTCGATATTGATGTTTACGCCCACGGGTCTCGGGCTACCGGTCGGTAAGATGTGGTAGGTTGTGTAACCACCCTGCCCCAAATTAGTGACCTTGTAACGGGTATCGCCAGCGAGCGAGCGGGTAAAAAGGTTGACCCAGGAGCTGTCCGGCGAAGAAGCACCGGTGCCGGCGGCGGTGGAGGAGCCGAGCACTACGATGTTACAAGCGGAGGAATCCTGAGAGATCTCGAAGAGGTCGTTGCTGACGTCCACCAGGGTATCGGCGGTGATGCGGACGAGGCCTTCGGTAGTCGGGCTGTCCGGGATTGTCCATTCGTAGGTCTGATCAATGGCGGCCACCGTAGCGATTGGTAGCCAGTTGACACCTGCATCAACGGAGTAATCAAGGTCGACGGTGGTCAGGTTCCGGCTTTGCCAGCGGATGTCGGTAGTTTTGCCAGCCTGGAGGAATTCGCCGCCGTTGGGTGCGAGCAGCGTCAGCGTAGTTCCACCCGCCGGGGCTTCGTCGGCGTACACCAGGCGGAGCGCTCCGAGGTAGTAGAAACGGGAAGCGTTGGTGTTGTTGGGGCCAGCCGTAGCGGTCACGACGATGCTACCGTCGGCCGCCGGGAAGAGCGTGGTGGTTGCGATCAGGTCAGTGTTAGAAGCAATGTCGAGATAAACGGTGTCGGTCGTCAGGCCTTCCACAACGTACTGCGTCTCCCGGTTATCTGTCGCCGTACGGGAGGCGAACAGGTCGAGGGTGTAGGCTTTATCGGTTGTCAGCTTGGTGAGGGTGAAAGCCGCCGTGGGCTGTACTTGGCCGCCAAAGGCGGGGGTATTACCGAAGAAGCTATCTCCCGTCGCCGTTGCGGGAAAACCGAGTTCCGGATCAGGATTGACCGTACCGTCGTTGTTGATATTGTTGAAGTCATCGGTGATCGCCAGCCCGTAGCCCGTCTGAAAACCGTTGGTATTAGACAGGTCGCCAATGTTGCCCGCCGTCGGGTCAGTGATATTATTCCAGGGCGCGGGGGAGACCGTGGTGCCACCGAAGTCTACCAGCACCGTATCGAGGGGTAGCGCCACTGGCTCGGTAGAAAAGCCTACCCTGATGGCCCCCAGGTAGTAAAAGCCGGAGCCGTTGGTATTGTTAGGGCCAGGAGCGGCCAGGATGCGAATGCTGCCCGCTGCGTCCGGATGCAGGGTAGCGGTTGCCAGGCGATCGCTGTTCGAGGCTGCGTCCAGGAATACGGTATCGGTGGTCATACCAGCCAGCACGTAGCGGGCCTCGCGGTTATCCGTCGCCGTACGGGAGGCGAAGAGGCGGAAGGAGTAGGCGATGTCGGGGTCCATTCCGGCCAGTTCAATACCGGCAGTCGGTTGGCTTTGGCCACCGAAAGCCACCACATTACCGAAGAAACTATCTCCCGTGGCGGAGGCGGGGAAGCCAAAATCAGCCGCGATTGTGGTGGCTCCGTTACGGTTGATGGTGTTAAACGAATCGATGACCGTAAGGCTGATACCGCTGGCATTTCCGTTGTCCAGCAGTAGGTCTGGAATCATGCCCATGACCGGGTCGGTCACGTTGTTCCAGGGTGCGGGAGAGAGAATATCACCGAAGTCGATGAGCAGGGTGTCGTTGCCATCGTTATCGACCACCGGTGGCCGTTCCTCCATATCGTAGTTCATGCGCAGGGCGCCGAGGTAGTAGAAACCGGCACTATTGGTGTTGTTCGGGCCGGGGCTGGCCGTGATGACGATGGTGCTGTCAGCGGCGGGGAATACCGTTGTGGAGACTACCCTGTCGGTGTTACTGGACGCATTGAGCAGCAGCGTATCGGACGCACCACCGGCCACCACGTAGCTTGCTTCCCGGTTGTCCGTAGCGGTGCGGGAGGCGAACAGGGTGATGGTGTAAGCTTTGTCGGGCCATAGCTCCCGCAGGCTGATGCTGCCGGTGGGTTCGGTGCGGCCACCAAAGTCGGTGACGTTACCGAAGAAGCTGTCGCCCGTAGCCGTAGCGGGCAGCCCTAGTGCGGCGTCGGGCGCTTGGGTACCGCCGGAATTGATGTTGTTGAAGGCATCAACGACGGAGAGATCGTAAGCCGACGCAAAACCTGCGGTATTTCTCAGGTCGCTGATGGCACCTGCCACCGGGTCCGCTAGATTGTTCCAGGGAGCGAGCGAGGGCACATTGCCAAAATCCACCAATATTGTATCCTGCGGCCGCGCCACCTCCTCGTGTGCATAAATAACCTTCAGTGCGCCGAGGTAGTAAAAGCCTGCACTATTATTGTTGTTCGGGCCGGGTTCAGCCGTGATGCTGATGTTGCCGTCCGCGTCGGGTTGAACGCTGGTCATAGCCGTCATTGACTCGTTGCTGGAAGCATCCAGGAGCAGTGTATCGGTCGTTGCCCCCGCCACGATGTAGCGCGCCTCGCGATTATCGGTTGCCGTGCGGGAGGCAAAAATGGAGAGATCATAGTCTTTGCCCGCGATCAACCCAAGAAGCAAGACGCCGCCAGTGGGCTGAACCTGCCCACCAAAGGTGGTCACGTTGCCGAAAAAACTATCCCCGGTCGCCGTGGCGGGGAACCCCAAATCCGTAGCCGGGGACTGCGTACCTCCCGTATTGATGTTATTAAAAGGGTCGGTTACGGAAAGGCCGTACGGGGTGGTAAAGCCAGCAGAATTTGTGAGTGATACGGTATCCTGCGCGACCGGGTCGGTCACGTTATTCCACGGGAGTGGGGAGAGTACGTTACCGAAGTCAATCAACAAAGTGTCGTTGGTCGGTGTCTGCGCACCAAGAGTACGTGGCAAAGCCAGTAATACCGTAGCTACGAGCAAGAGAAAAATAAAGCGAGTGTATTGCATGATCAAATGAGTTATTTAGAAGGTCAACATCCGCTATTCCACGTCCGGAACCTAAGAAAGCACCTCACCATGAGTACGCCGTTTGCCTTTTTATAGCTTTCCCAGGTTTGGCCTGGTGGGCCAAACCGCAAGTTCTATTACACCCAAGTCTCGCTATTGCGGCTCCTGGCGGCGTTACGAAAATCCTCATGCAGCTAAGGCTGCACTCCGGTTTTCGCGCCTTGCCAGGAACCGCAATGGCTTCGACTTAATGCAACGAAACTTACAGTTTGGCCCAGTGGCTAAAACTCCAGCAAATACCGGTTCAGATCATCCCCGCTCTCCAGTTCCATTTTTTTTCGTAGCCGGTAGCGTTTATTTTCTACGCCTCGGACAGAGATGTGCAGCAGTGGGGCGATTTCCTTTGAGCTCAGGTCCATCCGCAGGTAAGCGGCCAGTTTCAGGTCGCCGGTGGTGAGGTCGGGGTGTGCTTTGCGCAGTCGTTTAAGGAAGGCTTCGTGGACCTCGTTGAAGTGCGACTCGAAGATGGCCCAGTCTTCCTCATTGTTGAGGTTTCGGTCGATCAGGTGCTGCACTTTACGATGGTCAACCGGCCGGTCGGGTTGGCGGCGGGATTTATCGATTTCCTCGCGCAGGGTCAGCAGTATTTCGTTTTTCTTGGCGAGGGAGAGGGTGGTATTGGCCAGTTCTTCGCTTTTGCGGCGAACGTCGGCACTTAGCTCGCGGTTGCGGGTTACGATTCGTTCGCGTTGTAGCTGTCGTTGGCGGATGACTTCCAGCCGGCGGGCCTGATTGCACAACCGTTGCAGGTGTAAGCGGTACAATAACCATAAAAAGCCGATCAATATCACGGCATACGCCACATAAGCCAAGGGCGAGCGGTACCACGGCGGCAAGATGGTAAAAGTCATCTCCGCCTTTGCCCCGTACCAGTTGGCTTCCACGCTGAAGCGATAAGTTCCCGCTGGCAGACTGGTGAAGGCCCGTTCACCCCGCGCCGCCCATGCTGACCAGCCGTCGGTGTAGCCCTCCAACTTACTGCGGTACATAACTACCCGGTCAAAGCCCGGCAGCGCGAAGGTGAAGCGCAGGTCGTTGTCCTCATAATCGAGGTCGTCCGTCAGCGTACCTTCCGGTCTGCTGCGGTAAGCCCCACCCGGCCCTGTGTTAAAGGCAGAAAGCAGTAGCTCCGGTGCCGCTTCGTTATTGACGCCCACCGGCCCAACGGCCAGGCCCTCTTCCAGCAGGAAGAGATACTCGTTTTCTCCCCACGGCAGGATAGCGGGATACGGGAAGCGCAGCCGGAGGGGAAGTTCACTGATCCGTACACCACCACGGTAGGCAACAACGCGGTCGGGGCGGGCTAGAAACCAAGCGTCGCTATTCCGGCCAGCCAGGCAATAATCGCCCGCTTCCAGGGGAACGCCGCGGAAGGTTGTCAGCCGCTGTGGCACTCCCTCCTTGAAATGAAAAACGCCGTCCTTACTTTGAATCAGCAAGGTATCGCCGAAGGAGATGGCACTCGCTTTCACCAGGGGCGGGCCACCCAGGGTATCCAGACTGATGAGCCGGTGAAAGTCTTCGCTCAGCCGAATCCGGAACGCCCCCCGCGAAGCGTGCAGGGCCAATAACTCCCGCCCGTTCAGCCAGTGGATTACCCGGATGGGCGCACGAATATCACCAACGGCGGTCACCCGGTACCCTTCCTGGTCGGGTTCCAGCAGTTGCAGCCCCGTGTAAGTAGCCTGCAGCAAAGCGCCGGAGTCGTCCGGGCACGGTAACGTCTCCCAACCGCCCGATCGATCGGAGACCTGGT
>Ga0136553_1000666_pt1 | contig 11563 bp, 9 predicted proteins | sample AntRauTorckE5430_FD_101384 | JGI IMG/M metagenome (GOLD analysis project Ga0136553, IMG submission 101384) | Saline lake microbial communities from Rauer Islands, Antarctica - Metagenome Torckler E5 #430 | ecosystem: Environmental > Aquatic > Non-marine Saline and Alkaline > Saline | place... | reverse complement strand
GCCCAGACAACGCGTTCTCTCATATGCTATCCGCTCTTGTAGCTTACTCCTTCAGGACTGAAAAGCCTTCAATCAAGTTTCACGTCAATCCAGATTGACTTTTTTGCCAAACCTCACGTTAAATTACCAATTTCGACAAACTGTGAAACAAACCTTACCAGCTCATCAGCGCTTCGTACCCCAGCACCGACTTTAGTCGGGCATTCTACTATGATGAACATTTGACCAGCTCGCAGAGCTTCGTACCCCAGCACCGACTTTAGTCGGGCAATCAATGCCGGCGATAAGCCCTCAAAGACATTATCTTGCCCTCCAATATGACCTACCAACAAGCCCTCGATTTCCTCTTCACCCAGCTCCCCATGTACCAGCGAGACGGAGCACCGGCTATGAAGAAGGACCTGACCAACATCCGCGTCCTGCTCGACTGGCTGGGCAACCCTCATCAGGGGCTGCGCTGCGTCCACGTAGCCGGTACGAACGGCAAGGGAACCACTTGTCACCTGCTCGCCGCCGCCCTCCAGGCCCACGGGCAGCGGGTGGCGATGTACACCAGCCCCCACTACAAAGACTTTCGCGAGCGGATCAAGATCAACGCCGAGTTCATTCCCGAAGCCGACGTGATCGACTTCACCGAGCGGTTGCGCGACGCGGAGTTGGACATCCAACCCAGCTTTTTCGAGATCACCGTGGCGATGGCTTTCGAGTACTTCGCCCGCCAGCAACCCGACTGGTGCATCATCGAAGTCGGGCTGGGGGGCCGGTTGGATAGCACGAACATCATCACGCCCGTCCTTTCCGTCATTACCAACATCGGCTACGACCACATGCAGTTCCTCGGCGATACGCTGGAGTTGATCGCTGGCGAGAAGGGCGGCATCATCAAGCCGGGCGTGCCGGTGCTGGTCGGCGAAACCCAGGCGGAAACCAAACCCGTCTTCCTCGATCTGGCCCGCGCCAACCGTAGCCAGATCGTCTTTGCCGATAAAGCCTACAACATCGGGTTTACCGGCCTGCGGGGAATGGATAAGCTTCGTTACTTCACCATCGGTCTGCCCGGCGCGGAGGCGGGCTTCCTCGTCGGCACCGACCTGGCCGGTCCTCACTTGACCAAGAATATTCTGACCGCCTACGCCGCCTTGTTGCTGCTCGACGGCGACGACTTCCACCCCAACGGCAACGCCATCCGCCACGGCTGGAAACAGGTGGCTGAAACGACCTACTACATCGGCCGCTGGCAAATTTTGCAGGAGCGCAAGCCGCGGTGCATCGCCGATAGTGCGCACAACAACGAAGGCTTGCTGCCGGTCATCGAACGCTTGAAGGAGATGGGCCAGCCCTTGTACATCGTGCTGGGCGTCGTCAACGATAAGGATTTGGGTAAGGCACTGCCGCTGTTCCCGAAAGCCGCGGTGTATTACTTCGTCAAGGCCGACATTCCCCGCGGGCTGCCGGCTATCGAACTACAGGCGACCGCCGCCAGCCACGGTTTGCTGGGCGAGGTTTACCCCTCCGTCGCCGCCGGCTACGCCGCCGCTAAGGTGGATGCGCGGGCGGGAGAAGGAATCGTTTTTGTGGGGGGGAGCATTTTTACGGTGGCGGAGGTATTGTGAGTCTAAGAGATTAGTTCTACCTCCGCATTCCCGCCACCCGCTGCTCCGCCTCCAGCAGGCTGATGCCCGCGTAGAAGTCGTGTACAAACATATGCTGATGATCTTTTTGCGGGTAGACCAGTGGCCGCTGACCGTTTGCTTGCACCACCACCCTCATCGGGATATTGAGGGTGGAAGCATAGCCCGGAATGGCGTTGCCCAGGTAGCCGAAATATTCTGCCTCGTGATTGACGGCATCGTAATGCTTTGTGTAATCCGCCAGGCTCGTTTCGCCCAGGCTTACCCAGATACCGTAGTTGAGGGTGCGGTGATCGTTCGTTATTACCTGGTCGAAGGTGGTGCGGATGAAGCGACCGGTTTGCTCCGGGTACTCAATCAGGCAGATGTCTGAGTTGTATTTGATCCGTTGCGGCCGCTCCGCCTCCGGCACGCTGAAGAAGGCATCAGGCAGGCGGAAACCAAGGGCGGGCCACTCCTCGTGCCACTCCTCGCACTCCGAACATTTATACTTTTTCATAGCCCGAAGATATTAAATTTTAGCCCTAAACCGAAAGCAGAACCACCAGCCGTGTGCATAACGAGAGGCACTTTTCGATTGGGTTGAGCGCTTGTAGCGCGACCTGAATGCTAAGAGTGTGCTTAAATTTTCACCTTCCTGGCCGCCAATGCCCTACGAAGCTGGCGTCACGAAAATTGACTTCCGTAACCCGCCAGGCAAGTAAGTTTTCGTCTAGCCAGAACCGTAATTATTGACGCTCCGTTCGGCAAAATTTAAACACGCGCTGAGTAAATCGCGCTACAAGCGCTCAAGCCTGTGCAATCCGTTATTCACACCCACCAGCCCTCTGCCTGTTGTTCCACTTCCTCTCGATTAGTCTTGCCACCAAGGTGCGACAGCCCACCGCGCAGCAAAATCGCATATCCCTTATCCCTTATCTATCCTTGCGGCAGCTTCTACCGTGCGGTAGCCACCGCGCAGCAGCCACGGAGCAGAATCAAGAACCCCGAGGGGCTCAGCGAAACTTATCAAGAACTTTAAAGATGGCCGTCGCTACGCGACTTGTGTTTTAAGGAGCGCATGGTCAGCCTGGCACTCCGCTGCGCTGCGTACCGGGCTAACCATGCGTAATCGCTACGCGATAGCGTGTCTGGTAGGTATGATGGCCATCATTACGCATAAAAAAGTTGGGTCAAAGAGGTTGCCTTCTCCCGTGCGGCAGCCACGAAGTGAAATCGCATATCCCTTATCAATTCCCTGCGGTAGTCCTTCATCACGCGGCAGCCACCGCGTAGCAGCCACGAAGTGAAATCAAGCCTCAAGCCTCAAGCATTCTTTCAGTCTCTCCCCCACTTAAGCACAACAGCACCCCAGGTAAAGCCAGCGCCAAAAGCCGCCAGCACTACCGTATCGCCTTTTTTGACCTTTCCTTCATCCCGCGCTTCGCTGAGCGCAATCGGAATGGAAGCGGCCGTGGTGTTGCCGTAGCGCATGATGTTATTGTACACCTGGTCGTCGGTGAGGCGCATGGTTTTCTGGACGAACTGGTTGATGCGCAGATTTGCCTGGTGGGGGATCAGCATATTGATGTCTTCTACCCCGAGCCCGGCTTTGCCGAGCGTTTCCACGATGACTTCGGGGAACTTCCGCACCGCCATCTTGAACACTGCCTGCCCTTCCATGTGGGGGTACACGCGGTTCTGGTCGATCATGTTCTGATTGAAGAAGTAGCCGCCGTAGTCGGGGTCACCGTAGTCGACGTCGAAGCCTTCGATGGCGTACTTCTCCAGGAAGTAGCCGCCGTGGGCACCGGGGTAGATGTAGCTCAGCTTCTCGGCGTAGGTGCCGTCGGAGTGAATGCTGGTGGCCAGTACGGCCTTGTCTTTGTCTTCGGTTGCTTCCACGATCACGGCTCCGGCACCGTCACCAAAAATGACGGAAACGTTGCGGCCGCGGGTGGTGAAATCAAGCCCGACGGAGTGCACCTCGGCACCGACCAGCAGAATTTTTTTGGCCATGCCCGATTTGATGTAGGCATCGGCGGTGGTCATGCCGTACACGAAACCGGAGCACTGGGCGCGGATGTCGAGCGCGGCGATTTCCGTCTTCGCGATGCCGAGTTCGCGCTGTAGCAGCACGCCCGCGCCGGGGAAGTAGTAGTCGGGGCTCAGCGTGGCAAAGATGATCAGGTCAATGTCTTCCTTATCGATGCCCGCGTCTGCGATGGCCTTCAGGCTGGCGTGGAGGGCCAGGGTGGAGGTCGTTTCCTTGCCCTTCGTGATGTAGCGGCGCTCCTCGATGCCGGTGCGTTCCTGAATCCAGGCGTCGCTGGTTTCCATGACCTTGGTCAGGTCTTCGTTGGTCACGATGTTTTCCGGCACATAGTGGCCGATTCCGGTAATCGTACTGTATAGCATAATCTGACTTTGTGGCTTTTTACGGCGGCTAAGGTACCGCTTTTGCTTAGTGGAGCAAGCACCTTTGGCGCATTCTGCGACTTTTCGCTGTTTTGGGCGCGGCTGCCGGTATTTCGACTCCGCTCAGCAGAGCTGCAGGGAAGGGGTGGAAAGAAGCAAAGACGGCCGAACCGCCAGCCGGGTGGGGCGTTCCTTTGTCAAAGCTTCTTGCCCTTGTCCGAACCACATTACCATACCATCATCATCGGTGCTGGCCAGGCTGGTCTGGCCGCCGCCTACTATCTCCAGCAGGGTGGGCACGACTGCCTGCTGCTCGACGCCAACGACAGGGTAGGGGACTCCTGGCGGCAGCGCTGGGAAGGCCTCCGACTCTTCAGTCCCCAAAAATATAACGCCCTGCCTGGTCTGCTACCGCCGGGTGATGACTTACACCTTCCCTCCCGACTGGAGATCGCCGATTACCTCGAAGACTACGCCCACCACTTTGCTTTCAACGTCTCCTCCTCCAGCACCTGCGTTCGCGCCCAAAAAGAAGCCGACGACCGCTGGGCCATCACGACCGACAAGGGAGCCACCCACCACGCCCGCCACCTCGTCGTCGCCACCGGTGCTTACCACACGCCGTGGAAACCGGCCGCCATCGCCGATTCCTTTCCTGCCGACATTAGCCAGTACCACAGCTCGGAAATCCGGGACGTAGCCGCCATCGCCGGCCCGGATACCGATGCCCTCGTCGTCGGTGCCGGGGCCAGCGGCCAGCAACTGAGCGGGCGGTTACTCGATGCCGGGGCGAGCGTCACCCTTGCCGGTCCGGACGTACCTAACCTACCACGTAATTTTCTGGGCCAGGACATTTACTGGTGGCTCTACAATTCGGGGCTGATGACCCTGCGCACCGATCGTTTCCCCGGTAAACTGATGGTGCAGCAAGGTGCGGGCGACGTCACCGTTGCCGAGCCGCCCCTGCCCGCCGCCATCCGCCGCATCAAGACGGAAATTGCCCGTTATGCCGACGGCCAACTGCGCTGCAACGGTGAAAAAAAAGGCCCCGACCCTATTCCCTGGCCCGCTGCGGGCAAGCGCGGCCTCCTCGTTTGGTGTACCGGATACCGTAACAAATATCCCTTCCTGCCAACGGAAATGCTGGTCGAAGACGGCTCGCCTTTGATGACCGATGCACACAGCAGCGTCTACCCCGAAGTGAGCTTTATTGGCTTGCCGAATTTGCGACGGCCGAATTCGAGCCTGATTGGCGGGGTAGGGCGGGATGCGGCCTTGCTCAACCCAACAGATTGAAGCGATTGGTAACAACGTCTGACACCGTACCTTCGTCCTAATTCTATTGTTAGCATGAACAGGACTCTCACCCCCTCAACCAAAAAGAAATGGACCTTAATCACCGGTGGCTCCCACGGCATTGGCCGGGCACTCGCCCTGGAATGTGTCAAACGTGGCATGGCGGTGGCCATCGTGGCCCTGCCGAACAAGGACCTGACGCACATCGAAGCGGAGCTGGCGGCCATTCCCGGCTGCGCGTACGCCACCCACGGCGCTAACCTGGTCACACCCGGCGCGGTAGACGGCGTGCTCTCCTGGCTGGAGGTAGCCGGCATCCGCCCGAAATACCTGATCAACAACGCTGGTTTTGGCCGTGGCGGCTTGTTTGAAAACACCGCATGGACGGAGTACCGCACCATGATGCAGCTTAACAACCAGGTGATGGTCGACCTGACCTACGCCTTGCTACCGGTATTGAAAAAGACCAAAGGCGGCATCATGAATATGAGCAGCGTAGAAGCCACCTTGCCGCTGCCCTACAAAACGGTGTACACCGGAACGAAGGCTTTCGTGTACAACTACTCCCTGGCGCTGCGGGAAGAAATGCGCTACTATGACATCACGGTGTCCGTCCTCTGTCCCGGCCCGACGATCACCAACGAAGACGGCCTTAAGCGGGTCAAAGCGATGGGCTCCCTGGCCAAGATCGCCGTCACCCTGCCCGAAGACCTGGCCGCCGAGTCGATCGCCGGGATGCTGAAGGGGAAAGCGGTTATCCGGCCCGGCTTCATCGTAAAGTTGATGGCCTTTTTGGGTAAGCTGTTCCCCCGGCCGATCAAGCTGCGAGTGCTGGAAAAACTGTTCTCGAAGTACCGGGAGGAGGCACCTGCAACAGGTATGGTAGCTAAATGATCGTACTGGTTTATTTTGCTTTATATCTGAGTAGAGGGCGATAAGAATTTCTGATAAATTGGTAATTGGTAGAAATCGCTCGGCGGCCGAGTCGGGAGGAAGGAGCTGGCTCGTCCGCCGAGTGATTTCGGGGCCTTCATAATCGCTCGGCCGACGACCGCGCAGCAGCCCCGCAGGGGGCAGGAAGTACTGCGCAGCAAACAGGGTTAGCGTTGCTCACTTTAAGTTCCCTTCACCCCAAAGACGCGGGCGGACGAGCTACGCCCACGCCATTCCGCCTCTCTTCATTGCTAAACGAAGCCTAGTGGACCAACCCGCAAGTTCTATTACACCCAAGTCTCGCTATTTTGGCTCCTGGCTGCGTTACGAAAATCCTCCTGCAACTAAGGCTGCACTCCGGTTTTCGCGCCTTGCCAGGAACCACAATAGCTTCGACTTAATGCAACGAAACTTACGGTTAGGCCCACTAGCCTTCACCTCAGCGGAAATACCTTTCCACCCCCGTCATCGTCTCCGATAGCTCCCATAAAATGCTGGCTTCGTCTTTGTCGTAAGAGCTGGAATAGGACTGCTTCGGCTGGCAATCATCCCAGTACAGGCCGGACTGTTCTTCAAGGCCGGGTTCGGAGGCCAGGAAGATGCTGGTGGCCGCGCCTTCCAGCGGGCTTTTGTTGCCACTCATTTTGCGGCGGACTTTCCAGGCGAGGCTGTGGAGCCAGGTGTTGCCTTTCAGGCCGATGTCGGTCTGCACGAGGCCGGGCTGGATGGCGAAGATGGCCGGGTCGCCGGGTTGTCTGCGCCGCTCGAATTCGTAGCAAAACAGGACGTTGGCGAGCTTCGACTGGGCGTAGGATTTAAGGCCGTGGTAGTTGCCATCGAGGTTGATGTTGTCGAAAAACATTCCCTTGATCTGCTTGTGGCTGTCGGAGGCAACACAGACGATGCGCGGATCGTCGGAGCGGCGAAGGGCGGGCAACAGCAGGTGGCCGAGCAGGAAGTAGGCGAGGTGGTTGATGGCGAAGGTCTTTTCTACGCCTTCGGCCGTCAGCTCCTGTTTGCTGTTCCAGACGCCGGCGTTGTTGATCAGCACGTCGAGGCGGGGGGCCAGGATCTGAACTTCTTCGGCCAGGCGGTGGATTTGGGCGAGGTGCCCGAGGTCGGCCATGATGATTTTGAGGTCCGCAGCGGGGTGGCTTGCCAGGATTTGGTCGCGGGCCGCCTCGGCCTTGGTGCGGCTTCGGCCGTGGAGGATGACCTGGTGGCCTTGTTGGGCGAGGGCGGTGGCGGTAGCCAGGCCGATGCCGCCGGTGGCGCCGGTGACGAGGATGTGTTTCTTCATGGCTGTTGCGCTTCCCCGAGGGTATTGAGGTGGGAGTTGGGCGCAAAGCTAAGGAACGGGCGGGGAGATTGGTTAAGGGTAGGGTATCCTTTCCTGATTATTGCTGAATTGCTGCGCGATTGGAGTGGAGTATTGGGGATCACTGCGCGATTGGACTGGCCCACAGCGCATAGCGGAGGTAACACAGAGCATAACAGAGGTTCCCGCAGCTATGGGTCAAAGAGGATACAATCTTACGATTGGCGCGGTCATCCTTTTAGGTGCTTGGTCGGTTGTTCGTACATCTGATCAGAAAATCAATTGTTTTGAAATACGCTTTTTGGCTGGCCGTTGGGCTGGCGTCCCTGACGAGTTGTGGTGGGCCGACCGAATCGGTGGCGGTGGCTGAGGACAACCCTTCAACCTCTCCTGCAAATCTGCTGAACGGAGTGGAAGTACAATTCGACAGGCTCAGTGCATCGCCTGCGGCCGCGCCCCAGAAAGTGCTTGATTCCGCCGCCGCGTCTGTCTTGTACCGATCCGTAGCAGCGCACGGCGTCGATAAGTACCGCACGGGCCACTACGGGTTTACGTTCCGCGAAAAGGCGTACGTCATCCGCAATCAGGGACAGCATCTCGTCTATGCCCGTACCTACGAGAAAGACGGAATGATGGTAGCGGACAGCCTCGTTAATGGCGATTTTAGTAAACACATCGACGGCCAACTGGCGAAACTAACGGCTAAGGAAACTGCCGTCGGCCGCGAAGACCTCAATTCCGTCATCTACTTCGCCACCCTGCCCGACAAACTTCGTGACCCGGCCGTGAACCTGATCGCCCTACCCTCGGTGACCATCAACGGCCAGGCCTACGACGCATTCGGCGTCAACTTCGACGTCGAGGGCGGTGGCACTGACCACGACGACAACTTCGTCTACTGGGTCAACGCCCAGACCGACCGCATCGACTTCCTTGCCTACGACTACCGGACGAACGGTAGCGGCGTCCGCTTCCGCAAAGCTTACAACCCCCGCATCGTCGGTGGCACCCTCTTTCAGGATTACGTCAACTACAAAGCCGAGGTCGGCACCGCGCTAACCGATTTACCGGCATTGTTTGAGCAAGGAGCACTAAAAAAGCTGTCACTCATCGAAACCGAGGACGTTGAGGTGCTTTAGCTCTAACGGACTAAAATTCTAGCGGACCAACAGTCTAAAGACCAGTCTCACTCCACCGCCTCGTCCAGCTTATCCAGCCCAACTTCCACCCCACGCAGCTTCGCCCGGCAGGTGGCGAGGAGGGCTTCGGCCCTGGCCACCCGTGCATGGAGCTGGTCGATGTCGGCAGGGACTTTCTGGAGTTGGGCGAGGAGGGTTTCCAGTTCGGCGATGGCTTCGGCGTAGGTCATGGGGCAAAGGTAAGATTTAGGCTAAGTAAACGACCTGCTCTAAAAAAGCGTTATCTCAGCATTATGAGCGTACCAACCGTGCCAATTCCTGTGCTTGTGGAACCAGAACTGATTTTGAATCAGCGATCCTGGACACTAGAAGAGTACGAGGCGATGATTACTGCTGGTGTACTAGGCGATGAAGACAAAGTGGAATTACTGTTCGGGAAAATAGTTGATATGAGTCCGATTGGTGCCTCTCATTCTTTTTGCCTCCAAGAGCTAGCGGAGTTTATGCTGGATGCTTATAAGCATAAGTACATCTGCCGACAAGAACAACCCGTAGCTTTTCCCCTGCACAGCATGCCAGAACCGGACTACGTACTCGCCAAAAAGTATAAGCACCGCTACCGCATGCGTCGACCAACGGCTGACGACATAAAAGTCATCATTGAGGTTGCCGATTCCACCCTTGGGCGCGATCATGGCTCAAAAAACCAACTCTACGCCGCCTATGGTGTCAAGGAATACTGGATCATCAACTTGATCGATTACCGTTTAGAATTACTCACCGAACCAACGGACACCCAGGGTTATTCAACGAAACAATACTTCATCCGGGGAGAAACCTTCGAAAGTCTGGAACTAGGAACGGTTCGGGTCAACGACGTCCTACCCAAGATGGCGTGGGAAGAGGAGTAAGAAAGTAGATTTATAACGTGGGGTTCGGCTCCTCGTATTTATCTAAGGGGTTGCTGAAAAATAAGTTATTCGCGGCTTAATGCTGTAAATATCGAATTCATTGAGGTCTCTACTTTCAGATGGATATTTTATTTTTCAGCAATCCCTAAGTAGCTGATCTCCAATCTTTTTTACGTGGTAAAATTGGTGGTCTGCTGGTTTTGTGGTGCTGTCATGAACGCTTAACAAAACCACTAGCCCAAAACACCTAATTGCCAGCGATTTAGTTTTGAAGTTCATCCAAACCTCACGTATTTATAGATAATGATCGTACGATACTATCCCGTCTATAAACCTATCAAGCCAATACCCCCTCCAACATCCGCATCGTAATCAAATACGTTGGCCGTACTCCGTCGACACCCAGACTGCCGCTGGCTAGGGTGTGGCCGGTAATCAGCGGGTTGTCGCTGGCGTAGTAGGCGTAACGGACCTTTAAATTAGGGTTAACCGACTTGCGGATGTGCGTCGCCGCCTGAATTGCCTTTTGGTAGTGGGCCCCTTCCATCTCCAGGCCGGCGGCGCGCCAGCTGCTGGTCAGGAAGTAGTCGAGGATGGGGATGTTTTGTAGGCTGGTGCCGAGTACGGTGACCATCGGGCCTTCGTAGACGCCGAGGCCTTCGCCTTCAAAATCAGCTACGGTGAAGCCGTTGTTGAAGGGGTAGTTGTCGGCCGTACCTTCAAAAATATGGGCGTAGGGAACCATGATGTCACCCTTTTGGCCTTCCAGAATACCGGCTTTGCCCATGATATTGATGCTCTCGACCGCCATATCGTAGACGCGGCCGGTGGCCTGGTCGTGGTAGGGGCGCAGCAATTCGTCCATACTTTCGTAGGCTTGCTCGCCGAAGGCATAGTCCATCACCAGGATGACGGGGGCCATGTCCGGGTTTTTAGCGGGTTGGAAGTTGAGTTCCGGGGCGATCACCTTGGGGTCGAACTTTGCCGTGTCGAAGAGTTGCACGCCCAGGTTGGTACCGCTCTGGTCGGCGATCTCGATCATGCCGTTCTTGCGGGCCAGCTCGAAAACCAGGGGGCGCAGGTGCTTATGCTCGGCCTGGCTCATGGCGCGGGCAAACTCGAACAGGCCTTTATGCTTCTTCAGTTTCGGCCCCAGGGCGGCACCGCTGAACAGACTGTTGGCCACGCTGTGCAGGTTGGCGCTGATGATGTGTAGCGGGCGTTCGATCAGCTTTTCGGCGAGTAAGACAGACTTGATGTTTTCGGCCCAGGCTTCACCGTAATAGTGGTGGCCGGTTTGCTCGCGCAGGCTGCTGCTGAAGGAGATTTCGCGGTCTTCGTCATGGTCGTACTCCAGCTTGGCGAGGCGGCCGAGCCAGTAGGTGACGTGGAACAGGGAGTTGATATTGTCGTGGCCGCTGAAGCGTTTGGCGGCGGCCACCACTTCGTCGTAAGTGCGGCCCAGCAGGGTGCTCAAGTAGGTGTAGGCGGTCTCCATCTTGAAGTCCTGCCCCGTTTTTTCGTGCATCACGATCTCCTCCAGCAGGCTCCATTCCCGCTTGGGGCGCCCCTTGCTGTCGATGCTGTTGGTGCGAATTTTGTTGGCCTCGGCGTAGAGGAAAGTCAGGTGGGTCAGGATGTCGTAGATGTCGGAGCGGCCGCGCGTCATCTCGATGTACATCTCGGAGTTGTCGATGCGGTAGGCGCTGCGCCGGCGGGCGGGGGCGATGATGGGGTCGAAGTTGGAGTTTTCGTAGCCTTCGCGGGTGATCAGCTTGATGAAACGGCACTCTTCGATGCCCTTCGGCAGGCGGTTAAGAACGTAGCTCAGGCCGCTCAACTCCACCTTCTCGTCGTCGGCAATGCTGCCGTAGATCTCGGGGCGCAGCAGCATCAGATTGTCCATCAGGGTCTTGCCGCTCAGTCCGCCAGGCTTAT
>Ga0136553_1000664_pt1 | contig 11570 bp, 7 predicted proteins | sample AntRauTorckE5430_FD_101384 | JGI IMG/M metagenome (GOLD analysis project Ga0136553, IMG submission 101384) | Saline lake microbial communities from Rauer Islands, Antarctica - Metagenome Torckler E5 #430 | ecosystem: Environmental > Aquatic > Non-marine Saline and Alkaline > Saline | place... | reverse complement strand
GAGTCTATCTTCATCTACATTCATACAATCATATATCATACACCGTTGGTGACTTAGATTGACACATCCATTGTAATCAGAATTTTGAAGTGAGAATGAGTAACACTTGCGGTCCAGAAGAACGTAGGGTTCATTTGTGGATTCCTGAAGATGAAATAAGGGACAAGCGAGCTTGGAGAATGGGTTGGGTAACTCTAGAAGAAATAAGAATGGCAAATAGAGGGCCACTGATAGATTCCAAGGTTTGCTTTAGATGTAAAGGTGAGCGAGTTCTCAGCTGTATCGAGTGTGATGGAAAAGGAAAGACTGGCTATCATCAGCAACTTTATGGCAAAGATCAATAGTCAGTGAATATTGTACAACATCTCAAAGTACTGATATCAACAGGCATACCATCTCGGAGACTGCCAATATATTATTACTTGCTGCCGAGACTAAAGCATTCAACCCCTTTTGGAGACAGAAGAAGGGCAATTTTTAAGTGTTGACAATGCTAGAATGGTTCGTATCACAAATAATGGAAAAAATCATTTCTATTACATAGCTTTATCATATAACACTTTGCGGAAATGTATTGTTTGGGTCCTTTGATTAGGAAACATGAGTGGATCAATAAGAGCTAACGTGAAGGCCATATGTTCTCAAGATTGCTTTGCAAGACAAATATGTTAAGGATGTTTGTCTGCATTTCCGGAATTTCATAAATGCCCTGACATTTAGGAAACGGACATAGGTTCGAAGTACTTTAAAATAATGCGAATAATGATTGACAACACAGGGCCCAATGTCAAATCCTGACGTTGAAAGACAAGATTGGACTCCATTCATTAAGCATATAGCGATAGTCTGCTGGTTTCAGTCGCCATTGCCATAGAAATCCTCTTCTATACCATAGTGGCGACTTCGCAAACTCAGCCCATTATTGCTGCTGGTCAGTATTGTGGCATTTCTGCAAGAGTTCTCGTTGGACTTTCTATATAAAGTACTGTGTTTGTGTTGAAAAGAGCGCGTGCGTGTTGTGTTACAAGTTCCTTTCATTATACTTCGATGTAGTGTAACAACTTTAAAAGCTGATTAATCTTAATTTTGGCAAGTAAATTCCTTGGCAAGCTCAGTTACGTTCGGAAGAAAATCCCTACAACATCAATCCTAGTCGAATGACTTGTTATTGATTAAGTGGACACCGAACTAGCTTTTGGTTTAGTGAATGTGGGGAGATTGATTCTTTGTCCACTTTGGGGTCAGACCTCAAAGTTCTGCTATACTCCACAGGTAAGATTGTCATTAAGTAACTCAAGCCTACTCTACATTCTAGTGCCTCCCCACAGCAGCAATCCCAAATGAGGCCTAGTCTCTTCTTTCGTCTCTCCCCCGAAACTTTGAAATCATCTCGTACAACTTTTAAAGATCACACGGGTTGACATCCTCTTGGTAATGAATATAGTGTTCTGAGCTTAAGTGTTCGTTCCATTGCATGCATTTGAGTATGTTTCATATTGCGGCATTAATTTTTATTATATCACCTGTAAATCTATTCTACCTAAGCAACGTTGCATCCCCCCCCCTAACGACTTGTTATAGTCAAACACAGCATAGATCAATGATCTACATATCAAGTCACAAAACTCCATAAAATTAGTATTCACTATCAACTGTTCATCTCTTATGCTATGCCTCACTGCGCAATTGCACATCCAATAATAAAGCTACTTAAAGAAGAAATGAACCAATACCAATCGCAATGCTCGCTCCAATCACAGTGTTAAAGAAGTTCACGACCTCATTGGTCATCCATTCGAATCCTTTCTTCCCCTGTAATGTTGCTCCAATCAAACTCTCAGCATTAGTTGCAAGAAACGCTGCCAATGTTGCTATTCCAATACTCACCAAACCACCATTCATGAATCCAATTGCACTCGCATAAATAGGTAAAAAAGATCCTCCAACAGCAGCCGCCAAAGTCCCTTCCAGCGAAACGGCACCTTCTGTTCCGGGATCAACCCTCTCCATGGTAGTAATCAAAAAAGTCGTTTTACCATATGCTTTACCAATTTCTGATGCAGACGTATCTGCCAACTTGGTAGCCAGAGAAGATACGTATGCAAGAATGAGGAGATCGTACGTTAAAAATCCAAAAAAGCTAGATGCACTTCCAACAATAGGATGAAGTTGAACTGATGCTGCAGCACAAGCAAGTCCTGTTGCAGCTGATCCCCATACGTTCTCGGGGCCACGTCTGCCTCCTCTCCCTTCTGCAATTCCCATTGCTTCTTTTTGTTGGAACTTCACTTTAGTTACGAGAGATCCAAGTCCGAGATACAGAACACAGGTTGTCCATCCTCGCCATCCAATTGTATGCCATAACATTGTTCCAAGCGCTAAGCTATGGTAATACCCTGACGGAGTGAGGAGTTTCTTCAGTTTGGATTTGAGAAGAATGAAAAGCGATCCATTGATGCCAAAAGAAGCCAGGAGCGGCACAGTTGCCGTGGTCGTGAAGATAGTTCTGGACAAAGACATGATATCTACACCAGCCTTCAAATTTGTAGATCGTCTATTTGTAAATGGTTGACTTTGGATCGAATGCTCGGATCTTGGAGATGAATCATTGCGGATGCCGATTTGTCTGATACTACATCTAGATTGATCTTTCAATATCGGTACGTATGTAGTCGAAGTGGAAGATGCCGGACGCACAATCGATTGAGGTGTGAATGCACTGGATCTCCATTGAAATCCAATGATTCCCAACAAAGCGTATTTCAAACTCGATTTGAGCATCCTATCGAGGTAAGGGTGATCTTGAGCTCTTGTAAGTACAATATTAGATGGTGTATATTACGAAAGATAGTAGATGAAAATTGATTGAAGCATTGCATGGCGGCATTGCAACGTGAGCAGGTGTCACCATACTCCGGGTTCGACAAACACCAGTCGAATTCCGAATCTCTAATAATTAATAATTAATAATGAAGCCAAGATTTATTAGGCTCCAACTAGCAACTACTGTACCATCATAGCGTCAGCTGCTCCACTATTTTCTTCTCAAGAAGGTTGGTTCAATGAATCAAAATGGAAACTGAAGGAATTGTGGAGTCTGTAGTGTTCGATGGATTTGACAAAGTTGAGGACCATCTCGGTGACAAATTTTCTACTGCCTTCTGTCATACCGGTACTTCTTGTATTACAACTTCGACATCTTGACATTTACGTTTGGTGGATAACAATTGCTGAGATTTTGATTCCTTTCAAACAACTCTATTCGAATCGTTCTTCCTCTTCAACATTGTGACAATGTGCATGTATCTGCATCAAAGGAGATAATACAGATAGTATTTTTCTTCTTTGCACATACATAATCAGTGTTGAAAATGATGCATCACACACTTCTTCACATTACACCACACCTGTTGTCGTATCTTCACTTCTCTATTTTGAGATGACTCCATGAACCAGGATTATCACTTTATGTCTGACCTTCCGTAGACTCTCTTCATTCATCTGCGCGATTCAAAGTCTTTCGTCGGCTGATAATTTTGTCACGGTGCACGGTGTGCCTAAAGCCTGTCTGCATTATCTTATGTACTGCGCCGACCAACTATATTGTGTCTTCTTTGTAGAAAACAGATATATTACAAACAAGACCGTATGATATTCTGAGTTGTTAGAGATCGTTAGTGTTGAATTTTTGGAATCCAACTTCGCCTTTGATCTATTAAATTATAAGTGATTGTGACCCCAGTGAAGAGTTATGAGTAATAGATTTCTTAGCGCAGTTAGGAATGTTACTACAAAAGTGCATTGTGTTGCACAATTCTTGCTTCATCCACATTCTTCTGATTCGATCGAATTGGAAAGCTTCCCAAATGTACGCCATCCATCTACTTAGCCACCACGTCCCTGCATGTAACTGACTCCATTGCCCAAATTTCCAGAACGGCTTCCACCCTTTTGTGCGTTTGCGTGATCCATGGCATTGCCCATCATATTGCTCATTGGCTTCTGCTGCTGCATCTGTGCTCCACCTCCAGCCGCACCGGGATCTTGCGATTTGGGATTTACGACAGTCTCATCAATGGACAAGATTACGCATGCTGCCTCCGCAGCAGCTCCAAGTGAATTGCACTTGTTATCAGATGGCTCCCAAACGCCAGACTCAAAAGTATCACAGATATCTCCTTCTGCAATATCAACTCCAAACCATTTCCCGTCTTCATCCTGAGCATGTTTTCTTCTCAACGCAGACAAGATATCAGTGGCATCGAATCCAGCATTATCACACAGTTGCTGAGGAACAACCTCTAGAGACTTTGCAAATGCAGAAATAATGAGCTGACCTTTTCCTTCGATTGTCAATGCGTGCGCACGGAGAAACTTGGAAACTTCCATCTCTACAGCTCCACCTCCAGCAACGATAGAATTGGATTTCAAACATCTCTTGACAACCATGAGTGCATCATGAACACTACGTTCACTCTCAGCAATGAACTGTTCAGATCCTCCACGCAAGACCATGGTACTGGTCAAGCTCTGAGGACAATCTTCGAATACATTGAAGCGCTCATCTCCCACTTGCTTCTCCTCAAACTTTCCACAAGTTCCAAGAACACCATCATACAATCCATTCGTGGATGTCTGAATGGTACCACCTGTAGCCTTGGAGACTCTCTTGAGATCTCCATCCTCTACACGTCCAGCACAGAACAATCCTCTATCTCCGAAATACTGTGTTGCCAAATCTCCAATGGGCAATTTACTCAAAACAATGTTGGCGCCACAATCAACACATGCATCCAACTTATCATAAATAACTTGCCATTCTGCATCCACGATTGTCTGATATTCCTCCGGAGTCTCAATCCTCACCTCTGCATTCTCCTTCTCAGATTTCAACTCCAGCTCCACGTTCAAGAGCAAAATCTTTGGATTCTGAAATTTCTTGGTCATCTGCTCAAACCCTGCATAACTAAAGGTCTTTTTGAAAGCCACCCCCTTCACCAAAAAGCTCGATCTCACATCACCTCCTGGGATCTTCTTGATGGCAATAAGACTCTTGATTTCATCCAATGCATCAGCATCATGAAGACTCTTGACAGCATCGACAATCATGGGACTAAACAGATCCTGGTGCCCGGAAATCAATTTACTATTGAGAGAAGTCGAAGCACACTTGATGAGCATATCATGTCCCTGGGGTGTATTGACATCATACGGAATGGCGAGATCGGCCACTCTCTGTACAGCCAATTTTGCTGCCACACGAATGTTCCGAATGATAATCTGTGGATGAACGCCTTCTTCTACAAAAGGCTTGATGGACTTGAGCATGGATCCAGCGAGGAGAACGACAGAAGTAGTTCCATCCCCCACTTCAGCGTCTTGGGACATTGAAATATCCACCAAGGTTTTAGCAGCTGGATGGGCAATGTCTAGGAGGCGCATGATGGTGGCGCCATCGTTGGAGATTGTTACCTTGCGCCCGTCGAAGATGAGCTTGTCCATTCCGCGTGGACCGAGGGTTGTTTTGACGACGTCGGCTACTCCTTGGCATGCATTGATGTTGGATATCAGTTGAGGTTTTCCCTATAGATTAATATGAGAAGAGCAAAGATGGGAAGGTGAGAGTGAATTGATTGAATGGAAATACAAGGAAACGAAAAGAAGAAAATGGTATTTTTCCAATTTTGAAAAAAAAGAATTCGATGAGAGAGTTAGTTGCATGCCGATTCAATCGATTCAATCGATATACAGCGGCTGCTTCAATCTACTTTGAATCCCCCCATCCTTTTTCTTCAGTGATACAACCACGCACCTGTGAGGTATCCGTCCCTTCGCGGAGGATAATGATTCCTGGTCTTCCTGCCATTGTTGTTGTACTGTTGTTGTAGTTGTGGTGACAGAGAAATGCACTGCTATGCCGTACTGCAATGGGAAATGGGACAAGAGCAATGTAACGAAGGGCGAAGAATGAATGAGCGGCGGTATTTCCATCGCAGGCAATGCGGAGAGGAGAGGCGTTTTACCAGAAAAGTAGCCGTTTGAATTTATTTAGAGGGGGGGAGGAACTCTACAAATAAATTTGAAGTAAAAATGAAAATGAAAATAGCTAAAACGACGAGTAACGTCGTATCAAAACAAAAAAGTAATTCATTAACTCCTTTTTCCGTGGAACTACTGTTGTAGCTTGATCCTTGATCCTTATCCTGATCCACTTCAATCCTTATATTCAGAATTAATTAGTGTCGTGTCCTTTACTATTGAATATTCTTCAGGTCACTTGAACTTCAGTAGAAGATGTTAGACTCTTCACCGACTAGATCTGAAAATAGACAAAAGCGCATCCGTAAAAAGAAGAAAACACATTCTTCTGCAGATGGATCCCAAAACAAATTCCAGACCATGGCGCTATCACTCATTGCATCCATCCTTGTCGTATACTCATATGGTCTCACCTCTTCTATTCGATCCCTACCGGATATAAAGCTTGACCAAGGACTGCTCTACAGCATGAATAAGAAACATGCACTCAACATTGCCAATGAAAACCAGTTTGGTGACGATGAAAATCGAGATACTGATACTCAAGCAGACGATATTGACAATGGCAATAAGAATATCGACCATGCAAACGTCAATGATATCACCAATAAAAATAACAATAACAATACTGACATGTACAAACTTGGTGTCCCCAAATCCACATGGCCCGTTACATCCACCAACAAAGAACAAGATAAATGGATCACACTGCCACATCCCGGAGATTCCGATATGACCGTCACCGTACCTCCATTCTGGTCTCTACCAGTTCACAACAATGAACTCATGCCCCGTGAAAAAGCCCTTGCCATCGGAACATGTATCGAACCAGACTCCAATGGAAACTTCCAAAGAGGTGACGAATGTCCTCTTGACAAAAGGACTATCTTTGTCGCCATTGCTTCTTACAGAGATTGGCAATGCAAACACACCGTTACTTCCATATTCCACAGAGCTAAAAATCCAGAAAGGATTCGAGTTGCGGTCGTTGATCAAATTGTGGAAGGTGATGATATCTGTGATGAACCCATTCAAGAAACTTGTCAAACCATGCCCGATCAGGACATATGTAAATATCACGACCAGATTGATAATTATAGGATGGACGCACCGCTAGCTGTCGGACCGGTATTTGCGAGACATATCGGTCATAGACAGTACAGAGGAGAATATTATTCCATGCAGAGTGATGCACATGTGACCTTTACCCAAGATTGGGATGTGGACATTATATCACAGCAGGAAGCGACGGGAGATGAAATGACAGTGATGACGACTTACCTCACAGATATCGTCGGGTCGATTGATGAAAAAACAGGAAAGTCTTTGAGAAATACGAGGCCCATTATGTGTAATACGGATTACGAAGGTGGACCACAAGGAACTCATTTGCGTCATATGTCTCAGCCGGAACAAGAACCTCCGGGAGATTTGACCATGCCACAGTTGGAACCTTGGTGGGCGGCAGGATTTTCGTTTTCAAGAGGTCACTTTGTGGTCAACGTTCCGTACGATTTTTATCAACCCATGATATTCCAAGGAGAAGAGATGTCAATTGGTATTCGTGGATTTACAATTGGGTACGACTATTATGCACCGCAAAGAAGTGTTTGCTTTCATCATTATGCTGCATTGAACCAGAATCGTGCCAATGTTCCCCATTTTTGGGAGAATAACAAGAAGTATGCAGGGTGAGTTTTATTTCTTGAAGAATGGTTGACCGTTGACTCTTATTAAATTTTTGGGAGATGGACTGTCTGTGTGTTTTACAAGATTGAGATTGTGGGCTCACACAAACAACCGTTCTTTCTATTGACTACACATCAGGACGGGAAAGAAGGCCATGGCTCGACTTTTGGGTATTGTGCACATGAATCCTGAAAAATCTCGGTCAGAATGGAGTCATGTGGAGGTAAGTTTTCACCAAGTTTTGTACAGGCTTCATCTATTGTATATATGTTTATCTCAACTGCGTTAATTTCTGTTTAAATTCATCCACAGGAGGACATCTATGGCCTTGGTATGGTCCGCACACCCGAGAAATTTTATGAGACTTTTGGTATCGATGTTGTTAAGAAAAAGGCACAGAAGCGCTTGTGTAAGTTTGTAGTTGGGAAAATGCATCATCAATTTATTCTCAAGCTTCGATCTGATGGAATGGGAATTGATTATAACACCATCAAATACAAGCACAAAGGTTGAATAAACTATCTCTTTAATATTTTGTTATGAAAGGATAACATTTCAGAGAGCACAACTAAAAACGAATTTAATGAACACCTGAATTGACTGTATTCGTTAATCATTTGCAAATCTCTATTCCAAATCACGGAAGTTTCACTACATACCTGGTAGTATTGACAAATTGTTTGATGACGCGAGAGACATTTGGGATTTCGCTTCCTTGAAACTGGGAGAACTGAGAAATAGGGAACGCGACGAAAGATTTCAAAGAGAGTCGAGCCTCTTGATACTGGCACTTTCTTTGCAACAAACGTTCTCGAACTATTCCATGTGACAAGAAAGGAGAATACTGCCCATGTTGGCTGGCGTTGAGAGATCTCGACAATAATGTCATTAGCAAATATTATTGGGTGATACAAAATATTTCACCTAGTCTGTGCGCAATAACCACACATAATCATACGCGTGTTGGCATCTGAGCCGCGAGAACCAACATACTTGTTTTACCTCCCCTTAATCAGCATCACTGAGCGCTCAATATAGTTCTGTACAAATCATCATCAAAAATTAGTCATGGTAGAGGCAGCAGAGGATGGAGGTCTCTACCAACTTGGATGCAAACAGAGGTGCCAATTCAGTTATTCAGTGTGAATCAACATTACAGAAGAGCTTAAAATTTGAACTATTGAAAGCAGCGATTGCTAACCTTATCAGAAGGCATGTCCCTCTATTGGGATACAGAGAATATAAGTTTGTCTAGTAAATGCTGATGCGTCAAAAGATTTTGCGCAGCAGAAACAGTATCAGAATGTTACCACATGTCAGATAGATCAAAGGAACGACGACTCGAGGTTTTGATAATGCGATACATTGAAACTATCAATAAATGGCATATTGAATATGTCCTTTATCAAGGATTATTGAACAGTTTACATTGTGCTCTTTCGAAGCATCATTTTGTAATTCTCATGCAAGCAACTATTTTTCTTGCCATTCTTTCTCCTCGTGGAATAATGTATCATTCCCATTTTGGCATCTGCATCGGATCGTTTGCCTTTTTCATCGACGATGCTTCGTTGTAAGAACGCACCTTGTCTGGCTTTTTTACGGCTACCCACGACAGTGACTGTTCTGTTATGTCCAGGGACTTGGTACGTTCCTGCCACTGGCTTATCGTGGCCAATCGCAGTGATAGCTCCGCATTTAATAGCACCAGGCCCCGTGACAAATGGAACGTACTGACCTGAAATAGATGTCACCTCAAGCAAGCGTTGTATTGTATGATGTATTGCATGATACATGATAGGATGCTTCGGCGATGCTGTATTTGATTGATGCACGAGGCATTGAAAGATTGGTCAGCTTGAGATAACAACAGTTGTTCGTAACTGGCAACATAGCAATATGTTTCTCACCTGCAAAAAAATACTGGGATGGGAATCCCCCACTTTCTTGTTCGAACAGGCTGTCCATCGTGTCAGTTATGAGAGTTCCATTTCGAAACTCCAAACCTGGAGCATCATCGAGATCCGAATAAATTCCTATAGGAGATGGCGGTGACGAACACGCGATAATGGAAAATGAAAATTGAGCGACGTGGATAGACGCCTAAGTTCAACTGTCTACAAAGCATTGTGTTAATACACTTTTTGACTCACCTCCATATTCCCAGATTACCAAATACCTCCAAAGATCTGCGGATAAGAAACGAAAAAGGTTAGTTGTACTGTGTAACTGTCATACGTCCAATATATAGTTGCGAAGTTCAAATCTGACTCGACTACGAATCCTAGTTAAAAAGGAAGAGTCCCCAGTCGTCAATTCGTAGATAAGATGAGCAACCAAACGACATTCACTATATACATACGCACCAGCCATTCCAGCTCCTGTCGCAATACAGGACCGCGCTTGCTGTAATAGTGGAAATTCGGGCCATTCTCGATTGAGTAATTTGTTGACTGCTTCATCGTCATGGACGAAGAAAGAATGGTCTTCAAACATCCATGTGTGCATCGCTGGAACATAGAGGTCTGCGAAGCACTTTGATTTTGCTGTCTTGTGAACGATCTTGGGAATCTTTCGCCCTTTCAAAATACTTCCGTCATTATACCTACTGCCAATATAAGTCAAATCTTCCGGGCAAGTAGTATTCTCCTTTGCCCCAACACCGACCAGCTCAAGCAGTGAATCGATGTCGACTTCAAATGAATTGTTGATCATCTTTACCTTGCACTGATCTTGTTCCAATTTTGAGAGCTCCCGAAGTTTCAAATCTCTCATAGTCTCTTTGCTCACAACCAAACTTGTTAATAATTCTCCGTTGGTCCTGTTTGTATTTATCTGAACAATCTTGTGGCCATCAAATTGCTGACCGTTTTGTTGGACTCTGATTGTCTTAATATTACCATGATCTGCCCCCGTCATGAATTCTGAAATATACCCAAAATAAGACCTTCGGCCTTCGATACTAATAGTAAACCCTGGAAAGTCAATAAGTGCTACTGCCAGAAGTTTCGTGATGGCGACATACAAAGCAGCATGGCGGGGTCTGCAAGCAAGGAAACGGGGGTTAGTAGCCCACTCAGCATCCACCTCGAATATACATTCATCGGCATCAATTATGATGTCACCATTCTTGAATGCCGGACCTGGAATATTACCAAAATCAACAGCAATGCCTCCTTTGTCCCAGAGTAGCATTAGTTTCACAAGATCCATTCTCGCTACATTATCTGTGATACATTTATATTTTGAAGCAGCGGCAGGGAAATCTTTGTGTTCTTGTGACATATACTCATCGACGTATTCTTGATCATAGTAAATGATGGTGTGATTCTTCGCTTGTTTCCAATTTTGATTGTGCGTCTCCGCGACTTCCTCCGGGATACATTTTGACTGAAGAATAAATCGGACAACTTTCGGAATTGATCTTCCGACTATGTGGGTAGTTGTCTGCGCTAGAACTTTATCACTCATACCTGTGCATTTCTCTGAAGCGCGAGGATCGTTATTTACTGAACTGCTTCTTCCAGACACCACGATGTTACTCAACGATTCTTTGTGAGCATACTCTGCAAGTAAACTGGATGAGGATCTGATAGATAAAATACTCAGGATACAGCATAGTACGAATGGTGCAAACCACACACGAGAGAGTTTTCTTCCTTGGCTGGCACTAGTACTAGTAATCCTTTCTCGATTGGTGTTAAAGTGCGCTCCAGTCTTTTGTTGATCGTCTGGTGTCCACATGTTGTACTTCATTTTTACAGGAGGTCTAAGCTGCCTTTCTCTCACAGCGGTGTTGTGGGTTTGTTGATTTCCGTCTTTCTCTTCATCTCGTTTTGTGT
>Ga0136553_1000645_pt1 | contig 11732 bp, 7 predicted proteins | sample AntRauTorckE5430_FD_101384 | JGI IMG/M metagenome (GOLD analysis project Ga0136553, IMG submission 101384) | Saline lake microbial communities from Rauer Islands, Antarctica - Metagenome Torckler E5 #430 | ecosystem: Environmental > Aquatic > Non-marine Saline and Alkaline > Saline | place... | reverse complement strand
GTGACCAACGCTGATCTCGAAAGGATCGGTCATGTAGTCCTCACTGATCTTCTTGGCCTCTTTGGGCATGGTGGCCGAGAAAAGCAGCGTCTGCTTGTCTTCCGGCGTAGCGCTGAGGATGCCGTTGAGCTCCTCCTGGAAACCCATGTTCAGCATCTCATCAGCTTCGTCGAGCACGACGCGCTTGAGTTGATCGACCTTCAATTTCTTGCGGTTGATCATGTCGAGCGTACGGCCGGGGGTGCCGACGACGATCTGGGCACCATCCTTGAGCTCGCGGATCTGGTGGGTGATGGGCGCACCACCGTAAACGGCACAGATTTTCACACCCTTGCGGTACTTGCTGTAAGAGACCAGGTCCTGGGTGATCTGGAGGCAAAGCTCGCGGGTCGGGCAAAGGATGAGGGCTTGTACGCCCTTCACTTCCACATCGATATTGTTAACGAGGGGCAGACCGAAACCGGCGGTTTTACCCGTTCCGGTGCGGGCCAGGGCGACAAGGTCGCGGTCCGAATCCATGATGGCCGGAATAGCAGCGGCCTGTACGGGGGTAGGGGTGGTGAAGCCGAGGTCGGCTACGGCTTGTTTGACATCGTCGCGCAGGGCGCTGTCCTGAAAATTTTCCAATTCGTCGTAAATTTGTAAACGTCGGAACGAATTGCGATGGTCTTGATCAAGCAGTCACCCGTCCCCGACGTGGGGTTAAATACGGGCGAATTGGCTTACCACAAATGATCCGTCAAAAGGAGCGGGATCTGACCATGTAAACCGGGGGTTGCCCTGTTAGAAGGTGCAAAGGTACACTTTTTTTATTACTTCGCTTAAAAAGTTAGTTAAGTAAGCTTTTTTTGGCGCGGACGTGGTTACTGAGCGAAGTCAAAATGCAGGCGATGCGCTGGGCCTGTCGAATTGTGCAAAGAAAGGTGGAAGGCTTGTGGCCGAACTTCCTTGCGGAGCTTTGTGACATGCTACCACACAAGCATTCGGGCTGACAGCCCTCAAGCTTTGGCGACGGCTTCTGCTAAACCGGTGACCGGCAGGTACACCCCACCCCGTCCAAACCAGCTTGTCTGCCGTTTGGCGTAGCGGCGGCTGTTCTGCTTGATCAAGGTCACGGCCCGGTCGTGGTCATATTCCCCATCGAAGTAGGGCCACCACTCCCGGTAGCCGACGGTTTGCAGGGCGGGCAGGTCGCCGTGGGCGGAGAGTGCCCGGGCTTCGGCTTCCAGTCCGGCGGCCAGCATCTGATCGACGCGGCGGTTGATACGGGCGTACAGCGTCGGGCGGTCCATGACGGGTTGGAAGTACACGCATTGGAAGGGACGTTCCGGACGGTTGCCGAGGAAGGAGGAGTACGGCTGCCCGGCGGTGTAGCAGACGGACAAGGCCCGCTCCAAGCGGCGCGGATTGTGGCGGTCGACCGTGGCGAAGTAGGCGGGGTCGAGGCGTTCCAACTCGGTTTGGAGGCCGGGTAAACCTTGCTCCTCCCCCACCCTTTGCACCTGCGTTCGCGCCGCATCCGTTACTTCGGGAAACGCATCGAGGCCTTCGCAAAGGGCACGCAGGTACAGGCCGCTGCCGCCGACCAGAATGGCGTGATCATGATGGGCGAAAATCGTTTCCAGCTTCGCCACTGCCTCCTCCGCAAAGCGGCCAGCCGTCAGTGGGTCGGTCACGCTGCGGTCGGCGATGAAATGGTGGGTTGCGGCGGCCAGTTCGCCGTCGTCCGGGCGGGCGCTACCGATGCGTAGCTCCTGGTAGAACTGACGACTATCGCCGCTGATGATCTCGGTGCCGAAGTGGCGGGCGATGGCGATGGCAAGGCTGGTTTTTCCGGAGGCGGTGGGGCCGCCGATGACGATGAGTTGTTTCCCGGTAATCACAGCTGGACCCGCTCGGCCAAGGAGTCAGCTCGTTCCCCGCGCCTCGGCGGACGAGCTAGAATACCTTCTACGAAGTTGGTGGTGGCCGTCGCGACGTTGTCGACATCAGCCAACGACCGTATAAACGCACTACCAATTATCGCCCCATTAGCGTATTCACACGCCGTACGGAAGCTCTTCGCATCGCTAATGCCGAAGCCGATCAGCTTGGGTTGTGGCAGATCGAGGGCGGCGATGCGGGCAAAGTAAGCCTTCTGCTCGTCGGTGATGTCGCCACTCTTGCCGGTGATGCTGCTGCTCGACACCACGTAAATGAAGCCGGTGCTGAGCTTGCCGATCTTCGTAATCCGCTCGTCGGTAGTCTGGGGCGTGATCAGGAAGGTTACCTGGAGGTCGTACTTCTCGGCGATGGCCTTGAACTCCTGCTCATACTCAAAAACGGGTAGGTCAGGCAGGATCAAGCCGTCGACGCCAGCTTCGTGAGCGGCCTTGCAATAGCGTTCCGCGCCGTACTGCATCACCTGGTTGAAGTAGCCCATCATCACCAGCGGGACCTGGGTGTGGCGGCGGGCTTCGGTCAGTTGGGCGAAGAGCGTATCCAGCGTCATGCCATTCTGCAGGGCCTTCATGCTGGATTTCTGGATGGTCTCCCCGTCCGCCATCGGGTCGGAGTAGGGGACGCCGACTTCGATCAGGTTGGCCCCGGCCTCGGCGAGGCTGCGGATGATGGGTACCGTGCTGTCGAGCCGGGGGTAGCCAGCCGTGAAGTACACGTTGAGGAGGTTCTGGGGTTGATGCTGAAAAAGTTGGGTAAGCCTGTTCATAAGTAAGGAGGGAAAGGGAGAAAAGGGAAAGAAAAAAAGGCGTAAAAAGGAGAAGGGAATAAGGAGGAAAGGGAAATTCGCTCCTCCTTACTCCCCCCTTACTCTTTACTCCTTTAAACCGTCGAGGTAGGCGGTAAAAATGTCCAGGTCTTTATCCCCGCGACCGGATAAACACACGACGATCACGTCGTCCTTGCCGTATTCCATCTGGTCCAGCGCGGAGAAGGCGTGGGCTGTTTCCAGGGCGGGAATGATGCCCTCCGTGCGGGCGGTAAACAGGGCCGCGGCCAGCGCATCATCGTCGGTGACGGAAATGGCTTCGGCGCGTTTGGAGTCGATCAAAAAGGCGTGCAGCGGGCCGATACCGGGATAATCCAGTCCGGCCGAGATGCTGTATGGCTCGACTATCTGCCCGTCTTCCGTCTGCATCAGCAGGGTACGGGCGCCGTGGATGATGCCTTCGGTGCCGAGAACGGAAGTGGCGGCCGATTCCCCGGAGTGGACACCACGGCCGGCCGCTTCTACGGCGACGAGGCGAACGCGATCGTCGTTCAGGTAATGGTAGAAGGCACCTGCGGCGTTGGAGCCACCGCCAACACAAGCGACGATGGCGTCCGGGTAATCCCGGCCCACCTGCTCCTGCAACTGCCATTTCATTTCTTCGGAGATCACCGACTGGAAGCGGGCGACCATGTCCGGGTACGGGTGTGGGCCGACAACGGAGCCGATGATATAATGGGTGTCTTCCGGGTTGTTAATCCAGTCGCGGATGGCTTCGTTGGTGGCGTCCTTCAGCGTCCGGGAGCCGGAAAGAGCCGGGCGAACTTCGGCACCGAGCATCCGCATCCGGGCCACGTTGGGCGCCTGGCGGGCGATGTCGACTTCGCCCATGTACACGATGCATTCAACCCCGACCAAGGCACAAACCGTCGCCGTCGCTACCCCGTGCTGGCCAGCTCCGGTTTCGGCAATGATTCGCTTCTTACCCAACCGCTGGGCGACGAGAATCTGACCGATGGTGTTGTTGATCTTGTGCGCACCAGTGTGGTTAAGGTCTTCGCGCTTCAGGTAGATATTGGCGCCGTAATGGGCGCTCATCCGCTTGGCGTAGTAGAGCGGGCTGGGGCGGCCAACGTAATCTTTCAGCAGGGCGTCAAACTCCTTTTTGAATTCCGGGTCGGCCGTCATGGCGCGGTATTTCGTCCGGAGTTCTTCCACGTTGGGGTGGAGCATTTCGGGGATGTAGGCGCCGCCGAAGCGACCGTAGTAGCCGCGTTCGTCTACGTCTATGTGGCGATTCTTTGTCATTTTGTTAGAATTTTTATGTTTGCTTGATGGAAGGTGAACGTTCGGATAATACAACAAGTGGTGAATTAGAGAATGCGCGGACAGAAATGAACAGAAGCCTTAAGGTTTCCTACCGCATTCAATGGTTTTATTGAGCCGTTCCGACCGGCCCCTGTAACTTGTTTTAACCGCGTACGACTAGATAAAATTCCTAGACGGGTTTATTCCGCGTATTCTCTTACTCAATTATTGACCAATTCAGCCCGCCCAAGACGAACCCTGGTAAACGTCAAAAGGTTCTGAATCATCAGCCGCCCATTCGCCGTCATGATCGACTCCGGGTGAAACTGAACTCCAAAGATCGGTAGCGTTTGGTGTTGCATTGCCATTACGCCACCATATTCATCGGTCGCCGTGATGTTTAAGGCTGCTGGCAGCGTTGCCGGGTCGATCACCCAGCTGTGGTAGCGGCCGGCGTTAAAGGTTGTGGGTACGTCTTTGAAGAGCGCGTCGTCCGTTACCGTGCGGGTCATTTCGGTTTCTATGCCGTGGTGAACCTGGTCGAGGTTGATCAGCGAAGCGCCGAAGGCTTCCCCGATCGCCTGGTGGCCGAGGCAGACGCCAAAGATCACCTTCTCCCCGGCATAGCGTTTGATGAGGGCAGGCATGATCCCGGCTTCGCTGGGGATACCGGGGCCGGGGCTGAGCACGATCAGATCGTATGCTGCCACGGCCTCAAGCGATATTTTGTCGTTACGAAACACCTCGACGGAACCACCGGTTTCTTCCTCGATGTACTGCACGAGGTTGTAGGTGAAGGAGTCGTAGTTATCTAGAATTAAAATCTTCATGGTTCATTTATCGGGTAGCTCGGCCGCAGAGGCGGGGCGGTAGCCCCTGACTCGGCGGCCGAGCGGATGGTTATAAAAACTGGCTTCGGGGTTGATGAAAAACAAGCTATTCGTGGCATAATCCTCAAAATATCGGATTCGTTGACTTCTTGACAAGCAGGTGAATACTTTATTTATCCTCAAGCCCTCAGGTTGACAAAGGTGTGGGTTATTGACCCGGTCGGCGGACGAGCCAGCTCCTTCGTCGCGTCTCGGCCGACGACCTAAAGCGTTTCTGCTTTATCCAGCGCCTTCGTCAGCGCCCCCAGTTTATGGTACACCTCCTGCATCTCGGAGTGTTCATCGGAGGCGGCAACGACGCCCGCCCCGGCCTGGTAGTAAAGCGTATTGTCCTGGCTAAAGAAGGAACGAATCAGGATGGCCTGGTTCATCCCGCCAGCGAAGTCGATGAGCCCGATCGCACCGCCGTAAAAGCCACGCTGCTGGTTTTCGTATTTGTTGATCAGCTCGATGGCTTTGTACTTCGGTGCGCCGGAAAGGGTACCGGCCGGAAAGGTGTCGCCGAAAATGCGCACCGCCTGGTCCGTCCGGTCCAACTGCCCTTCGACGGTGGAGACGAGGTGGATGACGTGGCTGTAGTAATGCACTTCCCGCAAGCTTTTCACTTTCACATTCCTGGTGTGGCGGCTGAGGTCGTTGCGGGCCAGGTCGACGAGCATGACGTGCTCGGCGTTCTCCTTGGGGTCGGCGAGGAGTGCTTTGGTGGCGGCGGCGTCGACGGCTTTGTCGCCCGTCCGGCGGTAGGTACCAGCGATGGGGTTTAGCCGGGCGATGCCATTACCAATCACCATCTGGCTCTCCGGGCTGGAACCCATGATGCGGTAGTCGCCGTAGTCGAAGTAAAAAAGGTAAGGCGACGGATTAATGCTCCGCAACGCCCGGTACACCTGAAATTCATCGCCGCGAAACGACTGCTGAAACTGCCGGCTAAGTACGACCTGAAACACATCGCCCACCTGGCAATGGTGCTTCCCCACCCCGACGATTTTCATGAACTCCTCGTCGCTCATGTTGCTACGCTCCTCCCCTACGCGGCGGAAGGGGTGAACACCGCCGCCGCGTTTGATGGCCGCTTCCACCCGTTCCATGCCGCTCTGTTCCCCCACCGGTTGGTTTTCGATGATGATCAGCTCGTCCCGGTAGTGGTGGAAGATGAGGATGTAGCGGTAGAGGTGGTAGCGCAAATCGGGGGCGCGAAGCACCTTTTTGTTGTCGAAAGTCAGGGTATCAAAGTACTGCACGCCCTCGAAATTCGTATGCCCGATCAGGCCGTTAAACTGCTTGACGATGGGGTCGGTATCAGCATAATCGAGCTCAAAATCGCCGAGGAAATCGTGAAGGCGCTGGGAGACTGTTTCGACGTCGGCCACCCTTTCCTCCCGCGCCCACTGCCCGGGCTGGCGGCTGGTGATGGCACCGTCGTTGACGATGAAGGAACCCAGGGTTTCCAGGCCGACGATGGAGTAGTAATGCTCGTTGTCGCGGGCTTCGTTCGATTCCAGCAAGACCGGGTCGGTAAACTCGTCGCGGACGGCCAGGTAGAGCATCACCGGGGTGAGGTGATCGGCGTTCATCCGCTTGGTGCGAACGTTTATTTTGGTCTTCGGTGGCGTGTCGGTAAGGGTAGACATACGTTGAGTTGAAATGCGCGGAAGCTCCGTAGCGGGCATAAAAAAAAGCCCGACGGAGCGATCCGACGGGCTTTAAAATTCTTTGTTTTACACAAACAAAATGCCGTTCAGGATGCTCGGAGAGAATCTTGAAGCCACCACCAGTTGTTACGGGTTATTGTTTGCATAGGTGCAAGGTAGTGGTAGTGGAAGCGAATATCCAAATGAATGGGAAAATCACTGCGCTATTTTTTTAGCCCGCAGAATATAGCGGAGCAAAAAACAGCGTGCAGCGGAGGTTCCCGCATGACAGCGGGCATGACTGCTTGTGCAACTCCCCCTGCACCAGCGGCCCCGCCCCAAACCTCATTTTGAACAGTGAACCACCAAGAGACCTTATATTAACACCCGCACAGAACGAGCACCCTGCGCCCAGGGTAATACCTACGCCTCACGGCGCTCACCTCCAATCCACCTTCATGACTGTACGCTTTCGCCTTTTCGTTTTCAGCCTTATTATTAGCACCTCTGCGTTCGCCCAGACCGACGTAGCCGCGCTGGTCACCAAATTTCAGGACGACCCGCGCGGCCCCTACCGGGACATCGCCTGGTTTTGCGCCGACGGTACCGTGGTCGCTTCCGTTACCGGCCGTTGCGCGACGGAAGGCGGCAAAAACAAACAGCACGCCCGCTACAAATCAGAAATTATTCAGTTGGGCAAGGACGAGCATATTTTCCTGGGTCAGATTCTGACTGACACCAAACAGACCGCTTTTTGGGACGATGAGAACGACCACAGCCGCATGAAGCAGTATATGCTCGGCAACTACCTGGCGGCCATTGACGACGGCTGGATCAACCGCAAGGGGCAGTTTTACCGGGGTGCGTTACAGGTCGAAGACGAGATGGAATGGGGCCGCGCTTACCTCAACTGGCTGATGGAAAAGGAAACCGCGCTCAAGGAAAATTTCTACCTCATTCGCCAGGCCGTGCGCGATATTCCCCACCGGAAGGACGACAATCTGACGCAAAAAATCCGTAACGACTCCAAGCTTATTTCCGAGAAATTTGATAAATTCATGCAGCTGCGCATCAAGATTCACGGGCAGCCGGAGGGCGCTGACGCAGGTGCAGTAGAACGTTTTTTAGCAGAGAACAGGGAAGCGTTGGAACGCCGGGAACTGGCGGCTATGACCCAAACCCTCGCCGCCGACATCCGCACCGCCTACGTCGACCGTGACCTGGTGGCCGACATCGTGGCCATCAACAAAACCATCCCCGAAAAGAACGGACTGAAAGAAAAAATCGCCCGCTGGGCCACCAACCAGGCCATGACGCCGGGCAACCCGAAGGCCAACACCGAAGACCGCCTGACCAGCGCCGCCAACCTGATGTGGACCATCCGCACCGGCATCATGGCCGAAAGCCCCTACTACCGCCTCGAAGCGATGGACATCTCCATCGCCCTCGAACGCCTCATCTTCAACACCGCCAACGACTGGCAACCGGCCGACGCCCGCGAACTGATGGAGAAAATCTGCTACCTCGCCGAAGCCGCCGCCGGTGCCGGTTACGTCGAAGAATGGGAATGGCAGGAAGCACAACCCCAACTGGCCGACCTCAACTACCAGCTCGTGCGCCCAGCCATGGCCACCCGTTACCTCGACGTGGCCCGCCGCTTCGTCGAGTGGGGCGTGAGCACCAACCGGGGCACCTTCGGCGAAGTGGCCGACCGATACGGTGCCTTCGAACGCAAGGCCCACGGCTTCCTCGATGACCGCATTCGGGGGTCCGTTCTGCTACCGCTCGGCGACGAAGTCGGCCGCCTGGGCGACTGGGTCGCCGAGGCTGGCAACCTCCGCAACGAAATGCTCGACGTGCCGAACCAGGGCAACCTGCGCGGCCTCAACGCCGGTTACGCCAAAGGCAAATTACGTGTTATTGAGGGCAACCCGGACGAGGCCGAAGTCAACCCCAACGACATCTTCATCTTCGCCACCCCACCCTCCGACCTCAAGCCGGTGGGTGGCATCGCCACCGTCAACGAAGGCAATATGGTCAGCCACGTTCAGCTGCTGGCCCGCAACCTCGGTATCCCGAATGCGGTACTGACCGACGAGCAGTTCGAGCGCCTCAAAAAGTATGAAGGGGACGAAGTATTCTACGCCGTTTCCAACCGGGGCACCGTCATTATGAAGGAAGCCAGCGACATGACCGAGGCCGAAAAAGCCCTCTTCTCCGTCAAGGAACGCATCTCTCAGCGGGTGACCGTACCAACCGACAAGCTGCGTCTCGACGTCAATAAAGTGCTCAATATGCGCGACATCCGCAGCACCGATTCCGGTATCCTGGCCGGGCCGAAGGCGGCGAATCTGGGGCAACTCAAGGCACTCTTCCCCGACAATGTAGTCGAAGGACTCGTCATCCCCTTCGGCATCTTCCGCGACCATATGGACCTGCCGATGCCGGGGCAAAACGGTACAACTTACTGGACATTCCTCAACGATCGTTTCGCCAAAGCCCGCCAGATGGAAAAGGAGGGCGCGGCCGCAGGTGCCGTGGAGGCGTTTACATTAGCACAGCTTCAAACCCTGCGTAATGCCATCATTCAGATTGAGCTAAAGCCGGCTTTAGTCAGTGCCCTAAGGGCCGACTTTCAGCAAATCTTCGGCCAAAAGCTGGGCGAGCAACCCGTTTTTCTCCGTTCCGATACCAATATGGAAGACCTCCCCGACTTCACCGGGGCGGGCCTCAACCTGACCGTCTTCAACGCCGTTGCGGAAAACAAAATCCTCGAAGGCATCAAGCAAGTCTGGGCCAGCCCCTACACCGAACGAAGCTACAAATGGCGGCAACGGCTGCTGTTGAACCCGGAGAATGTCTTTCCCAGCATCCTGATTATCCCGAGTGTGGACGTCGACAATTCCGGTGTCGTCATCACCAAGGGCGTGTCTTCCGGCCGCGGCGGTGACGTGACCGTTGCCTTTAGCCGGGGAGCTGGTGGCGCGGTCGATGGCCAGGCCGCCGAAGCCTGGTTGCTCGATCTATACGGCAGCTACACCCTACTCAGCCCGGCCCGCGAACGCCTCCACCGCCGCCTCCCCGTAACCGGTGGCTCCGTGATGGTCCCCGCCCCTTTCAACCAACGCATCCTCAGCCCCCAAAACCTTAAAGACCTTCGCGAACTCTCCGTAAAAGCAGAAAATATTATGCCCGAATCTTCCGGCGAAGCTGGCAACGGCCCGTGGGACATTGAGCTGGGTTTCGCCAACGATAAAATGTGGTTGTTCCAGATTCGGCCCTTCGTGGAAAACAAACGCGCACAGTCTTCGGGTTACCTGGAAAGTATCAGCCCCAGGGTGACGGAGGATGTTTATTATGATTTGGCGGTGGCGCTGTAGGCTATTTAGTTCGTGTCCCAATCAGCCCCCTCCTCACGGGGGAGGGGGCTGATTGTTCTTCGGACTAAAGATTCAGATGGTATGACAAAGACTGTTCTTTTTCGACATCCACGGACAAGCCTGGAAACAGGGAAAAGCTTTATTTCAACGAGAGAATTGGCTCCCCTATCCCCTTGGGAAGGGTTGTGGGAGGGGACCAAACTCAACCAGCCATTTTAAAACCCCAACGCAATATCTACCCCATGAAAACCTACTTTCCCCTTCTCGCAGCCCTCGCCGTCCTCTGCCTGGTCTTCGTCCCCTGGCAGAAGATTGACAGTTACCCCGTTTGGGGGGGCGTTGATAAGACCGGCATTAGACGTCTGGTCCGCCTGGAACGGATGGATTCGACAAAGTTCGTTCGTACCCTGCCCTACGGTGCCCGGTATTCGCTGCCTTACGTCCGCCTAAACCTGATAAACCGCCCGATCGACTCTAACCTGATCGGGAGTGATCCGGACCTGGAGCGCGAAGTGGAAAAACTAATTCCCAACGGCAGCCGGGCCTATTCGCTAGCCATCATGGACATCACCCCCGGCCGCGCACCCCGCTACGTGGAGCGCAACGCCGAGGCTAATTACCAGCCGGGCAGCGTCGGTAAACTGGCCGTCATCACTGCCCTGATGTGCGAGCTGGAAAACGTCTATGTCGATAGCATACAGAAGCGGTGGGATTTGATGAAGCAGCGCGTGGTCAGAGGCGGCCCCTTCGCCGTCTACGATCACCATACCATCCCTTTTTACGACCCTGAAACGGAGCGTTACAGCCGGCCCCAGGTCAACCAGGAACACGAATTTTCCCTCTACGAATGGGCCGATCATATGCTGTCCGTATCCAACAACGGTGCGGCCAGCGTCGTCTGGCGGGAAGCCATCCTGATGCGGGTCTTCGGCCCTGAATACCCGGACTTGACCCGCGAAGAAGCCGAAGCTTACTTTAAAAATACACCCCGGGGCGAACTGCGCGACCTTTCCAAAAGCGTGATCCGCGAGCCGTTGGCCCAGCTGGGCATCAGCTCCGAAGAATTCCGGATCGGCACCATGTTCACCCGTGGGGCAAGCGGCATCGTCCCACCGCAGGGTGGCTCGACCGGCACGCCCCGCGCCCTCATGAAGTGGCTCACCGCCCTGGAAAGTGGTAACATCAGTGACGTACCCTCCAGCCTGGAGATCAAACGACTGATGTACATGACCGACCGCCGCATCCGCTACTCCCACGCGCCGGTGCTGGATAGTGCGGCCGTTTATTTCAAGTCCGGCTCCCTCTACGGTTGCAAGCCCGGCACCAGCTGCACCAAATACCGGGGCAACCGCATGAACTTCATGAACTCCGTCTGCATCGTCGAGCAGCCCGACGGCACTCGCTACCTCGTGGCCCTGATGACGAATGTATTGGGCCGCAACTCCGGCTACGACCACCAACTACTGGCTACCCGGATTGACCGGCTGGTACGGCAGGCCGGGCCGGGCATTGAACCCAAAGAAAGTGATGGTATTGGAGAAGACGCGTTGATCGGGGGGGGAGATTAATCCTGAAATTGTCCTTCCAGCTAGGGAGATAAAAATTTGAACGTTGGCAGGGCCTTAGCCTGTCCGTCCCGACTCGGCCGACGAGGGCATCAACGCATAGCAAGTGTTACTTCTAGTTCGCAGAACGTAACTATTCAGGGTTCGCAAATTGTTGATAGTCAGTCACTTGCAAAGGCTAAAAAAAATGATCCAGAATATAAGCCGATTTCACGAACTAAATACACTTATTAATTATGCGTAAAATACTG
>Ga0136553_1000642_pt1 | contig 11752 bp, 9 predicted proteins | sample AntRauTorckE5430_FD_101384 | JGI IMG/M metagenome (GOLD analysis project Ga0136553, IMG submission 101384) | Saline lake microbial communities from Rauer Islands, Antarctica - Metagenome Torckler E5 #430 | ecosystem: Environmental > Aquatic > Non-marine Saline and Alkaline > Saline | place... | reverse complement strand
GATGTCGTCCACGACCTGCCGTCCCTTGTCCGAACACTGGTGCTGCTGACAGCGCAAGGATGGAGAGACCACGATGACGCCGACGCGCTTCGGCACGATCCCGCGATGCGGCTGGCGGTCAGTTCCTCGGCCGGTCTGACACCGTTCTCGGAGCGTGGCCTGGCATCGCAGCCGACGCTGTCGCGCTGCGCGGCGATGCTGGCGCAGCCCGACAACCTCAAGGTGCTGCGCCAAGCGGCACTGGAACTCGCCGGCCGCAACTTGCGTAGCGAGAACGGCGGCGAGCGCCGCACCCGGATCACGCTCGACGTGGACTCCCTGCCCATCGAAGTCCATGGCCACCAGCCAAAGGCGGAGTGGAACGGCCATTACAAGACGCGGATCTATTATCCGCTGGTCACGTCCATCGCCGAGACCGGCGACATGCTCGACGCGCGTCTTCGGCCCGGGAACGTGGGCACTGCGGAGGGTGCGCTGGACGTGATCCTCGACGTGGTCGACCGCGCCGAGGCCAGTCTGTGCAAGATCACCCATGTGCGCATTGATGCGGGCTTCCCATCCGGAACTTTGCTCGCCGGCCTCGAGGCGCGCGGCATCCATCACGTTGCCCGTCTGCGTGCGAACCCTGCGCTGGATCGGCTGGCCGCGCCGCACATGAAGCGCCCGGTCGGGCGGTGCCCGATGGAGCCACGGATGTGGACGCACGAGTTGGACTATCAGGCCGGCACCTGGGATGAGCCTCGCCGCGTCGTGCTGGTGGTCAAAGAACGGCCCGACGATCTGCTGCTCGACCGGTTTTTCCTCGTCACGTCGATCTCTCGCTTTCAGATGGATGGGCAAGCGCTGCTGGACCATTATCGTCAGCGCGGCAAGGCCGAGGGACACATGGGTGAATTGATGGACGTGCTGGACCCGGCGCTGTCTTCGACCAACCGCGCGAAATCCCACGTCCGCGGCAAGAAGCCGAAAAAGGCGACCCCCGCGGTCGATGCCTTCGCCTGCAACGAAGTGCGCCTGCTGATTGCCATGCTGGCCTACCAGGTGATGCACGTCGCTCGCCGCGCCATGACGCGCACGACGAAAACTCCCTGGAGCCTGCGCCGCCTGCGGGAACGCGTGCTGCGCGCCGGCGCACGCCTTGTCATCTCCGCCCGGCGCATGACCCTGATCCTTGCCGAAGCGGCTGCGCCTTTCTGGGCCGCCGTCTGGCCACAGATCCAGATGCTGCGCGGAGCCAGCCCATAGCCTCGAGCAAGTCGCCGATAACACCGACCGGATGAACGCCCAGGGGCGGCCAACAAACGTGTCCCTGCTACAGCGATCACTACCGAAATAGCTGCCAATGCAGTCGCCGGCTCAACTCATGCGAGAAGCGAGCTTGGCGCTCGCAGAACAGGCCCCCCAAGGGCAGAACAGGCCCCCCAAGGTCAGACAAAAACGGCCGCAAACGGCCTCTGACCTGCCGTCGAGCCGCCCCGATGAATAATGCGGGGTGAGAGCCCACACTCGTGAGCATAAAAACGGTGGGAAGTCTGACCACGCACACTGCGTTTTGCGGTCACACGCGCGGCTTGGGTCATGAGCGCGATCTGCAGTGTTCGCGGAAGCGCTGCGATCTGCTCAGCCATTTTTTTGTTGTTCAATTTTCAATCTCCTTAAAAGTGGCGGAAGCATCATACTTCCGAGTCGCTTCAACGACTAAATTAGAGATGGGAATCCTTGAAAGCCGTCGGAAAGAAAAGAATCGAGAACAGCAAAAAAGTAATCCACGTGGTACTCGGCATTCAAGATTTCACAATCGCAGGCAAATGGCGGTGGCGTTCGCACACCGGTAGTTGTTCTTTCAGAGCAGTGTCCTGTGCGGGTTTGCGAAGTTCTTCAGTCCTTTCATAAAGCTTTCGGCTCAAGCGAGGCTGCATCCGGTAGCTTCGGGCCTTACCGATCAGGGCGCGCACGGCGCACCCGGGGCCGGCATTGGTGATGACGCCCGGGCGCACTGTATTGCCACTGGAATGCTCAAATGGCGTCGGCCCGGACAAGCAATCAGCTAAAGTGAGTTGCCTAATCGGTGAAAATCTCTGCCTTAGGCGAATTACCTCACCGTGACGAAGAGCGCGACCCTCCTCATCGCCTGAACCACCTCTACGACGAGTTTACGCACCCAACTCGGGAACATGTCGGCGATTTGGCCAGTCGGTTTTACGACCCGAGCCTCGCTATCGTAAACCGCGTGGACATAGTTCTGAAACGTGATCCGGTACCCACGCAGCCGTCAACTTGCCTGCGTAGTTCAGCTTCGCTAGCACCACCGCATCGGGACGGTCCGTCTTCCCCGGTAGCCCGACTTTACGACGATTAGAATGGGCGCCACGACGATGCTATTGTGCCCTCGGCTCTAAAAGCTGGCAATGCAAACCGTCGTCGCATGGTCCAGCTTCACAGCAGAAACGCAGAAGATTTGTGTGGACGTCAAGCATCTCAACCAGATCACGGACACGAGCCGGGCAGCGAAAAATCGTGCGCCGATACAATTGACATTCACGACGGCGTTGATGCTGGAAGATCTGAGTGTCGCACGGGCAGAGGGGGAGCGGAGCAGCATGAAGGATGTCTACGCGCCGGAGGCGAAGTTCACAGCTGTGAACCGGAACGGAACCCGTACGGAGCGTCTATCCGACCCGGTTGGAATGCGGTGGGAACGCCGAACCAAGCGGGGCAGGGCGGTCGGAGCCCAGTCACGGTGTTCACAGCTGTGAACTGGGATGCGCGCCCAGAACGGAGGCGCCAGAGGCGCCACCCGACGCCTCGGATCCACGATTGTATGGTCGCGAAGAACGCTTTTAAGCGCGCGAACGGTGCCGCGCGGGCCGAGGAGGCCAAGTCCTGAGCGCGGGCAAAGCGGAAACGGGAGGCACGAAGGGCGGAACGCCAGTCCCACCGCAAGGAGTGGCTAGCCAAACGGTACACGCGCTCGAGCCCCAAGATTCGGCCGGACGGGCAGGGTGGGTAGGTATTCCACGGCGGCCGAAGCCACGGTGATCACCTCCCCTATTCGGATCGATTTCGGGAGAGTGCAGGATCGCACTGCAAGGGCATTTTCCTTTGCCCGTGCACAGCAAGGCAGCTTCGAGCCCTTTCTGTATTATAAGGACGCAGCATTTCGCGGATGCAACAGCGGGGTGGCTAAAAGCAACATCTTGTAGCTGACGTTTGGCTTTAGACCCGTCCGAACCCGTAAGTCGGGTGTCTCGATCCGCTGCCATCTTGTCTGAAAACTTGAAAGTCACATGGAACATGTCACTCAGCCCATGCTGCTGCCATGGCTTCGGTCACCGCGCAATGCGCGTCCACGGTCGTGAAGATAGCTCCACACTGCAATCGCGATCGACAGAGAGATGTACAGAAGACCCAAAGCGACCACAATAGTTCCGGAGATTGGTCCGACAGCCGCCCTGTCGAAAACTTCTGCAAAAGACCGCGCAGGTTCAGGGTGCACAATTACTTTGCTCATGAAGGCAAGCGCCTGGATCAATAGAATCCAGAGATACGTGTTCCGAATCCTGCGCCCCACCGAGACCATAAGGCTAACGTGGTATTTCGGCCGCCAGTAATCCTCTGCCAGCGTTTGCTGCCAATTTTCCTCGAGGTGTAAATTGCCGTCGTGCAACATCGGTGCGTAGAAATGTGTTTCCATCCAGCGACAGCGTGCGCGCCAGACATTGAAAAAGCGATACCGGCGTGCTTCGACCATCAGAAAGAACAAAAGCAACACACCGACGAGGACAAGAGGCAATGCAGATGCTTCCGGCGCCGCAAAGGTGATCGACAAGGCGATCCCCAATGTCACCACAGCCCAGTTTGTCGTGGCGTCCAGACGCGTCCGCCAGATCGTCGAGCGGTAGACCTCAGCCCGATAAAGATGCGCCAATGCCCCGATTTCGGCGGAGTTGAGATCCTTGCGTTGCTTGCTATCCGTATCCGGGGTCATCGTTCATTCCTTGTCAGATCAGTTGACCATGACACGGCGGTGTTATGCGGTCAAAGATGGCGGCGTGGCTGTGCATCGAAAACCCGCTATGCGCCACTCTTTCCGGGTTCCTTTACGGCGGCATCGCGAATGTCGCCGGCGCGGCGAAGGGCAACGAAGTCCCGCTCAGGTCACCTTCAGGCCTTATGCTACAGTCCTGCCCCCCTCTCGGGTCCGCCCTCGGTTCAGCAGCGCCATCACCATCGGGCCGCTTGAGAACGCTCTGTTCGACGCCTTCCGCGTCAGCGCCCGGAGGTACCCGCCCGGCGAGCTGATCTCGGAAAACCGTTGCAGGATCGCCGCGACCACCACCGCCGCCTCCTCGGGCCCCATGTCCCGTACCGCCTCGCCCCAGGCGGAGGGGCTGATCCCGAGCGCGGGCCGGACCTGGTCCGCCGCGTTGAACAGGTCGTGCCAGTGCCGGATCTCGCCGCCGCCAAACTCCACGATTGACGGGCACGCCTTCAGGACGAGGTAAAGCGGGAAGGCGGGCCGTTGCGCCCGTTCAAAGGTCGAGTCGCCCCGATCCTCGTCAACGGCGGCCTGGTTCTCAAGGTTAGATATCTCGGGCATAACGCCTGCGGTTCTTGCCATTTTCTTGGCAGGTTCAGAATCAGAGGATTCTTTATTTGAATTCTGATGGTGCCGCTCATGTATGACGGCGCTGCCGCTCATTTTTTCCGAACTCTGCGGATCAAGGATTGGCCGAACCTCATCGAGCGCCGCCTGCAGCTCCCCCCTCAGCCGTTCAAGCTCCTCATCCGTGAGGCGCCTGCGGAGGTCCCGGGCGGTGAGGGCCGCCTGATCCTCGTAGCGGCCCCACACGGCCGCCTCAGGGCGCGTGTCGGCTCCGTAGGCGGCAAGGGCCGCCAGATCCCGTCTCATGAGGCTCACGGCCTCCCTGAGGCGCCTGTGGCGCTCCTGAACGGCGCGGGCCTCCCGGGCCGCCGCGATGATCTCATCATGACGGATCGCCAGCGGGGACAGATCGAACCCGAAGGCGACGGTCTCCTCCTGCCCCCGGCGCACGTACCGCTTCCCGTTCGGGCTGTCCCGTCGCAGGATGACCCCGGCCCGCACCAAGGCGGCCAGGTGCCTCCGCAGCGTGCTGTCCGGCATCCCGTTGAGCCGCTCGGAGAGGGCCCGGTTGGACGGGTAGACCACGGGCCGCTCCGCGTTACCGCCGAGGATCCGGTCCGGGTGGAAGCTGAGGAGCGCCTGCAGGACCGAGAGGGCCCGGTCCGTGACCTCGAACGCGCCACGCGCGACGGTCAGCTCCCGCAGCGCCTCGTACTTGTCGACCCCGGTCGGCGGGAGCGGCGCCTTCGCCGCCTCGGCGGCCCTGATATGAACGCGCTCCACAGTTCGCCCGAAGGGCGTTATCGCTTGATACCCCATATTTTTAATCACGGCGGACAATAAAACGCCCCGCCCGCTCAAAGCGGGGTTGATTCGGTGCGGGGCAGGGGGTATCGTTCAGGTGCAAGTTGAACAGATGCCCTCGGGGAGCCTCGCGCTTTTCGGGGGTTTCTTTTTACGTGCTGCCCGCGTTCGTGCCTCCTTTTTGCTGCTCGTCCTCGTTGTCCCCCGCGCCGTTGTACCGGGCGTGGAGCTCCCTGATCACCTCCGGGGCCCGCTCCTCGAGCCAGGCCGCGAAGGCGTCATCCTCGGCGGTCAGGTCCAGCCGGACCCCCTTCCTCGTTCGTTTGACCGTGCCGGCCGGCGCGCCGTCGACGGTCACCCGCGCCGCACGCGGCGCGGCGGGTCCCGGGTCGGCCGGCGCGTCCGCATGGGCCCGGGCTGCCCGGAGAACCGCCTCAAGGGCCCTCAGATCCCGCGCCCCGGGGTCCTCTTGCCCCGTCGCGGACGCCGCGTCCTTTTCGGGCCCCTTCGACCTGTTACGGGCCGCCTCCGCCGTCCGGATAAGCTCCTCCCGGTCGAGGGTGCAGCCCCTGACCGCGTCGCGCAGCGCCTCCCACCGGGGCCGCCCCACGCCGTGCGCGGGCCCGATCGCCCGGATCAGCTCCGGGGTCAGCACCCTCACGACCGATAGGGACATCGAGACGGCGGACTTCGTGGTGCTCAGCGCGGCGGCGACCTCGTCCTGGCTGCCGAACCCGTCCTCGATAAGCCGGTGCGCGAACAGCGCCTTCTCCGCGTAGGACAGGTCCCGGCGCGCGGCGTTCTCGGAAGCTTGGGCGGTCACGGCGGCCCGGTCATCCAGGTCCCGGATCAGCGCGCGGATCAGCAGCCGATCATCCGGGTCACGGCCCTCGTTGATCCCCCGGACCGCGTCGAGGCGGCGCCGGCCGTAGATCAGGCGGTACCGATCCGCGTCGCGGGGGTCGCGCCGGACGAGGATCGGCACGGTCTGGCCCGCCTCCTCGATGGACCTCAGGAGCTCGGGGTCCGGATCCTGACGAAGCCGGTCTTCGGGCCGGTCATCCGTGACGTGATCAGGGTCGATCCGCCACACCTTCGTCTCGTCCACCGCGCCGCGCGCGGACCGGAGCGCCCGGCTCGGCCCGCCCGGCGCCGGAGCGGGGGAGGGGGCCTGCTGCCCCGTGAGGCCGTCGAGCATGCCCTTGCGGGCCTTTCGGGGGTCCTTAGCCATCGGTCCGCCCCCACGTCGCCCGAATCAGCGCCTCGATCTCGTCGTTCACCGCGTTCAGGGACTCCAGCGCCCGCTCGTAGGTGGACCGGGTGAACGCGCCCTTCTCGATCTCGTACAGGGTCTGCTTCGTGAGCCCCGCGTCGGAGACCGCCGCCGATTTCAGCATCGGCGCGTTCAGGACCGAGTCCCCGAACAGGTTCCGCATGAACGCCAGCATCCTCGTTTGCGGCGCGTCGGTCGGCTCGTAACGGGTGCACAGGAACCGCATCCAGTCATGCGTCATGTCGGCGCCTGAATCACGGATCACTTTCAGCAAATCACTCGTCATGCGCAAAAACTGCGACATGGACATGAGATCGAGCATCTGCGGGTGGACCGTCACCAGGACGCCGGTGGCGGCGGAGAGGGCGGACATGGTCAGGAACCCGAGCTGCGGAGGGCAGTCGATCACCACCACGTCGTAATCCGCATCGACCTGCTCGAGCGCCTCCTTGACGCGGAAGAAGAACAGCCCCGCGTTCCCCTGCGCCAGCGCGCGCGGCGTGTCGTGCTCGAACTCCATGAGATCAAGGTTCCCGGGGATCAGGTCGAGGTTCGGGATGTAGGTGGGGCGGATCACGTCGCGGATCGGGTCCGGGTCGTCGTACCGGATCGCGTCATAAAGGGTGCCGCCGTCCGGCAGGTCGAACTCCGGCTGGACCCCGTGAAGGGCAGAGAAGGACGCCTGCGGGTCGAGGTCGATCGCAAGGACCCGGTACCCCCGGAGCGCCAGCCGCTGCGCGAGGTGGGCCGAGGTGGTCGTCTTCCCGGACCCACCTTTGAAGTTCATCACCCCGATGACCTGGAGGTGCTCGCCGCCGCGGCGGCCGGGCAGGTAGGTGCCGGGCACCTTAGCGCCGGCGTCAAGGACCCGGCGCAGCTCGAGGAGGTTCTCCGCGCTGTACTGACGGCGGTTTCCGGCGCTCATCTCGACCCGGGGCCCCCGCCCGTCGATATGGAGCTTCCGCAGGTAGCTGTCGTTCACGCCCAGGAGGGCGGCCGCCTCCCCGGACGTGAATCGCCGCATCGTCTTCTTCGCGTCGGGCGGGAACAGGCTCTCGCGCTGCGCGTAAAGCTGCGACGAAAGGAGCTCTGCGTGCCGGTCGATGGACACGGACAGGTCCGGGTGTTTAATCTGCTCGTTCATGCGCCCCTCTCGCGGCGGTCCGGCCTTTTCGTGGTCACGGTGCCCGCCGTCTATCCGGCTTTTTCCGTGACTATCGCGCGAGTCGCGGATTCGCGCAAGGGGTTTCTATATGTAGCGTGCGGACCGGGGGCCGGCACAAGAGGCCCGATCCTAGCCGCCCAAGCCGGGAAGTACCCGGGAGATGTTGCATTGCACGCTGGGAATCCACGCGAGCGCCATGCTCGATATGTTTTCAAGGAATGAAGTTTTTTGCTTTGACATAGACAACTCCTGTTTACGAGATTTAGCCCTGTCCGCATGTCGAGCACGAGGCGGAGTTATGGCAATTTGAACAGAAATTTCGGGGCGGTCAATTTTGCATGCCGTTTCACACCCCGTCGCCCATGTCATAAAATACCTCGCCACCGGGGCGCGGCCTTCAGGCGTGTAGACCGTCTCGCGCGCGGCTGGCGGGCGGTGCAGGCTGGGCAGAGTGTCAGGCAGCCGCGACAAGCGAAGCTCGATTGGCGCGCGCCCTTTCTCATTCGGTAGGTGGGGTGCAAATCAGACCGTTGCCGGGGCGGTCGGTTGTGCGGATACATCCGGAGAATCAAAAGGCACCGGGTGATCTCGTTGCAAAACTTTCGCCCGTCCTCATTGCCTTTCGGCAAATCGTCGCGCAGAGTTCGGCCCGGCCACCTTGGGCGGCCGGGCGTCGTGCGCCAAGCTTCAGGCGTCGCCCTTCAGGCTAGCCATGTCGATCACAAAGCGGTACTTCACGTCCGCGGCCTGAACACGTCTCCAGGCCTCGTTGACGTCCTGCATGCCGATCATCTCGACATCGCAGACGATGTCGTGCTCGGCGCAGAAATCGAGCATCTCCTGCGTCTCGGGAAGGCCGCCGATCAGCGAACCGCCGACCGTGCGGCGCCCGAAGATCAGGTTGAAGCCCTGCACCGGCTCGATCGCATCGATGGCGCCGACGATGGCCATTGCGCCATCCGTCTTCAGCAGCTGCAGATAGGGGTTGATGTCGTGACCCACGGGGATTGTATCCAGCAAGAACTCGAAGCTGCCCGCCTCGGCCGCCATCGCGTCAGCGTCGCTGGACAGAAGGACCCGGTGCGCTCCGAGGGCCTTGGCGTCTTCGCCCTTGTCCGCCGAACGGGTGATCATGGTGACTTCCGCGCCCATGGCGGCGGCGAATTTTACGCCCATGTGCCCCAGCCCGCCGAGACCGATGACACCGACCTTTTGCCCCGGCTGCACGTTCCAGTGGCGCAGTGGCGAATACGTCGTGATACCAGCGCAGAGGAGCGGCGCCACGGCCTTGGTGTCAAGGCTTTCGGGGACGCGCAGGACGAAGTGTTCATCCACAACGATGGATGCCGAGTACCCGCCATGCGTGGTGCCACCCAGATGGGGATCGGGCGACCCATAGGTCTGCGTCGCGCCGTTCTGACAGTACTGCTCGTCACCCTTCGCGCAGGAGGGGCAGGTGCGGCAACTGTCAACAAGGCACCCCACGCCGACCAGGTCGCCGACCTTGTGCGCGGTGACCTCGGCCCCGACCGAGGTGACGCGGCCCACGATCTCGTGGCCCGGCACCAGAGGATACGTGGTCATGCCCCAATCGTCGTGCCCGAAATGGATGTCGGTGTGGCAGACCCCGCAATAGGTGATGTCGATCGCGACGTCCTTGGGGCCGACATGACGGCGCGGGATCGTGAGTGGTTCGAGGTTTTGGTCCGGACCTTGGGTTCCAAAAGCCGCGGTGTCGTGACCAGGTGTATCAAAAGCCATGCGGTATCCTTATATTTTCTGCGGCGCGGCGTAATGCCGTCGTTCACGAGGAGCTATGCAGCTGCTCCCTGATTTCAAGCCAGGGACGCGGAAACGCAGGCCGTCGGCGCAACGATTCCTTCTCTTTGGGATCGATGCCAGAGTGTAGCTCTCGATTTTATGTTGATCGCGATCTTATGCACAAGATATAGTGGTTTCATGCAGATCGAGATTTTTCCTGACCAGACGCATTTGCGCCGCGAGGATCCGTCGCGAAACATGCGGCGCTTTTATCTGATGGCGGTTCAGCGCGACCTCTTCGGAGGAGCGTCGCTGATACGGGAATGGGGCCGTATCGGGAGTTGCGGGCAACTGCGTATTGACCATCATCCAGATGAGGGCAGGGCGGTGGACGCCCTGGCTGACCTGGTGACGGCCAAGCGCAAGCGGGGATACCGCTGACGACATGCGCCTGTCCCGACCGACAACATGGCCAGAGTCCCTACATCACAGCAATCCCAACTTCCCAGCACGTTCCAGCAACATCCTGACCGATGAGGGCTGCCAGCTTGTCCGTCCACGCGGGGTGCGTTCGCGCATCGCCTCGAGCCGGTCGCAGATCGCCTGCAACGTGATATCGGGATCGGCACCTCTGACGGCGGCAACGATGGCGGGCAGGCGATCGTCGGTGTCGCGGCGACGGGCGCGGCCCAGCACCGCCCCGGACAGGAAACCGTCCCGCACATAGGCCTTCACGGCTCGCAGCAATCGGCTCTGGGTCCAGCGCCGCTCCGCAGGCAGTGGCGCGTTGATGATCCGCAGCACGTCTTCCCAGGGCATGTCCGGACGCAGGCGCCGGACATGCGGCACCCAGTCCTGTGCGGTCTCGTGCAGCCGGTCCATGTAGCCGTCCTGACGTGCCAGCCGTACCTTGCGCAGTGCCGCGGGATCCTTGGTACGCAGACCTGGATTGCCACCGACACGGCCTTCGCTGCGGGCACTGGCCAAGCCTGCCTTGGTGCGCTCACGGATCAGAGCGCGCTCAAACTCGGCGGCCGCCCCCAGAACCTGGAGTGTGAACTTGCCCTGCGGGCTGGCCGTGTCGATCGGGTCCTGCAGCGAGCGAAAGAAGGCGCCCTTTGCCTCGAGCCGCTCGATCACCTCGAGCAGATGCGACAGCGACCGCGCCAGGCGGTCGATCCGCATCACGACCAGCGTGTCGCCCTTGCCGATCCGCTCCAGCACGCGGGCAAGTACCGGCCGGGCGCGATTGCCGCCGGAGGCGTGCTCTTCAAATATCTCGATGCAGCCTGCGGATTTCAGAGCCTGCGCCTGGGGCAGGGGCGTCTGATCTTCGGTCGAAACACGCGCATAGCCGATCAAGAGCATGGGAATGGCTCGTTTGCAATTTCGTGTGTCACTACTAAACGACCGTTTGTAAACAGATGCAATGGCGCTCTCTGTGGTGCTGCTCATCAAAAACCCCTTGGTTTTCATACGCTGAGCGCGATCAGAGAGATCTCGGAGACCACCGCGCGCGCGTGCTATACAAGGTGTGCAGGTGCACCCTGACAAAACACTTGGGTAAAATGCAAAAGTGCCGTATTTTGCACATATGAAGCCTCAAGTATCTACTCAGTATGATAGTTTTGACGATCCTCTAGTGGATGCGGAGGGGCTTGAAGAGACGTCTGAGGACGACCTGTGGTTCCTGCCCGGTCCGATGGAAGTGGAGCCGGATTATCTGCCGCCCGGACCGAGGGCAGAGCTGCGTGAAACCGCAGTCCTCGACGATTGGCGGAAGGCAGAGGCGGGCAATGCCGCCCGTCTCGCCCGTGTGGCTGGGCGGATCGGCGCGCTGGACGACCGTCTGCACCGTGGCCCGGAAGGCTGGCGGCATAGGCTCGCGCTGATGGAGGCGGCAGACCTCAGTTGGTTTGTGGGCGACCGAATTGGCCCGGATCGGCTGGCTCTCTGGGTATCCATGCGTTTGTCCGGGGTGCAGGACGACACCGCAGCGCTCGCGCGTGTCGGATGGGCGGTGCGGCGTCTTACAGGCGGTCCCGGCCCAGAGGTGGACCTATCCGCTTTCCTCGATCGCCGTGACCCTGAAAACATGGCGGATGAAGCCGAGCCCTTTGCGGATTGCGCGGGCGGTTGGCTT
>Ga0136553_1000627_pt1 | contig 11884 bp, 8 predicted proteins | sample AntRauTorckE5430_FD_101384 | JGI IMG/M metagenome (GOLD analysis project Ga0136553, IMG submission 101384) | Saline lake microbial communities from Rauer Islands, Antarctica - Metagenome Torckler E5 #430 | ecosystem: Environmental > Aquatic > Non-marine Saline and Alkaline > Saline | place... | reverse complement strand
GTCTCCCCGAAGTTTTTTATTATCCGCAATAAACTTTCTTATATATCCCATCGTATGACTGCAGTCGCGCTTGGTTGCCCTGATAGCACCAACCTTCTTTCTCGACACCAGAACTTGGCAACTCATTCTTAATCCATTTCTATCTAATGTTTACTGCAGCGCGGAAGAGCAAAAGACCCCGTAGGATTTCTTCTTTCTGCAGAGCAACGTGCAAGAGAGCGTCAGGTAGCATACGAAACTGTTCGTCTATTGCGACAGGATGTCATCGACTGCTATCGTAAAGAAGGTGTTAACCACTATGACAATTGTAAGCAGGTGACTGAAACTTATTATAAGCTTGTTGTCAAGCAGGATGTTGGACAAGTGCAACCTGACTGGGCTGATAAATCCAAAAATGAAGGATTTTAATCATTTAATTAATTTTGATAAGGCCATCCGCCATCCATCATAAGTAGAGTGCGGGGTAAGAAGGAAAGAATCATCGAAATGATTATCAATAAGTCATCTGAGATTGGAAGGTTTTGGAAAAAGAATGAAAAGGCAGTCGTTCTTGTATAATAAGGAATAACGATTCAAGGAAGGTCTAGGCTAATATATAACCAAACGGATTAGAGGTGCAATGTGGCATCGTAATGATAATGAAGTAGTGTCGGGTTTATCAGTTTGAAAGATGGTATTGTGATATTCGGTCGCGTTACTACCTTCACGTGTAAGCACTTCCCTCAGATAAAACCGCTACTTGTTGCTGAAGCGTTTCTTTTTGTGATCGCAATTTTTCAACTTCGCGCATAAGTTCAGCATTGATCTCTTTCAATTGGCTATTCTCCAAGGCCTTCTCCTCTTCATCAGAACTGTTCTCCTCCTCTTGTATTCCTGAATCCAAACTGAATTCTTCTTGCTCGTCGTACGTGTGTTTTAGCTCATGTTCTCCTCCATCTTCGGGATCATGATCCGATACCTCATCTTTGCCTTCGCAAATTGTACCAGGTAGATCGATTGAGGCAGTAAGACCGCGTATTGTCCTTGTCACGACTACATTGACATCTTCGCTAGCGCAAATCTCCGAAATAAGTTTTCCAGCTTCAACTTGGACAATATCTATTGAACGATCATGGATGTAAAGTGAGATTGTACATTCACAATGTAGTTAGTTACCCAGCAACCGCTAAAGACAAGTTAACTTACCCGCGTCTCCTCCATCTTGGCTTTGTTGAAAAATCGATTTACTTCCCATCTGAGTGAGAACCTCGAACGCGCGAGAAGAGCAGTTCATGGACATGGTCTTTAATAGATCCAAACATGGCCGCTGAGCTTGAGTCAAGAATTTTGAATTGGAACCACCAGTGGCTATTCTTATAATGAGAGTCACGAGATCAACAAAATCCTTCTCTGCATCGCCATCGCAAAGGCAAGGAGATAATTCGTTGTCTTTGCAGCATTCATAAAGCTGTGCAAGACCGTTTCCTAATTTAGTCAAAATTTGCAAGGCTGTGGAATCAATATATCCGCTGTCTCCGCCGCTGGTATGTATTTCGCAATTCCTCAAAAAAGAATCAAACTGCATCAAACTTGCAAATGACTTCTCGAACAACTGCCCCCTTTTCTCTGTGAGGACGGGGTCGAAACCATCATCTTCAAAGGCATTGAATCCTCTGATTGGTGATGATTTTGGCGAATCTGCCAGACGCACAGTTCGTAGGGCCCCGTTTACAACTTGCATGTTGGTACCAACACGAACGTCAGCAGCGATAAAACCTCTTTTTGACGATGTTTGGCAACAAATAACGAGCAGTTCCACACCAACTAGTCGAAGATCTAAAGTTTCTCTGCCTCCAATAAGGATACTACACAATAGACACTGATCCACAATTAAATGCCAGGCATCTTCGAACCAGTTGGATTTTTGGTTGGAATGGCTGTCATATTCTTGCGCAGTCTCCAGCAAAGTATCAAAGAATAGTCTCAATACACGCTCAATCCCTCTTAATGTGAGCACCTGGGTAGTAGCCCATTGCTTTGATGCACTATCTCGCGAATGATGAACTGATACCTTGTACCGATCTGACGATTTGTTCTCCTGGATGACCTCCTTGTCATCATTTTCATCTATCGCAGTTCCTTGTTCTTTCACTTCATTTAGAACAGCAAGGATTGTGCGCGTAAATATTCCTTCCCATTGTGCAGCTGTAAAGTTTTGGCCTAGTCCCACAACACATGAGAATAAAGTATTGACAACACAATTACGAACCTTGAAGAGAAACAAATAAAAATTAAGAAATGTAGAGATTATGCCACTAAGGATAGGAGAAGAGCAAGAATCTTACCTCAACTCTATCATCAGAAGCTAAGAATGCCAATTTTTCCAACACGTGCTATAGGACAGTACAATAATTAGATATGATGAGATGAGCATAGTATGCCCCTTTCAGAATGATTACTTACATCAACACAGGATGGCGAAGAGTCTTGGTCAGCAATGGACCATAACAGGCCTGTAGCAGTCAGGGAAGTGTTGATATCATAACGCGAGCTACCAAATGAAGCACAACAGTCTAATAATGCAATCCTTGTAGATTCTAGGTCTGGAAGCTCATTCAGAAAATCTAATTGTTGAGGATAAGTGAGGGATCAAAAATTTCAAATTTGTAACAAAGGAACTTGTGTCAACATCTAGTCGATACTTACCATCCACAATGAGTTTCAGACACCCAAATGCTATTGTACAGCACCCGCTCCAATCGCCATTACCAGAATTTGGTTGACATTCAGCTATAGCTGTCAACGCGCTGATAATAGTTGACCAAGCAGCAGAAAGATTGTAACCATCTTCTATGATCTGTTTCAATTTTGTCAGACCGAGTCCTGCAGCATCAACATTGTGCGTTGTTTGAATTGATCTGCAAAGTGGTTCAAGAAGTGCTTTCCTTGGTTTCGAACTTTCCGAGACGAGCGTGGAAGTGATCATGTGAGAGATAACATCTAAAGAAAATGTTCTCACTACATCTGATTCACTAGCTGAAGCTTGGTCGCTGAAATGATACATGACGTCGTCCGCAAAATAATCAAAACGTTCAGAGTTCTCCAAAGATACAACCAAAAGGGCTACAAGAGCAAAAGGAATGCTTTCGTAGTCATTTGGAGACGTACTAAGTTTCGTAGATTGAAGGCTCTTTCTGGTCGAGTGAAATAACAGGCTTCCAAACATGCTGCTATTGCCTCCGTTCACTCGAACCTCGCTTGACGAAGAAAGCTGTATCAAAGAAGAGACTAAATGCTTTAACGATTTGGTATCTAGAGTCGTTGAATACTTCCCAAGTCGGGAGAGATTGGAGGCTATGTTTCTTTCTTCTGATGTGCCAGTTGATATCGATTGCGACAATTGTGAAATGCAGGTTACAACAACAAGCCAGTCTTCGCAAATGTCATCGCCATTGAAATTCATTATATGAAAAAGTAATGATACTGCCATAACATTGATGCTGCGAAAGTCCCTATGCATAAACCATAATCAGAGGGAGCACTTTATAATTCAAATTACAAAAATGCATTCAATGAAAACTACATACCTTGCTTCGTCTTTGCCCCACGATGGGTGGGTCAATTTGCACAAAGATGCCAAAACCACTTCCCTTTTAAAATTGTTTCCTTGACTGAGGGGTAATATTGACGTAGACATGTAGCGATAACCAGCGAATGTGGAATCACAAATAATCGCAGAGGCCGGGCAACGCCGTAGAAAGTGTTGAATCACAGCCAAAGAGGGTCCAAAACATTCATCTACCAGGGCCATTTGTACTTGTTCATTATCGTTACCAGATTGGAAACATTTCCATAAGATCAATACGCAATTCAGGGCAGTCCAAACAGCGCCACCCATATCATATTCTGTATACAATTTGGCAGTTGATATTAACGAGGGATAGATTTTTTCAATATCAAAATTGGTTTCACAAATAAAGACCTTGTCTTGGTCCCCAAGGTTCGACGCGATCATTGTCTTTGCTGCATCATTGCCATCCATATCTTCTTCGGAAGATTCGATATCTCCTCCAGCAGCTTCAACCACCTTAGAAATAGATGACTTTGAGCTCGATGCCACAACGGCGAAATCACATGTAACACTGATCATTGTAGATAGTAGGGACTCGCTCCTTTCACCACTTCCATGCGTAGAAAAGAGTGGAATCAAGTCATGGAAGTGGATTGATATCAGTGTGTATATCACCTCAAGAGATATGGCTGCAGCCCACATAGTCCTGGAAGATTCATATTTGCTTCCTTGTTGACGTTCCAGTAAGTCATGTGACAGTGGCATGTCGACTCTAGCGTCAGCATTATATACGTAACCATCTTCAAATTCATGGGAGTCTCGAAGTAAGTTGGTAGCAGATTTGACTGGCTTGATCAATGCCGTCAAGATATCAAAGCACTGCATTTTTAATGATGGTATTCCACCATATTTTGTGACAATAGAAGTTGTCATGCTGCTTAATTTCAGTAACAAATCTAGTGGTCCATCACCAGCGGTAGCTTGATTCATTGATATGTCATTATTCCAGGATGCAGCCAACATCTTGGTCACAAGAGGGCATATAGTCTCTTTCAAAATACAGTGGAAATCACATTTAGTACCAGTAAATAAGTCCACATGTTGCTCTAACACCATCTCCATTAAGTTGAAACATATGGTTTGTGAGGGTGGTTGAATGTTGTACTGATGTCCAATCAATGCTTGTCCGAATGGTCCAGTACACTCTTTACCTTCTACCATATTGCACAAGTCTAGCAATGTTTTGGCAGCTAAATTTTGAAGACTAAGATTTTCAGTATCTTGTGTTTCATCTTCAACTTGATTGTCTTCTTCATCACTATCAGCAGCACGAGAGAATAAAGAAGATATGATCTGTCTTAGTGTCGCAGATGCGGCTCCGCTCACTTTCTGTGCACCTGTACCTCCATAACTTCCACCCTTGCCTAGTACTTGAGCCTGTCTTTGATTTCCACCGTGATATGCAGTTATGCTATTGCTACTTCTTTTGTGAACTTGTATTTGATTTCCGCCATGATGGGAAGCTACGCCACTGCTTTTTGTTTTATGATTTTTGGTGTGAGATCCTGATACGCCCTCGTTTATAATTTTCCCGTGTGCTGCAGACGAACAAGAACGTGCACCGCATCCATGAAGTACTAAACAAATAGCAATGCACTGACTCAACACTTCTTCCGATAATTCCAAGCCATCGGAATCAACAATCTTGGTAAGTGTTTGCAAAATACGAATTGATAGAGCTTCGTCTTCTTTGAGAGATCTTTGAGAAGTGTGCGATGCGCTGGCAACTGATCGTGCACTATGAATACTTGACGTCGCATTGTTATTTCCTACACTTCCGTCTTTCTCTTCTTCTAATAATGTCGCTTCACTTTTGAATCCAAAACCACTAAGGATTGAGTTTCCTAAGCTACTGATCGTCCCAACTCCGGCATTGACGACACTTCCAGCAGAGGGAATCATACTCCCAATAGCTCCAGCAGCAGTCCCATATCCAAAATTGTTCTTCACTTGTATCGCCTTGGCGCAGACAGCGGCTTGAATATTTAATACTCTGACAACATTCACCCCATCATACTTACAAATTGCATTTCCTTCCAGTAACGTCTGTATTCCATCCATGCTTAAATTCAAAACTTTATTACCGACATCGGGGTAATTCGCCGCCAGAAGAAAGGGCCTTAACACATCTTGACTTTGAAATATGGCTGTAGTGGGGTGTGACTCCTTGCTATTTGTGGAGGCAGCCCTTCGCACCGCAACAACGTATTTATTTTGTAGAGATCGAAGGGAAAGGATGGCTCGCTCAGCTGCTTCCTTTACGCCAGGATGTTTGCGACGGGATTCTGTGCCTAGATCACGTAGCTGCTCTTCGACTTGTTTGACAAAATTCATTCTTGAATTGGTCCGCAGTTGTTGATGTTAGCAACGATTGCCTTGATTGTACACAGTATTGTTTTCAGTTCTACTTTGTTTTCATTAATATTGCTGCGGACAGTATTTCACTCAGAGTATTCTAGCTAGAGTAGATCATAGATCAGTTGGGAATTTTGTTGTTTTATTCTGTTGATTGTTGATTGTTGATGCAGGTTGATGTGCGTTTTAATCTGTTTTAATAGCATTTATTAGGTTATTGCAACAAACATTTACTTTTAACATTAAACATAACCTTAACGCACAATTAACCGTTCCGACATTCTTCAAATGAAATAGAACTCAATAGAATGGTACTTTCATATCTTTTGGAGTTGAATGAATAGAAAGCCTTCATGGTATCCTCGTTCTCCGTCCCTATTATGGAACCAAGATGGAATAGAATTAGCTGGGGTGCATACTACTATTGCACTCCTAGCATCATTTGCAGTCTCCCGTAGAGTCCCTCGTATCCTCAGATGCTGAGCGAGTCCGTCTTAGTAGCCCAATTTGTGCTGCTTGTTGACGCATGTACCCATGCAACCAAGTGCTTTTCTAAATTTCGTAACATCAGATTCTTTAGACATCGTCTGGCGCCGGAGTAATATTTTGCGTTCCTTCCAATGTTGCTGCAGGTCGTTGAAAAGAAAGTGCCAAATTTCACCAATTACGAGTCTCTTCGTTGCTCAAAAGAATTCTTCTTCTTGTTATGAATGAATCTGAGTACACATATCAACAGTAGGAATCTTGCCGTGGAGATTATTGCGTATAGCTACATGATTGAGTGCAGTCCTGCCTTACGGAACGTATTCATGCATAGATGGTGGATCTATCCATATCAAGTTTCATATGATAACTGGGCTTCCATTCTGAACATACAGCGTGAGCAAGTCCGTGGCCAGCATGCCAAAGCTTCGACCTCCCAGTTCTACTAGATATGCTTAAATGGAAGTGCAGGTTTTGCACTCAATTGGACATTAAAAAAATAGCCATAACTTATTATGTGCGCTGCAGTACAGTAGTACTCTCTAGAGAGTAGAGAAACTAAGAATCATGCCTTACACAGAGCCATGGCATGCTTTGCTGATGTGTATACTAGATTACTAGGTTTGATCTGTTTATTCCTGGTTGTCCACAAGGAAAAGCGTTGAATGTTATCCGTTTACTCCAATTTAGCAAGCGTGTCATCCATTCGTCCTGTGATGTACAAGCATTGCTCCTGGCTATAAAAATGTACTGGTGAATAGTAAACGTTTTAATGAGCTCAATATCACAAATGTCCGAAGTGTAACACTCCTTACAAAGGTCTGAAGTGTAATACTCCTTAAGAAAATGAGCAAACCATTATATGACAGACGTGTCCCATCATTGAGGGAAGGAGAACAAGTTTGAGCCTAGTAGCAGTGGTTGTAGGCTGCAACAAATTATGCTAATCAGTGCTGAACATTTAATTGAACTCCATCAATCATTCGTTTGTCCTCGAAATTTCGCCACCTCGGTATCTAGCAAAACGGACTTTTTAAAACAATATTTCTTCCCTCTACTAGACTCACGTATTCCTTATTATTGCAAAACCAGGATATAGATTTATTGAAGTGATCGTCTGCACATTGGCTTTCAAGTGGAATACCAAGGATGAACTCTTTTTAGAAGACATCTCAGACTATTCACTTGCCGAAAAGAATCTTGGGATATTTGATGGCCTGGCCAGGATGTATCGTAGGCACTGAAGGCCCACCATCACCTTCAGTAAAAGGCCACAAGAGTCAATGCATCAACTTGTACAATACTATCATCATTCTACAAAGATCCTGATTCGTCTCAGTATTTACCAATGCGTGTTGCCGTGTTCTTCAATCCGAATCAATCGAAGCCTACAGTATTACCGTACCTTACAATGTCGAAGGTAAACCACTGGTATCTTCACAGGGACAGGCGCTAGAACTATCGGAATGAGCTTCCTTAATAGCAGGTCCGTCATAGTAATTGGATATACGTGTTGATACGTTCGTCAAAAGCTGAATGCTTGATGCTATGATTATCGAGTTGGTCGAATTGTGTGCTCTATGAATACTGATTTTCTCCTCGCTCTATGTACTCTCTTTTTCTTGAGCGAATGCGCCTCCTATGTAGCCCCTAGCGAAATCAACTTCCTCCTCACGAATCTTACTCGGAGAATTTTAACTCACGCTATTATGTAGTCTTGTTTCTTGTTATTCATATCAAAAGTTGCATTCTCGCTATCTAATCTTGGACAAGTTTGTAGGATATGATATTTGCTTAGTACTGCTCGCTATTTATCTTGTTTATCGGATGAGAAAAGTCGAGCTAAGTTTCAGGATAGCTCTAGAGATACATCATAAAGAATCTCGCAAAGTTTTGTTTCAACAGCGTGATCTTGAGAAAAGTCCAAAAGGACCCACTACACTACCTCTGTCCTGTAAATTATATCTCCACGTCCATGTCGCCTCTTTCTCTATTGAATTATACTGGTACAATTCATATTTATTAGTTATTATTATGAATAATGAGATGCACCTATCTAATAATACCTATCGTATGTAATATATTTTCAACCAATGCCCAATGCTATGATGTTATTTACGGTAATAGGTTATAGTTTTCTGAAAAGAGCAAAAGCCGCACACAAAAGACGACACAAAAGCAATGAAAAGCAGGGCAATGCAAACAACAACAATAAATAATCAATAATTGTACACAACAACAGTACTGGTAGGTACATATATCTTGCATAGCAATATCAATAGCAATATCAAAGCAATCACCTCACCATGAGCAAAGAATATCAATTCGAAAAAGTAACCTATGAACCATCTCCCCAGAACAATGGTGAATTTCTCCCCCACATTACAATCGGCGAATCGAGCCACCGCGCATTTCATCCGAGCGACATGGAGCGCGTCCTCGACTATGATAACATGCCCGAACCCCCTCCTCCCGATGCACCGCATGGACACCTTGAATTTGAAATGGATGACGATGCCATGACAATCAGAGACGATGCCCCTCCAAAATTCCCAAAAAGATTTTTCTGTCTGAGGGGAAGTTTCATTTTTTACTATGATGGCAAAGACGTTGATACGAACTATGATCAAGCCACCTTCGATCGACACGAGGCTAAGTTCCATGATGTGCCATTGGGTGTTATACCGCTGGAAAGAACTACAGTGGAATTCCCGCCTGGTGGAAGAAGGGCATTTAGGGAACATGCAAATACAGAGGCCAGGAATGGATATGAAATGATGATTCGTCATGTTGCCAGGGTATCGCATAAAGAAAAGGATCCTGCAACAGAAGCAGCGGGTGCAGCTGCTGTTACGGCAAAGAGACGTGCCCCTGCCTACCTCGTGATGGATTCATTGGGACAGAGGGATGCATGGGCTGATGCAATTAGGTTTAGGGCAGATGTTTACAAGAAAGATACAAAACTTCGTCCAGCCGGTACAGCTCCAGACCCTCCCGCTGGAGCCAAGATAGGAACAGGTACGCTGAATTCAGGAACTACAGGTGGGAAGAAGGGAGCTGCCCCGCCTTCGCGCAGAGTAGGAGGTGAAATTTCTGTCTTGGCGGGTGTCATAGAAACGGAAGAGCAAACAGATATCGATAAGGCGCTTCAGACATTTGGAACCAAGACGTTGTTTCAAGAAGAAGATTGGGTCAATGAATTCTTTGAAAATCATAATGAACACGAAGGAGCTGACATTTGTCAACAGTTGGAACGATGGCAAACGAGTATTAAGAAAGGGCTGAGGGGAGCGGTTTTAGAGCAGTATGAGTACTTTGTGGAAGCTTCGAGAGAAATGACAATCATGGGACGAGAGATTGCTTCTCTTAAAGATTTGGTAACAAAGCGAGTTGAGACATTTGAGTCCATGAAACAGGTCAATTTTGATTTGGACTTTGGAGAGGGACCTCCCAATGGCGATGATGCCGATGAAGCTGTTACTGAGGATGAGACTACTAGGTATAGTTCTGACGAGGAGGAGGGAGACGCAAATAATGAAATCAAGAGTGAAAAATCTCCCATCAGCAAAAAGAGAATTTTTAGTAGGTTGCGCGGCGGCAAGGGAGCAACGTCGCCCATGTCTGGACGTAGCAAGAAGAGCTCAAGCACGATCGAAATACCAAAATGGCTGGATGACGTTGTAGAGGAATTGACAGCTTTAATTAAGCAGTGTCGCTACACTGATGCCACAGAGTTGCTGCTCAAGGCAAAGATAGAAGTAGCTGATATTGTTAACTCGGTACGTTGATTGTTCTTGACATTCTTTTTATTTTTATGTAACGAGTCCGACAACAGAATCTATTCGTTCCATTGAACTAATTTATCCCTGATAACTTCGCAACAGAATGAAAAACTGACGGAAAAGAAACTTTCAAAGACAGAATTAGCATCCATGCAACGTATCCTTATTACTGTCGAAGATCTCTTAAAAAGATTGTGTGAGAGACTCTCAGAAGGATTGCGTAGAAAGAATGAAGCCTTGAAGCAAACTACAAAGAAGGAGAGAGCTGACCCATTGTCAGCAATGGCACCGCTTGTTTCTCCGATTGCGTTGAACGATGATTCGACTGCTTTGCGTTTATTGGTGCGACTTGGACGACCCCAAGATGCAGCGTCGGCATATGCCACTAGAAGATCGTTGTTGTTGAGTGAATGGTAAGATTATATTGCTGATATTGGCTTGATTTCCCAGTGGTGATTCCAAAACGGTCATCTAAACATTGCGTTTCTTTATTTCTAAAATACAGTCTTCACGAACGGCCCATCTGTAACATAAATGCTACAAACAACATGGATATCGTGATCTACGCAGCACAATTTAGCCATAGTTTTTTCAATGCATTGGCCATGTCAGTCGAAGGTTTTCTCGACTTGTTTTCTGATAACGAAAAATTGGGCCTACAGGACGACCATTCCGAGAGTTCTTCCATCAATACTGGAAGCAACTTGAGCAACGTCCCTTCTAATGCTCTTGCTGCAACTTGTCTCTGGTGTGATTCGGAGCTTTCGAAATTTGCTGCAGTATTTGGTTCGAAAATTCTTGGTAATTTGATGCTTTCTCCAAGAGAGATTGGGATATCCAACAAGATCTCTGATCAAATCAACAAGTTCGAGACTGGCGCTGATCTTTCTCACTTAAAGCAACAATTAAGAGCCGCTGAAGAAATGGGAGAATATGCAGCAGCGGGAAAACTTAGAAAGAAAATCACCATCCAGGAACAAGAAGAAAAAGACGGCAAGGGGGACCTCCGAAGTCCATCTTCCAAGAAATCCAATGACAAAGATAGAAAGCTTGCCATTGACATTGCATCCAAATGCATAGATCAAGCCTTTAGTTTTGCAAGCGAATCGCTTGACACCATTGGTCTGCCATTAACACCAAGACTTGCGGAGTATCTTCGAACACGTTTAAAGGGTACTGAAGCTGAAATTGCAATCGAGCTTGAAGATAAATGGGATCAAATCATCTTTGATTGGAAGTCTGGATCCGTGGTTAGACCTTCCACCTCAGCTGATTAAGTTTCAAATAAGGAACATTTTGACCACCTTTACTATCTATCTTTAACACCTGATGTTCGTAAGTACGTGCGTTTACAGGTAACCTTCCTCAGCTATTCAGTGTTTCAGAAACACTCTTTGCCGCCATTTTGAGGTTCTAGACTTAAATCAACTATATTTGAAGTAGATGTAGAGGCTGATTTGGCATTACCAGTACATACGTAATTCACGTTAATATCTCATTGAATAAAATCAAAGTGATGCAGCACTTGTCTAGCACTTGTACAGAACCTCAATTCTATTACCACAATGGAATCATAGGACAATAAAGAATTGAAAAGAATGGATCTGAGACCACTTTGTAGAATCCAAGAACTTGCAGCCACATGTGAACCCTT
>Ga0136553_1000621_pt1 | contig 11926 bp, 13 predicted proteins | sample AntRauTorckE5430_FD_101384 | JGI IMG/M metagenome (GOLD analysis project Ga0136553, IMG submission 101384) | Saline lake microbial communities from Rauer Islands, Antarctica - Metagenome Torckler E5 #430 | ecosystem: Environmental > Aquatic > Non-marine Saline and Alkaline > Saline | place... | reverse complement strand
CAAGCGGCAGCGCACGCAAAAGACAGCAGGACACAAACGCTTAAAAGATACCCCCATCGCAGTACATAGTTTCATCCATTAGACCCGCTAAGCTTAGTAACCACAATGGTAAGTTCTTGCATGTTTTTATAAGGAAACTAACGGCATTGTCAGCATCATCTGATATAAAGCAATTCGGATTTTGGACCAACGGGCCAACCCAGCACTCATCAATGGGATGTTGAGGTCGTGACATAGTCAACCATTCTTGATTCAATTCGCCGAAACTAGTGATCATTGAAAGTCTCTAACTGACTTCATCCGTTTGCAGCCAAGGACAAAGAAGCGGTTCATTGAAGAAGTGCATACCGCACCTCCTGAGCCTTCGTCCGACGAGGAGGAAGACAATGCACCATCCAGAACCAGTGCATACCCACGCTCTTCATTCGGAAGAGGGAAACAGCTCCGTCCAATGGGAGGTGGTGGAAAGCAGATGCGCATGGCGCCTCAAAGCGACGAGGATAACAGTGACGAAGATGACAGCGACGAAGAAGAAGTGGACACCCAACCACAGCAAACAATCGCTTACAACGGACGGCCTGGTGGAGGGAAACAATTTCGTCCAGCGACGGGTGGAGGAAAGCAGTTGCGTTATATGCAACCTCAGCAAGAAAGTGATGAAGAAAAGAGTGAACCAGAGGTGATAGAGGTAGAAAGCGATCCTGAACCTGTTGTATATTTGGGTGGTGGGAGAGGAGGAGGCAAGAGTTTGTCACAAATGCAAAGGGGGATGGGAAAGCAGTTACGCAGGCCACAGGAAGAGGACGAAGAAGAGGCAGAAGACAGTGGAACAAGCAGCGATGAAGATGATGATGATGATGATGAAGAGGAAGCGCCTCCTGTGAGAAGAGGAGGAGGAAAAAGTTTGTCATCAATGCAGAGGGGAGGTGGAAAACAACTGCGTAGACCGCTAGAGGAAGAAGAAGAAGAGGACGAAGAGGATAGTGACTCTAGCGACGACGAGGTAGAAATCAAACCAACCGTTGCGGCCGTCAATGATTACATGGATATTGATGACTCCGATAATTCTGACGCCGAGGTGCCACCACAACCTGTCATACCTGCTCGTGCCATCAGAGGAAGACCCCCTGCGAAAACAAAAGTCGAAAGCGAGGAAGATGATATGGAGGAATCATCAGAAGATGAATCATCCGAAGATGAATTCAGCGAAGATGAAAAAGAGCTCGATCTTGAAACTCTCGACGAAAAGCAGCTCATTGAGAATGAAGCTGATAGCAAGCACTTAGACTCTTTGCCAGAAGTAGAGCGCGAGTCTATTCTGGCTGAGAGATTCGAAAAATTGAAGGCTGCCCAGGAGATGAAGATTGCTTTAAGGGAGAACAAGTAAGTTTGAATTCGATGATTTCTACTTTACAGTATTTGTGCATTGTCTTGTCTAACCACTATTGTATTCATAGACAGAAAGAACGCGAAAAGAGGCGTCTTGCTGGCGATAAGAAGACTAAGCCCTCCAAAGTTAAGAAGGGTGCAAAGAAGCTGCAAACGAAGGCGGCACCAAAACAAACTACTGTTGAGGAGGATATGCCTGACACTTCAAAGGATGCCCAGCTTGCTGATGAAATGGCACTCGGACGCACAGCCAAGAACCGCGACGTATCTGGAGTAAAGGCAAAAAAGAAGGCTGCTCTTGATAAGTTGCGCAAAGACCGCATTGATGCGAAAGATAAAGAGGATAGCGATCTTGATTACGGCGATGATGCTGACGACGATTCTGATTCTGACGACGAAGAGTTTAAGCCATGGAATGCCAAAAAGAAAAAACCTTCAAGACTCGCCGTCATGGAAGAGGAGGAGGAAGAGGACAGCGACCACGGAGAGAAGACACAAAGAGCTTTCGTGGAAGCTGATTTGGAAGACTTTATGAGGGTGACGATTCCTCGACGTCGCCTTTCTAGGTGGTGTAATGAACCTTACTTTGAAAAGGCTGTCATGAACTTTTACGTCCGTCTTGCTATTGGGAGAGATCAACAAACACAGAAACCTTGTTATCGCTTGTGTAAAATTGTCGGTATCGTGGCAGGAAAGCAGTATCAATTTCCGCAGCTTGCAAACAACAACAGCAAACCAGTAAGTAGCATATTCAAAAAGAGGAATGTGCCCAACCTCTACTTCGATTCGTAATATCTCTAACACATCCTTCATATTGTGTAGATCTCAACCAACAAATGGCTCAAATTAAAATTCGGAGAACACGCTAGAACATTTAAAATGCTCATGATTTCTGACTCAAAACCAATTCAAGACGATGTAAGAGTTTGCTTGAATCAGATGAAAAATCGGAGGGCGGATGCCCAGAATGTTTTGTCGAAAAAGGAGGCTAAGAAGATGTGGAAAATGCAAGACCAGCTTGTCAAAAATTACACATACACCGTACAAGATATCCAGAAGTCTATCAACGTAAACAAAAAACTGAGCAAGACAATCAGTAATATTGGAGCTGAAAAGACGAAGGCTGCAATCGCTGTGAAGGCTGCAGAGACACAGTTGGAAGAGGCAACAGAATTGGTAGATGAGCTTAGCAAAAAACTTCTTGAAGTTGATCCGAATGAGGAAGATGCTATAAAGGATGACCTTGATGACGCAAATAGCAGAGTTAAAGCATTGCAAGAGGAGCTTCAGATGAAGGAAGAAGCCCAAATCAAAATTGTCGAAGCAGAAAAGGTGCGAAGAGAAAGAATGGGAGGAAGTACAAAGAATCAGCACTGGGCTAAAGTTAACGAGAGAGCCAAGGCTGCTAACAAGCTAGCTGATGTTGACGCATACAAGAGTGAAGCTGCTGCACCTCTTGAAGGGGCTGAGTCGGCGACCAAGGATTTGTTTGCCCGTAGAAAGGTAAAGCCCAAGATTCTTTGGGATCACGGCCAGTACAAGGACGAGAATAAAGCAAAGGAAAGTTCCAAACAGAAGGAAATGGCAGAAAAAGCCGCTCAGGAGGAGAGAGACGATTTGAGCAAGAGACGAGACGGTGCACGTGATCGTGAAAACGGCAATAAGAAGAAGCTTGCTGACCAGATCAACGATCTTGCAATTGAGGAAGAAGCTTTAACTGCAGGCCTCATGGAAGTTAGTCACAAAAAAATTAGTGCCACGAGGGTTAGAAAGGGAATTAGTATTCAAGAATATCTTGAACGAAAGACAGCGGGTACGTTGTAATAAATTAAGCTACTAACTTTCAAACATTGACGGAAAGTCAAAATATACCGAGTAAACTTGCCTATCTAGAATTTAAGATATATCTAGCTTTCAATCATGCTCAAAAATCTCAGGTAAAACAGAGGGAAGATCATGAATTTTGTCAATTTCATGTTCTGCGTGCTCACTTGAAATGGGTTTTCCACAATCCCTTCCTACCCGTCCAACAAGAAACGCTCGCCATCCAACTTCGCGTGCGGCCTCAATATTTTTGGTACTATCGTCTAGAAACAAACAACTTTCGGGATTTTGCACACCCGCAATCTTCATTGCAGCTTCGAATGACTCAGTAGAATGTTTTGTTGCAAAATTGCAGCTCTTCACGTCAATGATATCTACAAATAGGTCCTCAATGCCAAGTGCTTTCAAGCATCGCTCCGCATGGTGCCGAACGCTCGCAGTGAAGATATACTTTGGAATCGACGGATCAATCTTGAGAATCATATCACGAAGTTCGTTATCAATACTCAAATGCTCATGGATAGGAAGATCGTGGACATCCTTGAGATATTCATCAATTTCATCTACGCAATCCTCCATATGACCTTCCGCAAGTAGGCCTCGCAGCGCAGTTCCATGTTTTTTGTAAAGCTGATACGCCTCTCCAGGTGGAAGATTTTTCTTTGAAGTGCACCATTCCTCGATTTTCACTGTCAATTGATTAGCAAGTTGCCATCCATCAAAATAGAGACAATCATCGCAATCAAAGAAGATCACTTCTGGTTTAGGACGAAGGCCATACCGATCCAAATTCCCATTGCTATATCCTTTAAGAAGCCTCCTCTTCAGAGAATGATCTCTTCGGTATTGAAGGTATAGATTAATGGCGTACAGACCATCTGGCATCCAATCATCAGGATCTTCAACAGCCATCTTTCGGATTTCTTTGATAGATAATCTGATAACTTCAGATACTTCTTCTGGTTGCATCTTGATATCAGAGAGAGATCCCCGATAAATGCATTCAAACATTCCACCCCACACACGGACCTTCTCGTCCTGGTAGGGAAACGTGAACAGCTTCTTCAATTCATTTGAACCACTTTCTACGTCGATATTCATTTCTTCCATCATTTCTCGAGTGGCATTTAGTTCATACGGTTCATTAAATCCCACCACTCCTCCTGGTGTCGGGTCCAGCTTTCCTGGGCAGTAATCTTTGATGTTAGAGCGCCGTTGTACTAAAAGGAAAGTGGAGTCCTCATCGTCAATATTAGAACTCCCTTGTCCTGAATCATGACGAATAATGATGTATGTTGCACGATGCCACATCTTATTCAACCGCATTTTGGCCCTGGCGTGACCGCTCAGTGTAGGAACATTGCGTTCGTCAACAGTACACACATTTTCAGTTGCATTCAAAGTAGTTCCCCTTTTCAAAGCTTCAACTAAGTCTCCTTGGTTAATCGTGTTTGCAAAACCTTTTGTTGTAGCAAGCTTTTGCTTCAGAACAAATGCTGTAGAAGCTACGCAGAACCAAAGCATATCTACGAGCTGCTGCATATTACTGCTGATAATCATGTAGTAGCGTTATCTTTGGTTTTGATTGTGCCACGGTGGGAGACGGTGGTGTACCAACTTATCCTTCCGGTAATTATTTGTGAGTTATGATTGTGCCTTGTGCCTATTTACCAGCCAACAGCAGGCGACAGCTTGCGTGCGCTTCCGCCCCTTCCTTTGTCTAACTATCGCTTGCGACTTGGTCTAACGAGACAAGTCAGCCTCATCCAACACGGTCTGTAATGAATCAGCAACTAAAAAATAATATACCGTTTTGAATTTTACAGAGAAGAGAAGGGACAGATTGCAGAGTAATAGATAAGATGTAACTACTGGCGCATGTTTTCTTGTATGCACTAGTTTTGAGAATCCAAGATAAGCTCGTTTACTACTTATTACAAACATCAAATCGCCCTTCACATTCCATTGCTCTAATCCTCTTCCAAAATCCATTACTGTGTAATCCTTTGTCTTGCGTCCATTTCATAATCCATTGCAGTGATTTGATGTTTTAATAAGCTAGAATCGAAATGACTCTTTCAACCGACATTTACCATAAAAAAGACATGTTTTTTTTCATTACCAAATATTTGGCTGCTTCCTGGCATTGTTCTGCTTCTGGGGTCCTGGTGCTGCAGAGTAACCATTGTTCCATGAATCTTCTTGCTGATATTGCTGATTCGATAATCCTCCTACTCCCTTTTGAGTTTGATGATTAGGCTGTGAGTTATCAAGACCTCCCCAGTCAGATCCGCCAAATGGGTTTCCTCCTCCGCCGCCATTATTTGGAGCTCCTGGCTGATATGCATTTCCACCTGAAATATGTACACCTGGTAATAGAGACTGAAACAATGCAATATCATTCTCATTACCACTGCTGGTTTGCCCAATGGATGAGCCATATCCACCAATAGGCACGCCACCAGTAGAATTCATACTAGAGTGTCCTCCAATGATTAATCCATCACTTGACTTCTTAATGCCAGCTCCGATTGGAGTAGGAGTATTTGTCTTTACTGCTGAAAATGGGCCTTTGAGTGGTGTAGATGAAGCCCAAAGAGTTTCCCTTAGTGATCCGACACCAGTAGGCAACTGAATTCCTAACATGGAGGCTAATGCTGAACTTCCAGACAAATTATTTTCGGAAAGCCCAGAATTGCCAAGGCTTGATGAGTTTGATGGGTCACCCAAAAATGCTCCTCCAATTGCATTATTGTTTCCTTGAGAAGAAGCAGAAGGATATCTAGGCGCGCTATTCTGGTCAAATTGATCCCACAGACCTGTTCCACCAATGGAACCGAACTCGGAATCTCCAAAAATTCCAGTAGGGCCACTACCGTTGGCCTTGGATTCATCAAGATTGGAAGGAAAAGGTTGAGACATAATACTGTTCCCACCAATAGCACTACTACTAGCTCCAGCTCCAAAACCCCCAATTGTTTGACCTCCAACATCGCTTCTTTCTGCACCACCGAGTGAAGAGGGGCCAATAGATCCTAAAAGGCCTCCATGGCCACTATTATTTAAATTGCCAAAACTGCCAACACCAATAGACGAGCTTTGATTTCCAAATGCTCCGATAGGAACAGAAATAGGTGCATGGTTTGAGCCTCCAAAGACCTCCCCACCAATCGAACCAATACTTGTTGATGCAGTAGGTGCATGTAAAGAAGAGATCGCTGAATCAGCATTAAACTTGTTGGGCAATGCCATGCTATTACTTCTCAACGCGTCAAGTTTCGTGTCTCTGGTGTGACCAGTTGCAACAAAAGCATCTTGGCGTTGATCAGGGAAAGCAGCTTGTTGAGATGAAGATAATCCCTTTTGCAGCGGCATATGGTTTGGAACCAGCATATCCGATGAAGTCATATTTACTGAGCTTCCAAGTTTGTGTAGATCTTTCTTTTCAACAAGCGAAGACGCTCTTTTCAAAGGGGTGAGAGCAGTCAAAGTAGTGCGGCGTGAAGGTACTGCATTTGGTCTCAAAGTTGTATGCACTCCGGCAACAATTGATGCCGCAGTGGTAGATGGAGGCACGGGTATTGAAGTTGTTGTTAGAGCTGGCACACTTGTTATAGAATTGTTTGTCCTAGAGTTGGTTGTCGATTCTGTCGAAGTCTTTTTCTTATCTGCATTGGTACTATTTTGGGGATGCTTTTTCCTAAGCTCCTCCTGTTGACGAGAAAGCATTTCCGCAGGAGTCAAGGCAGGTTCTGTTTTGTGAGCTGTGGCTGACCTAGGAACAGATGCTGATCTAGACATTTTCCCCACGGCTGCTGACGTCCCATTTCCTGCAGCAACAGACGAAAAGCCTGCAACCCCTGTAGAAGTAACGGATCTTTGAATCGATGTACTACCAACAGGTGGAAATTGTGTAGTCGAAGATGTAGCTGGTGGTGGGGGTGGAACTAAGTTTGACTGTGTGGGTTTACTTGGTTCTTCATACGTCGGTGGAGGAAAGACTGGACTATTCGCAACCTTGCCTGATCCCGACGGACCACCACTTCCAACTCTACGCCTCGAATTAGACCCTGCAGAAAGCTGTTGTTGTCTTGCCAACACGTCACGACCACTTGTTACATACCCCGCCTGAATCTCTTGCTTTGTAAATGTGTCATCGGAATCACCCATACAATGCAGATATGTACAATCTGGGTTATTACACCTGACGTTTTTAATGAATGCGGAGCAATACTTCGAGGTACCATACGATGCACGAATGTTTCGACCATCTACATAAAATCCATCAAGCGCCAGTATACAGGCAAGGGCATCCTCCTGCAGATAATTAGGAATGATGTTAGCATTTTGAATTCCAATGTTGTGCGACATTATTAGGACAGTACAAAAAGTCTTAACCACTCACCTTGTGAGCAAACGTCACGTAGGCTGAAGCACTTGCTCTTCTCGGATCACCATTACCATTATGGTTTCGATTCAACACGATCTTTGAGATTTTCCCGTTCTGTCCAAAGTATTCTGGTTTTCTCAAAATATCTTCAGTAGCAATCGAGGGAGGCAACCCAACAGCATAAACTAGGTTCCTCCTAATAACCCTCATGACAGCAAGCTGATTTCGATCCTTTGGGGGATCCAGATGTCCTTTGGATCCGCCAGCCGTCACAACTGCTAAGTCGCCATCAGACCCCCCACCTATATGCATTCCACCAACACCGAATGAACTCGAAATACCCGCGACCGCTGCTTGTTGCGCACGCAATTTTTCCTTCTCTCGTTTCTCCGCCGCTGCCTTCTCCTTGTTGGCTTTAACAACTTCCTCCATATCTACAGCGCTAAATTCGTGGGGGTCATCTCCATAGGGTGTGCGACATGCAGGACAGAGACCAGACTCCGATTCCCTGATGCGATGCCAACACCACATACAAACTTGATAACCGCATTTACAAGGGAAGAATTGTTGGTCAGATATATCAAGCTCTTCGCAACACAGGGGGCATTCATCATTCTGCATTGTGCATTTTGCGATAAAGAGTGTTAGTCATGTTTCGTGGAAGATATTGAAATTCAGAACGATGAGATGATTCGTATTTAAACCAGTCACGCCGTCAAAAGACGATGAAAAGTACGACGGTGATTCATTACATTGATATTATAAATGCAGCATTTCAAAGAACTTCACAGCTCATTTCTGGTATTTCATCTTCCTAACATATTTAGCAGAAAGACGGCTACTCACGTCGTCCATAGTGTATTTGAAAATTGGATTTAGGTAAGGATATAATGTGCTTCTTTTGCTTGTGTTGATCATTTCGCTTGTCGCTTGCTCTACATCATCAACAATCAACAGTCGTATCATCCACCACACGTTGATTTCGATGCTCACCTTTTTCTTTTGTCTGTGATTGTCGAGCCCTGTAGGATTGGGACGATCAATCTTCTCTTCCTTCCATCAATCTCAGATGGGGGTTCCAACGGAATTTCATAAAACCAACCACCCCAGATTGATGTTGAGGAAATCTTATCGCTCCCCGCCTTTTCAAAAAGATGACCTGATATTGAAGATTGGAACAACAGATCACCTAGATCTTTGGGTATCTACCATGTGGGACAACTCCTCAAGTCCCTTGGAGAGGAATCAATTGCTAACTCAGTCTATTTGTAATTTATCAGCAGGAGGAAATAGAAGGCTACTCAAATACAGTGGGTCCTCTTTGTGTTAATATTTCTCTTGGAATTTCTGATCTGCAGATCTCGCATAGAATACTTTTTGAAACAAACAAATGATCTACTAGGGGTAACGTGGATGAAATTGGAAATACGCTGAAAGATAAATAGCATTCATTTACAATAATTAATCTACATTACCAGCTAGCATGTCAACAGGAGATGATGGAGGAGATGCTGAAGACACAAGATATTCCACACAAGATCAAAAACTTCCTGCCACAACAACTCGAGGCCTTTCCAATGAGCCAGAAGCGCAAATACGATCCGAGCCTTCATCAGCATCTGCCAGTACTCAACCGAGCCGTCCATTGTATGATGTTCCAGGAACAGAGGGTACCGAAGGTGGCACTCGGGAAAGACAAGTTATAGCAGTTAGTGCGTCCAAAAATCCAGCCGCCTTTTTCAATTTAGCACGAAGGTTTCTCGTCACAGATGAATTTTGTGATTTATCTGCATTAGAGGGCGCAATCGTCTCAGCAGTTGATGCTGCCCACTTGTTGGAACGATCAAAGCTTGCAAAAATAGTCCGGTGAGTCATTGCAATGCTTCACTTTTACAATTTTTTCAGACACTTTTTGCAAATTTGTTCATCAGAAAGCGAACCTAATCACCCCTCTCTCTCCATTTACACAGCATCCAAACGTCATATGTTAATGTTGAACCGAGAAAGAAATCTTCAGCTCGTTCAGATGCAGAGATAAATACCCCTTCCGTCGCGACGTCATCCGTTCCAAGTACTACGCAAGTACCGCATCCACACACTCATCGACATCATCACCAACCTGAAGGAGAGAAGCCACCCCATCAAGGAAAGAAAGGAAATCCACTCCGGAGATCACGAATAATAATCACTGTGAAGAGAACTGAGGATTATAAGGCATGGCTAGATGATAACGATGGAGACGGCACTGGTGACATTGATGCAGATGATGCCAATTGAGTCTAGTGCAATCGTCTCTTCGCACACACCGCTTTGTTGTTCAGTGTCTGCCAACTTTGAAGTAGGAAATCGAGCAATTGAACATACTAGCTAGAGTGCTTCTACTTTCCCACCCCACCCCCCAATGCCTAGTTATGAGTTATGAGTACTAGCAAAAAGTCGCTATTCAAAGTCTTTAAGTGATGCATGCTGCATGCGGTTGCTTGACTAAACTAGATGCTATTCTTTTTTCACCCTGCACGACGTCGAGCTTTTTCAATTTTTTCTTTCAAAATATATGTGCACTGCCGTGTAAATAGTGTAGATCAGTAAGTAGTACGTCGTATGTAGGTTCGTATGGCAGTTTGGCAGCTTGATAATATTTCATCGCATGTCATCAAGATTGCTGCGTCAGAAAATAAACACACCTTGAAGGGACATGACGACGGGACCCGGCAATTTTGTATCAATAGCCAAAATAGCGCTGACTACTGTCACGATGTGAAATGTGAAGAGAGGATCAAAAATGGTAACCATGGCTGAACACTGAATGAAGATTCAACTGGTTTAAGATTGTTAAATTCCTATTGATGAAATATGAATTATTTGAAACCTAATTAAGCGTGCTGAATTCCTAAGTTGAAGTAGTATTCCTAGTTGAAGTATGGATCATGATGCCGGACCGACCGACCTGCGACTTCCAGAAAAAAACAGATGAGGAAGAAAGCAGGAAGAAAGTAGGAATTGGGGGAAAATACATCTTCGTAGGCGTGGTATGTTTTCTACGCGTAAGAAGTTCAACATTGTTCCACAGCACATCGATCGATTTTGTTCAGTACTGGAAATACTCATTAACAACAGATATGAAAGCAGTACCTTCTTCCTCCACTACTTCCATACCCTCAGACTCGTTCCAACTCTCTCCTACTGTTCAAAGTGATAGATCTAACTTCAACCCATGATGCAACACGCAAATCAAGATGTAAAGAAGCCTGGTGAAAAATTGAAAGAGTCGAGCCCATCTGACACTATATGTCAGTTGGAGAACTTGCGAAGCTCTTCATTTCAAGAACAGCAACCAAATTTCAAACGGGCAGCTACAGAACTACGGTAAGTGCGATCAGGCGCAGAAAATCTTTGTAGAAGTAGAGTCAATCAATGTTGAAACGTACCGGATTGATGAAACAACAGTGTTAGTTAATGGTATTTTGGGTCGTATAGTTCGTAAGGCCTTTTAAGTTCTGTGTTGCAAATGACATGGAGTGCGCGACACAAACTGAATAGCCTCCGAACACAACCCCATCGTATTCACAATCAAACAAAATATTTCTCTTTTGTTGAAAACGATTCACTCTTGTTCGACGGTCCAGAAATGTGATGAACTCCACTGATATGCTCTCTGGAATTCTCCACTGTTCTTGAAACTAGTCATCGTGCCAGGATAAGTCCTTGTTACTTGACGAGAACTTTAACTTTTGATAATACAACTAACTCTTTCCTCCATCAACGATCAACAGACCCAATGCCGACTGGCTTGATGTACCAGATATGACAATTGATCCTAGCAAACACTTAACTAAAGCGAGGTCAAAACCAAAACTAGTCAAGAGCTCTAATTTCGTATCAGAACCAACGAAGTTTAATACCAGTGTAAAAGGATCGTACACTAGTTGGGATGTTGTGACAGGTCAATCTCTTCCTCCATATCCAATTGGAAGGACACACACTATTGACAAAGCACCCAGTGAAGTCAGCAAGAACATCGTGGAAGGCCTCCGTAGGCTTTCAGTACATGCTATCTACGACCCTGTTAAAGCTGAAGCTATGTGCACAACATCTTGCGATTGTACCTTCAAAGTAACTTTGTTTGCGGCTAAGGAAGGAGACAAGACCGTCATGGAAATCATGAGAAGGAGAGGATGTGGGCTTTCCTACTCTACTGTGCAGAGGGCTGTGCTTAGGTCGGCACAGGGAATCTACGAAGTAGAAAAACCGCGTTCCCTGAGCATTCCAAAATGTATCGCTGCAAAGTACGAGGCGCCAAGCATGGACTACTTGAGGAAGATT
>Ga0136553_1000613_pt1 | contig 11983 bp, 7 predicted proteins | sample AntRauTorckE5430_FD_101384 | JGI IMG/M metagenome (GOLD analysis project Ga0136553, IMG submission 101384) | Saline lake microbial communities from Rauer Islands, Antarctica - Metagenome Torckler E5 #430 | ecosystem: Environmental > Aquatic > Non-marine Saline and Alkaline > Saline | place... | reverse complement strand
CCATCAGATCGTTTGTGGCAACCGCTGTGAAACGAGGTGCGGACCCCGTGGAAGAACTGGTGAAAGTATTTACACCAGGTAATCAAGAGTATATGTGGCTCGCTCGCCACCCTGAATAGTTACAAAAAAAGCTATATTCACTTAAAAAAACGTGCGCTCCAGGTGCACACCATACACCGCCGTATCGCCAAATAAAGTTGGCCTGCGATGATGCAAACCGATGGAATCACGCTCCAACGGCCACAAGAAAAGGTGATTAAAAAATCATCCGTTGCTGATATTTTTTCCTCAGCACCTTCGTTTCACTATTTTTTTACTTCAAACTTACTTCGAAATGCAAAACCGTTTACTTTTCCTCTCGATTATTTTCCTCACCACATTTGCGCAAGCAACAGCTCAATACACAAACGTGGATTTTGAGCCTGCAGGAATCGGAGCCAGCTGGGTCTGGGTAATGGACCAAAATGGCGATAACCCACCATTAGAGTTCATCGCCAACCCCGTAAGTGGCGGCCTCAACACAAGTGCAACGGTCGCCAAATTCACGGCCAGGGCGGCAGGTCAGCCTTTCGCCTTGACTTTCACGGATGACATTGCCCCCTTTGTGCTCAACGCCACTAATGACATCATAAAAATAATGGTATATAAGACCAAAATAAGTAATGTGACCATAAAGCTTGAAGGGTCAAGTGCTCCCGTTGAAATAGGCATTGCTAATACTGTAATCAATCAGTGGGAGGAAATCACCTATAATTTTAGTGCGTCGGTTGGCAACAGCTATAGCAGATTAATCGTAATTCCTGACTTTGCATCCGGCCGAACGGAGAATATTATCTATTTTGATAACATTCAATTACCATCAGGTAATATCACCCCCCCAGCAGCACCCACTACTGCTGCCCCTACGCCAATTCATGATGAAACAACCAATGCGGTAATCTCCATCTTCAGCGATTCCTACACTAATGTGCCTGGCACTAATACCGATCCTTTTTGGGGCCAAGCTACCAATTCCACAGAAGAACTGATAGCAGGTAACAATACATTGAAATATGAAAACCTGAATTATCAGGGAACGCAGTTTGGTAGCAACCAAGACGTTTCTGCGCGGGAATTCTTGCACGTAGATTTCTGGACTTCTAACTCAACGGACCTTGGAATTTATTTGATCAGTCCAGGGGGACGGGAGAAAGAACACGTATTTACGATCATACCAAACCAGTGGAATAGTATTGAAATTGAGTTAAGTGATTTCGTACCACCCGTTAATTTGAGCGATGTTTTCCAATTCAAAGTAGAAGGGAATGGAAATGTCTGGTTTGACAATCTCTACTTTTATGCTCCGGCTGCCTTTCCGGTATCGTTATCAAACTTTTCAGCCGAAGCTCAAGGCAAAAGGACCCACCTGCACTGGGAGACGGCGACGGAAACAGACAACGACCACTTCCAAATTGAAAGATCCGTTGCCGGAAGCGTATTCACACCAATAGCCACCGTCAGCGGTATCGGGAACAGCACCTCAACACAGTCGTACGAAGCATGGGACGAAAGCCCTTCCGCTGGAATAAACTATTACCGATTAAAGCAAGTAGATGTGGACGGGACTGCCACCTACTTCAATACGCTATCGGTAAGCTTTGCATCTGATCGTCCGCTGGCACTAGTTACCTGCAACGTTGTTAGTCAGAACGTACAGCTTACCTACTACGCAGCAAGTGGAGGCAGGTACGAGGTAATGGTTGTCGACATGGCGGGCAGGGTGCTGCACCAAGACGCGGTAACATTTACGGAAGGACTGAACGAGGTAAGCTTCGATACGCCCGCTTCGGGAATCATTGTGTCCATGTTGAGTAATGGAAAACAGCGTTCCGTAGATAAGATTTTGAAACCTAATCGCTAATGCGGAGAAAGGGTTGATTACCTTCTTCAACCGAAGAATGATTGCCCAAACCTAAAGTCACCTGCTGCGAATCGACGGGGGTAAGGGGTCGCCTAATCGCTGCCGCTTACCCCTTTTTTATTCGTTCCAACTGAGCTAAGGCGAGGTTGGGAGGCACCGCAGGGTATGTCATTGGTTCAGGCTTGATCGCTCAAAACAGGGTTGACAGCCCTGTTTTTCAACCTTCCCTGCATCCTGCGTGCGCGCCAGAAAACACCCTGGGCGCGACCGCAGGATGCAAAGAAAGTTGAGCGGCAAAAGCCTGCCCCACCCACCAAAAACGCCCGCAGCCAGATAAGGCAGCGGGCGGAAAATCAAGGTAATCAGCGTCCCTGATTAAAAAAATTACAACGCAAAGCTCACGCCAGCACCAAAGTTGAGGCCCTTAAAGCCAGTCTTTGCGGTTAGTAGCGGGACGTTGTAGGGCTCCGTGAGGCTCTGCTCGAAGCGGCCCTCGAAAAAAATGTTGAAGCCGGTGCTCAGTTCGGCTTTCACACCCAGACCGCCGATGGCTGCGGCGTTGAAGCGCTCGTAATTGATGGCGTCCAGATCAATGTCGGAGGTCATCAGGTTAAACTCGACGATGACCGTGGCCGTGGTGCGGACGTTACCGCTGGTCGCGTAGCCAATGCTGCCACCGCCGAACACGTAAGGCTTGAAGATGCCCGCCGTTGGTAGCGTCGCCTGAACGAGCAGGGGAACGTCGACGTAAGTGAAGCGCGTCTTAGCCCGGGCGCCCAAAGGCAGGTTAATGCCGAAGACTTCCTGATCGGCGCTTATGTCCAGGGTGGTGCCCCGGCGGTTCAGCTCCAGGCCGGGACGCAGGCTGAGGACCTCGCCCAGCGGGATGTTGGCAAAGACGCCGAAGGAAAGTGCGGAGGCATTGTCAAAGCGATCCGAAATGGCATCCAACTCACTGTCGGTGCGGATGCTGGACGTTCCGTAGCCAGCACGAATGCCGATGGTAGTAGTAGCCGTAGTAATAGCAGGGCTTGCCTCCTGGGCGATAACAAAGGTGCTCAGAAAAAGAAGGCAAAGGGTAGTCAGAATAGTGCGCATGGCGATATAGCTTGTGGTGAAAGTTCGAGATATAACGCCTTCGACGGGGCATATTGCGCAAGGGAACCGTTAAGGGCTGTTAAGAAATGTTACCGCAGATGGGCGAGGGTTTCGGCCAGCCAGCAAGCTCCTGCTTTTCTAACGGCCAGGCCAATCTTCCGCCGAATTACCACTTCCGGGAAACCCGGCAGAAGAAATATAAAATTTGTGCCTTGTGTGAAAATAATTTTGCTTGTAGCAGCAATGGGACAGCTTTTTACATGCCTGACAATCGCAAGAGTCAAGGTTGAAGGCCTCCCGGTCCGACCCTGAAGAAGTAGCGCAGCAAATGTTACGCCCGGAAAATTAAACTTTGCCGTCTTATAAAGATCGGACCGGTAGGCCACCCGCCTTATCCCTACTGTTTCTTACGATTACCTTATTTATGCCGCTTACTCAGCATGCTGTAACATATTTGCTGCTGTAATCCTGGCAAGAAAAAAGCGACCCGATTTCCCCTGCCTTAAAACCGTCATTTCACCCGCGTCCGCGCCCTGAAAGATGACCTTACGGGACGAAGCTTATTCCATAAGCGGCAATAAAGCCATCTTCTCCAACTTAGCCGCAAACGGCCGCCAGTCGTTCCTTGAAAAAGCCTCCACTTCTCCCCCAAAGCCATTAATCAGCACCTTGGCCTGATCAATCGTCTCCCGGTCCTGCCCGGAAGGCACCGTCATCCGCGACATCGCCTTACGCTGCGCCTCGGAGATTTTAGCATAAGCCGTAAGCGCATAAGACTGCCAGGCCCCAAGCTGCCGATCCGGCCGGGGCGTCTGCCCCAGGGCCCGCGTAGTCTTGATCGTTGTCAGCATGGCCTCGATGGCAGCTGGAAGCTCCGCCCATTCTTCCTCCTTAATATCCTTCAGGTACCGCAGCACCTTATTGAGTTTCTCCGCCTTCTCATCCAGCCCGGTCAACAGGGAAGATAGGCGGGCGACCTGTTCGTCAACGGCCTTCTGATAAGCATACAGTTGCTCATCCACCGCAGGCTCCAGCGAAAAACGGGGATCAGTCAGCACGGTCACCCGGGTAGTATCCGCGTGGTCGCCGGCCCTTACTACGATCTGGTAAACGCCGGGTAAAACGGGGATTCCCCGCGACTCATCGTCTCTCCAGGCTCCGGGCAAGGCAGCGGCTTGCTCATCCAGCTTCCAGGTCAGATACTGTAAGCCCGTATGGGTAGAATCCCTGGTGACGGTATTGATCTTTGCACCGGAGGAGTCATAAACATCCGCTATGACCGAGGCCTTTGGTGCAAGCTCTTCCTTCAGGAAGAAGGGAATCTTCGTTTTCTGGAACACCCGGTTTTCTCCTTCGAAGGTGGTGTGAAACCCGGTCCAGATGTTGCCGGGCGGAGCAATGAACAAGCCCTTTACCTGAACTGCATCGTTCATCGGCAATGCCGTTAACTGCCCTTGCACCCGCTTGCCAGCCACCTCGCGCAAGCTCTTCAAATCATCCAGCACCCAAATGGCGCGCCCGAAGGTGCCGATGACCAGGGCAGATTCCCGGCGCTGGATTTTCAGGTCCATCGTGGAAACGGACGGATAGCCGTTCCTGACCGCTTGCCAGTTCGCACCATCATCGCTACTGATCCACAGCCCGTTTTCGGTGCCGAGGAACTGGAGGTTGGGCTCGACCGGGTCCTGAATGAAAGACAAGGCGTAGCCCTTTACGTCGGCCGCAACGACGTTGGTCCAGGAAACCCCATAATCATTGGTCCGGAAGAGGTAAGGCCGGTAGTCCCCCTTGCGGTAATTATTGACGACCGCCCAGGCCGTAGCAGCCTGGTATTCGGAGGGGATCACCCGGGCGATCCACGCTTCTTTGGGCATGCCGCTTATCCGCTGCGTGCAGTCAGTCCAGCTTTTGCCACCGTTCCGGGTCAGGTGCAGCTGGCCATCGTCGGTGCCGGCCCAGATTACCTGGCGGTCGACGGAACTAGGCGCAACGGAGAGGACGTTTAGCTCCCCTAGTTGGGCCATGTTTAGTTGGGCTTGGGCGCAGAGGGAGGCTAAGAGGAAAAGGAAGGAAAGGAGAAGTTTCGAGGTGGGTATTTTCCGGGTTTTGATGCGGTAAAAATAAGTGTTTAGGCGTTCGGGATTTTGGCCTAAAGGGAATATTTTGATCGTGTAATTGTCTTTAGGGGGCGCGGCCGCAGGCGATGCACTGAGCTTGTCGAATGGTGCAAAAACGGTTTTTGAAGCGCAGAGGGTGGGCGGCGATGTACCTGCCAGCAGTGACCATCATTAAAGGACAAGGTCGGTTTCCTGTATGATCTTTGTGCAAGGATCCGTCTGCGAAACCCCAAAATCTACAAGATCGGTAGGCAGGGGGGATAAAATCGGATCAACAATTTCCACGACAAACGGAACATCCTGGGTTTAGGAATTGGGGTTTAGAGCGTCCATCTCAGACATGGCGTAAGACTAGGAAATGGACACAGTGCCTTCGCGGCTGGTTCTCCCCGAAGTACCCTGGGCGGGAGGTATTCCTAGCTGTCACAACTCCTCTTTGCATCATTCGACAAGCTCAGTGCATCGCCTGCGGCTGCGCCACCAAGAAAACACAAAAACGTTTAAAATAACATACAATTTGTTTAAATATTTGGTTCTGCTTTCGTATGTTTGCAGGCTTAAGCAATTCGATAAATGGCAGAGTCAACTTACAACGAAGACAACATCCGGTCGTTGGACTGGAAAGAGCACATCCGCCTGCGGCCGGGTATGTACATCGGCAAACTGGGCGACGGGGCGAGTGCAGACGACGGCATCTATATTCTGCTCAAAGAAGTGATCGACAACTCCATCGATGAGTACGTGATGGGCCACGGTGCCAAAATCGAAGTCAGCATTGATGACGGGGTGGCTTCCGTGCGCGATTACGGCCGGGGCATTCCGCTCGGCAAGGTGATCGACGTGGTCTCGAAGATGAATACCGGTGGCAAGTATGACAGCAAGGCCTTTAAGAAATCCGTCGGTCTGAACGGCGTCGGCCTGAAGGCGACCAATGCCCTGTCCGACGAGTTTACCGTCTACGCCGTCCGCGAAGGCCAGAAAAAGCAGGCTGATTTTTCCGTTGGCACCCTGGTCAAAGAACACAAACAGGTCAGCACAAAGGAACCCAACGGTACCTTCATCAGCTTCCACGCCGACACCTCGATCTTCAAGAAATTCAAGTACCGGTCAGACTACATCGAGAACCAGCTGTGGAACTACGCTTACCTAAACGCCGGTCTCAAGCTGATCTTCAACGGCAAAACCCTCGTCAGTCGTAACGGCCTGAAGGATTTGCTGGAACGCAAGGTCAACGAAGAACTCCAGCGTTACCCCGTCATCCACCTCAAGGGCGAGGATATGGAGGTTGCCCTTACCCACAGTAATGCTTACGGAGAAACCTACTTCAGCTTCGTCAACGGCCAGCATACCACCCAGGGTGGTACCCACCTCAACGCCTTTCGGCAAGGGGTGGTGGAAGCCTGCCAGAAGCACTTCGGCAAGGGGTATGACCGCAAAGACATCCTGGCCAGCATCGTGGCCGCCGTGGCCATCAAGGTCGAAGACCCCATTTTTGAATCACAGACGAAGACCAAGCTTGGCTCTACCGACATGGGCCCCGGCTCCGCGACCGTTGCCACCTTCATGCGCAACTTCCTCGTCGAGCATTTCGACAATTACCTGCATAAGAACCCCGCTACGGCCGACGCCCTGGAAAAGCGGATCAAGCAGAGTGAGCGGGAACGCAAGGAAATCGCCGGGATCAAAAAACTGGCCAACGCCCGCGCCAAGAAGGCCAACCTGCACAATAAAAAGTTGCGGGACTGCCGGGTGCAGTACAACTCAACCAACACCAAACATACCGACGAGCAGAAGCTGGCTACGACCATCTTTATTACGGAGGGTGACTCGGCTTCGGGCTCCATCACCGTGGCCCGCGACGTGCAGACCCAGGCCGTGTTCAGTCTGCGCGGTAAGCCGCTCAACTGCTTTGGGCAGACCAAGAAGGTGGTGTACGAAAACGAGGAATTCAACCTCCTCCAGCACGCCCTCAACATCGAAGATGGCGTCGACGAGCTGCGCTACAACCGCGTCGTGATCGCTACCGATGCCGACGTGGACGGGATGCACATCCGCCTGCTGCTCCTGACCTTTTTCCTCCAGTTCTTTCCCGACATGGTGGAGGGCGGCCACCTCTTCATCCTGGAGACGCCGCTCTTCCGCGTCCGCGACAAGCAAAAGACCTATTACTGTTACAGCGAACAGGAAAAGCAGGAGGCCATAAGGGCCCTGCGCGGTAAGCCGGAGATCACCCGCTTCAAGGGCCTTGGCGAGATCAGCCCCAAGGAGTTCGGAAAATTCATCGGGCAGAACATCCGCCTGGAGCCAGTCGTCATGGCTGAAAATACCAACATCGACGAGTTGCTGACCTATTATATGGGCAAGAATACGCCCGCCCGCCAGAACTTCATCATCGACAACCTCCGCATTGAGCTTGATGCAGATATGAACGGGGATGGTGTGGCTGATGTGGATCAGTTGGCCTCGGAGAAAGCAGAAGTGGCCGCAGGGTGAGAATACTTATGTAGGCTACTGCATATTACATGCGGCAGCCTACATAACCACAAAACTACCTTGCTACACAACTTCCCCTTACCCCTACTCCCGCTTTCCAAACTCCTCTTCCGCCACGCGGCGCACCTCGTCGGCGACGCGCCAGGCGACCTGCTCGTCGAGCGTGGGAGGGATGACATGATCGACGCTGGGGTTGCGGATGTGCTCGGCGATGGCGCGGGCGGCGGCCAGTTTCATGTTCGGCGTGATGCGGGGTGCGCGGGCGTCGAGCGCGCCACGGAAGATGCCGGGGAACCCAAGGACGTTGTTGATCTGGTTCGGCAAGTCACTACGGCCAGTGCCGACGATGGCCGCGCCTCCCGCCTTGGCTTCGTCGGGCATAATTTCCGGGCTAGGGTTAGCCATGGCGAAGATGATGCTGTCTTTGGCCATCGTGGCGATGTCGTGGCGGTCGAGCAAATCAGCGACCGACACGCCGATGAAGACGTCGGCACCAACCAAGGCGTCTTTCAGGGTGCCCGACTGGTTATCGTTATTTGTGAATTCCAACACCTCCTTTTTCGCGTAATTCAGGTCGTCGCGCTCGCGGGAGACGATGCCCTTACTGTCGCACATCACGATATCCTTAACCGGCGTAGCCAGCGGGGAATCAGGGTTATCGACGGCTTTCAGCAGGCGGGCGATGGCGATACCCGCCGCGCCGGCTCCGTTGATGACTACTTTAAGGTCTTCCATCTTCTTGCCCACCAACTTACTACTGTTGATCAGGCCGGCCAGGGTGACGATGGCCGTGCCGTGCTGGTCATCGTGAAAGACGGGAATGCCGAGGTCCTGTAATCGCCGCTCGATCTCGAAACTGCGCGGAGCAGAAATATCCTCCAGGTTGACGCCGCCGAAAACGGGGGCGATGAGGCGGACGGTTTCGATAATTTTCTCCACATCCTGGGTATCCAGGCAGATGGGAAAAGCGTCGATGTTAGCGAAACGTTTGAAGAGCATGGCTTTACCCTCCATGACGGGAATACTGGCCAGCGCACCGATGTCGCCCAAGCCCAGCACGGCCGAGCCGTCGGTAACAATGGCGACGGTGTTCGACTTGATGGTGTACTTATACACATCTTCCGGGTTGGCCGCAATAGCACGGCAGGGCTCGGCCACGCCGGGACTGTAGACGAGGGAAAGGTCGTCCTTACTACGCACATCCATTTTTGGCGAGATGCGAATTTTACCCTTGAGGGAGCGGTGGAGGTTCAGGGATTCCTGGAAGTAGTCCATGGATTTTTGGTTTCAGCTTGGTTTAAGCGGACAAGATACGATTAGTTGTGGTTAGCCCGTCGGAAGCAGCGTAACGCATCTTTGCCTAAATGAATCCACGCAACTAGTCTACCAAGCAAATCGTTACACTCACATAAATCTTCTACCATGAAACGATCACCACTACTGGATAGAATCACGCTTAACCCAGCCATTTGCCACGGGAGGCCCACCATCAGGAACAGGCGTTATATGCTTACAGCGATGCTAGACTACATGGCTGGTGTAACTACTTAGGTCAATACTGAAAAGCATAGCATTTCTAACAGAAAAAGGACGATTACAGCTAAAAACGCTCATTATAGATATCTATTTGCTTGCACTTATACGCTTTAAGCCCGTTTTAAGGACGAAAGCGTAACCAAATTCCTACCCACCTAAGTAGTTGCAAATGCTAGGTAATTTTGTCGAGGCGAAGCCTAGTGGGACAAACTGTAAGTTTCGTTGCATTAAGTCGAAGCTATTGTGGTTCCTGGCAAGGCGCGAAAACCGGAGTGCAGCCTTAGCTGCATGAGGATTTTCGTAACGCAGCCAGGAGCCGTAACAGCGAGACTTGGGTGTAATAGAACTTGCAGGTTAGTCCACCAGACGGCCCCGAAACACCCAATTTGTACGGGCGATACCCTACGGTCGGTCGCGGCGAATGGCCATACGGGAAATTGCTGAGTTAATTTACCTCCCCCCATGCTCCTCGAAACCCGCGCCCTCATCCTTCGCGCCACCAAATACGGCGATTCCAGTCTCATTCTGGAAACATACACGGAGGCAAAGGGCATCCGTAAATACATCGTCAGTGGCGTCCGCCAGGCGCGGAGTCGGACACCGGCCAGCCTGGTGCAGCCGATGAACCTGGTGGACATCATCGCCTACGAGCGGGAGGGCAAAGACCTGAACCGGCTGAAGGAAGTCCGCCTCGCCCACATCTACACCAAAATCCCTTTCGACGTCTATCGCGGTACCGTCGGCCTGTTCATGCTGGAAGTGACGCGCAATTCCATCAAGGAAGCCGAAGAAAACCACGCGCTATTCGATTTCCTTTTCGAAGCCTTCCGCTTACTGGATACTACGGACGGGCCGATCACCCACTTCCACCTTCACTTCTTGCTGGAGTTGACTGCGCACCTGGGGCTGCTGCCTTCCGGCACTTATTCGGCAGCCACCCCGCTGTTCGACCTCAAGGAAGGCTCCTTCACCGGTGGCCACCCCGGGCACACCGAATACCTGGATGAGGACCAGGCCGAGTTGATGTTCAAACTGCTGCACGCCCGTCACGACGAACTCGGCAGCATCATCTCCACCCGGCAACAACGGGCTCAGCTGCTGGTCGAAATGGTTCGCTATTACCGCTATCACATCGAAGGGATGCGGGAAATTAACTCGCTGAAGGTGCTGCGGGAAGTGATGAGTTGATGCTACTCAGGCTACGAAAACCACAGAGCTGTTACAACACCGTCCACCCTTCAATTAAATTTCGCAAGCTCGTGAACCAAACCAAATCATTCCACGTTAGGCACTCAAGTTTTGAATTATGTTGTGGTTTCGTTTCGTAGATTTGTCTATTGTTTTGGTTTTTCGCTTAGTTTTACAGTTCTTGAGCTTTATTAAATTACACAGCCTACTACTTCACCTCATCAATTCTTACGAGTAGTACTAACGTATCGTTCATGTCGCATTCTACCCGGGCTTCGGGAGGGGTTTACCTTTCCGTAGTGCTTATAACCGTTGTTTTCATTCTTCTAGGCAGTTTTGCTTCGAACATGATCGCTGCGTATGAGCCCTTTCTGGTATTGGGGATGATGCTGCTGCTGGGCTTGCCACATGGAGCGACCGACCACGGCTTATTTCTGGCCTTGCGCAGAGGCAAGCCCGCAGGAAAGAAAATCAGGTTTTACCTTGCTTACGGTAGTGTTATCGCAGCTTATGGCTTGATTTGGTACTTCCTTCCTTTACTGGCTTTTGCGATTTTCATTTTGCTCTCCGTCTATCATTTCGGCCAGTCCAACTGGGTTAACGTAAAACATAAGAATGGTATCTTTGCCCGCGGCCATTATCTACTGTGGGGAGTAGGGATATTGCTAACGCCCATCCTGCTACACGCCGAAGAGGCCATCGCTATCGTAGCGACCATGACGGATACCGTAATCAGCACACCGCAGCCGAGTTCTGTTCTTATCTTTATCGCGTCCGTGGCAGCACTTAACGTAGTGGTCACCTTCTTTCTAAGATTAACGGGTACGCTGAGCACCCGCAGGCTGATCGTAGAACTCCTTACCTACAGCGTTTTGTTGGGGATGTTTTTCACCAACAGCCTTTTATTGGGGTTCACGGTTTACTTTGTTTTCTGGCACTCTTTGACCTCCGCTCGGGATCAGTACCGTTTCTTCGAGCGGCGTCTTTCTCCGGAATTACGCCGTCAACTGTACAGTGAGATCGCCATGACGGTGGCAGGTGCCTTCATCTTTTGCCTCATCGTCTGGTTTGGTCCGGGCCCGGAAGCGGCCCTAAGCCCGTCCATCATCGGTGGCGTATTTATTGCCATCTCACTCCTGACCATGCCACACATGCTGCTGGTGGAACAACTGTACACCAGTTGGTCGCCGGAAGAAGAAATTATTAAGGAGGGTTCGTTAGCTACGGCCGTGCCTTCAACTCACATCAATATTACTAAACCTCAGTCTGTTTCCTCCACTTCCGGTTGGTAGCGGGCTAGTTCATTACTCATTAAATTCGTTTTTATTATGGGACTATTATTATCCTTTCCTTCCGTTTTCCTCGCCGACATTCAGTCGGGCGACTACGTCGGTTTCACCTTTTTCATCGGCTCTATGGCGATGATGGCTGCAACCATATTCTTCTTTTTCCAGACCACCCAGGTGGAAGGCAAATGGCGTGATAGTATGCTGGTTGCCGGTCTGATTACTTTCATTGCTGCGGTTCACTACTTTTACATGCGGGATTTCTGGATTACCACTGGTACTTCCCCCACCGAACTTCGCTACATTGACTGGATCCTGACCGTTCCCCTGATGTGTGTTGAGTTTTTCCTCATTCTCCGGGCCGT
>Ga0136553_1000609_pt1 | contig 12002 bp, 11 predicted proteins | sample AntRauTorckE5430_FD_101384 | JGI IMG/M metagenome (GOLD analysis project Ga0136553, IMG submission 101384) | Saline lake microbial communities from Rauer Islands, Antarctica - Metagenome Torckler E5 #430 | ecosystem: Environmental > Aquatic > Non-marine Saline and Alkaline > Saline | place... | reverse complement strand
GCAAAGGCTAAAAAAAATGATCCAGAATATAAGCCGATTTCACGAACTAAATACACTTATTAATTATGCGTAAAATACTGACAATTAGTCAACTAATTTCAAATAATGTTTACGCCTAATTAAATTTATATTGTTTGCATCCAAAACACCCTGAATAGTTACCGGAGCACTTACCACATTTTCCAGCTCACCGGTACGAAGAAAGCTTCGGCCCGGAAGTATGCTCCTGATGCTGGACTGAAACCCAAAGGTCACATTACTATTCCCTACCGGTAGGTTATACGTATCATGTACGCGGGCTTCACTTACGTGGTTTCGAAATTTAAACATAGTACTTTCCGAAAAGCCGCCCGATTCCCTGAACGTTTCTTTATTGTTTACGCTACTGGCGTAGCGGGTTAAGTTGAGTCCGGTCTTACGAATTAGCCCATTCTTACCGGGCTTGAAGTATGTGAGCCCGAGCGTTCTGTTTCCGTACCCCAGGGCGTTACTACCTTGAAACGAAGCTAAGGTCCGAGCATCTACGGCAGCTCCGAAGAAGTCTTCGCCGAAGTAACTACTGATCGTTAATTTGCGGTTATTGTCGTACCGCTTCGTTAGCTTGAGGTTAGCATCCACCATGCCGCCCAATATTAGCGGACCACTCCCGCTCAGGTAAAGCGGCAAGGTAAGCAGGGTGATCGGTGCGGAGTGGGCCACTCGTCCGCCGATGGCATAGCTCCAGGAAGTATCCCTCAAGGCACCCGTTTGGGCGCGGGCGGCGGTGAGTAAACCAAATTCTTTCTCCCGGAACTTGTTTTCACTACTGCCCTCTTTACTCGTAAACGACACGACCGAAGACAAACGCCCGCCGTAACGGGAGGGAATACCTTCTTTGTAAACGTCAACATTGCGGATAATGGCCGGATTAAAAACCGATAAAAAACCAAATAAATGCGTGGGGTTGTAAATCGGACTGTCGTCCAGTAAAAGTAAATTTTCCTCCGCTCCTCCTCCCCGAACGTATATATCCGCCATCCCTTCCTGCCCACCGCTGATGCCAGGGTAGAACGTCAGAGCCTTGAGTAAATCCGGCTGCCCCATTAATACCGTAGCATCTTTAAGCTGTTTCACCGGAGGGCTGAAGTAGCCAACCGGACGGTCCGTTTGCGCGCTTACAAATATGGTCGCGAGCGCATACGGGCGTAATGCTATAATCATGTTGGCCAATACATCTTTGCCCGGCACCAGTAAGAGGGTATCCGGAGTATAGCCAAAACCACTAAAAACTACAAAGAGAGAGTCGGCGGCAGGATCAACCGACAGCGTAAAAAAGCCAGCAGCATCGGTCAGGGTACCTGATTGCTGCTGTCCCAATACGGATAATTGCACGTTGGCAATGGGTTCAAACGCTTCCGCATCCTGCACAATGCCCGTCAGGCGGACAACTTGAGCAGAAAGCACTATTGAACTGAGTAACAATAGGGATGTCGTGACTATTCTAGTAATCAATAGACCTCTGTTGAACCAGTGCGGGAATATGCCTCAAAGTGCAACGCTTAATGTCACACCTTTTGGCATATCCCCGTACTGAATTGTTAAATCAAGATGTAACGTTCAAGCTACTACCCATTGTAAGCAGTAATTGGTTTTTAACTGTTTAAAGCAAAGTTTGCGTCAGCTTGAACGGGTAGGGACGGATAGACAGTTATTCCCTACATCATCATCATCGTCTGCCCGATGATTAAAGCCTCCGAAAAATGGTTCAATCTCGATGGGCCCATCACTCGTAGCCAATTCCGAGGGGAAATTTTGGAGAAAAAAGTCAAACTCCTCTCCTCCTATATCTCCGTTGATACTACCTATAGTACTAAATCCAGCATTCAAGCCTAAGCGAGCAATACTACCACGGTGCCCGAGACGATCCGCCTCTGTCCCGAACCAAACACGCGGAAATGCTGGCCGAAGAAAGTGTTTAGTGCGGACGATCACTCTACGTGTTGCCCCGTTGAAAATACTGTTACGAACTTCAATCTCCCCGGTCACTCTGCGGCGGGTACCGTATTCGTCACGGCACCGACCGATGTTAGCCTTTTCGATTTCGTTTGGCAGTTCGACTTTTTCTCGCTTAATAACTTCTTTACGGATATTATCACTTTCGTGGGGGAACGCTAATCCCGTTGAATACTCCTCGTACGGTGCCATAAGGATGTAGTTACGTTGGATTAGCCATATTTCGTCTTCTACCACCAGTAAGCCCTCGGAATTAGCTAAGGGGTTGCTGAAAAATAAGTTATTCGCGGCTTAATGCTGTAAATATCGAATTCATTGAGGTCTCTACTTTCAGATGGATAGTTTATTTTTCAGCAATCCCTAAGTGGCGAAGCATATCGTCGTCAATTACGGGCTCGACGTAAGTTTCATCGCCTCTTTCTTCCACGAAGGCAGGGAGTATTGATGCCCAATGCAGCTTCAGTAGTAGAATAATCGTCCGGGCTAATAGCTAGGTAAGCCTCATCGGCAGAGATGAAACTTTTGACCGCATCAATAGCCGCTACTGATTGCTTTCGCGTATTCCGGGCTTTAAATTCATCTTCCAGAATAGCTCCGGAAGAAAAGGAACTGATGTAGACAAGACCATCCTTGACAAGCATCGTTTCGTCTGATATTTTGACCGAAGTCGTTGTGGGCGATGCTGGTGTGGTGACCTCTCGCTCACAAGAGAAAGCTACTGCAGCAAGCAGCAAGCAAAATAATTAAATCGCATGATAATGTGTTAATGAGTTGAGAACGATGGTTGGCCAGCCATACGATTGCTCAACAATTAGGATTAATGTGTGCTTGCACAACAGGGTTGAAGAATTCTATTCACGAAAGTATAGTCACTTGAACTACATGTACAATAGCCTGGCAAAAAATATACTTCCTGACAGATCAAAATGTCATGACCATGACAGTCAAAAGCCTTGATCTAACATTTAGCCATTATTTTAAATGGTTAGCGAACTAAATTATTGATTTTATCCCCGATAACTCTAAAACAGGAAGAACCAAAGTGCCAATTTGGTTTGCGCCCTTCCCCCCTTCCTTTGCACCTGCGCCCGCGCCCTAAAAACCTCACGCCAACACCTGATACACCGCCATCGCACTCACGTACGCCAGGGTCGTCATGAAGGTGAACTGAATGATCGGCCATTTCCACCCGCCGGTCTCCCGTTTGGTGACGGCCAGGGTCGACATGCACATCATGGCAAAAACGTAAAAGACCAGCAACGACCAGGCCGTAGCCTGATTATAAACCGGCTCGCCCGTGACCGGGTTAATCTCCTCGGCCATGCGGTCACGGATGCGCAACTCGTCGTCGCCAGCACTACCGACCGAGTAGATGGTGGCCATGGTGCCGACAAAAACCTCCCGCGCCGCGAAGCTGGTGAACAGCGCAATGCCGATCTTCCAGTCGTAGCCCAACGGACGGATCACCGGCTCGATGAATTTACCGATGTGACCGGCGTAGCTCGCCTCCAGCTTTTCACCGGCGTAAACATCGGCCGCATCATCACCGCTCAGTCCATTTTCCTGGACGATGATTGCCGCGCTGGCTTCCGCCTCGGCCATCTTGGCCGGAGGGCCGTAAGACGACAAGCCCCACAACACGATGCTGATCAGCAGGATGATCTTACCCGCCTCAACGATGAAGGTCTTGACCTTTTGCCAAACGGTGATGCCGACGTTGCGCCACACCGGCGAGCGGTAATCGGGCATTTCAAGCATCAGGAAACTGCGCTCCTCCGTTTTCAAGATCAGCTTGAAGATCAGGGCCGAGAACATGGCCGAAGCGATGCCCAAAAAATAAAGCCCGGCGAAGGCGAGGCCCTGGTAACCGAAACCGAGAAAGCTATCGTCGGGCACGGCAAAGCTGATCAGGATGACGTACACCGGGATGCGCGCCGAGCAGGAGGTGAGCGGGGTGACCAGTATCGTCAGCAGTCGCTCCTTCCAGTTGGCGATCGTTCGGGTGCTCATGATGGCCGGAATGGCGCAGGCGTGGCCGCTGATGAGGGCGACGACGGAGCGGCCGTTGAGGCCAAATTTTTGCATCAAACTATCGAAAAGATAGGCAGCGCGGGCCATATAGCCGACTTCTTCCAGGATGGTGATGAAGAAGAAAAGCAGGGCGATCTGCGGCACGAAGACGAGTACGCCGCCGAGGCCCGCGATGATGCCATCCACGGCCAAATCAGCCAGCCAGCCCGCGGGCAGGTAGTCGCGAATGCCTTCCCCGAGGGTGGCGAAAAACCACTCGATGCCGTCCATCGGCCAACCAGACCAGGCGAATAGGGCCTGAAAAAGGAAGAGCATCAAGGCCACGAAGATCACCGGCCCAACGAGGTGGTGGGTTAATACGCCGTCGATCCGGTCGCTGAACGAATTGGTATCTCCGGCATGGTGAACGGTCGCTTTCACGATCGGCTCGAAGGTGTCGTAGCGCGTCATCGTCTCGTCGACCTGGGCGCGGAGGCTGTGGAATTTGTTTTTCACCCGGGCCTCCTGCACGAGATGGCGGGTTTTTTCGGGTACGTGTTTGAGCCAGCTGGCGTGGTGGGTCAGCAGCAGGGCGTGGTAGTCGTTGCGGGCGGGAAGTTCGCGGCGGAGGTCGGCGAGCACGTCGCGGGCCAGTACGCCAGGCTCGTAAAAAGGCTCTTCGGGGCGGAAGGCGGCGGGGTCGCGCAGCAAATCACCGATGGCCTGCTTGAGTTCGGCCACGCCCCGGCCTTCGCGGGCACTGACGGAGACGACCGGGACGGCGAGGCGGCGGCTCAGTTCGGTCACGTCGACCTGCAAACCGCTTGTCTCCACCATGTCGGCCATGTTGAGGACCAGGATCATGGGCAAGTCGAGGTCCCGCAACTGGGTAAAGAGCAGCAGGTGTTTATCCAGCTTGGTGATGTCGGCGACGTAGAGAATGGCGTCGGGGAAGAGATCACCCGCCGGGTTGGTCAGTTCCTGTACGACGAGGCGCTCGTCGAGGCTGGTCGGGTAGCAACTGTAGGCTCCGGGAAAGTCGACGAGCTCCACCGGCGGTAGGTCGTCGATCTGGAGCGTACCGGATTTCTTCTCCACCGTGACGCCGGGGAAGTTGCCGATGCGCTGGCGCAAACCGGTCAGGAGGTTAAAAAGGGAGGACTTTCCGCTGTTGGGGTTGCCGACGAGGCCCACCACCGGGTAAGGCCTTACTTGATCATGATGCATGCGAGCTCTTGTTGGCGAAGGGCGACGCAGTGACGGTCAATCTTGACGTACCAGCTGCCGCCGAAAGGCCCCCTGCGCACCAGCCGCAAGCGCGAACCGGGCCGCACACCAATGTCAAGCAGCTTACCGGCGAGGTTCTCGTTGGTAAAACGGTCAATCGTGCCGGACATGCCAGCGGCGAAGTTAGAAGCGGCAGTACTGCGGGGAAATGGCATACGCTGATGGGGATTATTTTACGGGCGAAGGTAAGGAGCGCAGCCTTGTTTTTAGTGAGTCTAAATAAAATTTGACGGTAGTATGGGAAAATTATGGTACTGGCAGGGCAATCGTAAAGTCACCTTTTCTGTAACGCATGCGCTGCGGGCAACGCTGTTCTACTCCGTGTTACCTCTGCCCTACTCTGTGAGCCCATCTGATCGCGCAGCGATTCTACGATTGCCCTGCTGGCACCGATCACTTCAAGATCAATCACCACCCCCACCGTCGTATCTTCCCCCCATCATGCGCTCCTTCTTCCAAGGCCTCCACCGCTCCTTCCCCGTCCAGTTGCTACTGCTGCACCTGCGTAGCCATTTCCTGCTCTTGCTGGTTTGGCTGTTGGTGATATTAATGATGAGCGGGATACTGGGGCCACGGCTGGGGATTCAGTACCTTTTTCTCGACCCGGAATACTTGGACATGATTGGCTTCTGGCCTTTTCTGATCATCGGGCTGGCGTTTGGCTTCTTCACCATGAGTTGGAATTTGAGCACCTACCTGCTGATCGGCGGATATTTCAACTTCCTGGCCAGCCTGTCGCGGCCGTTTTTCAAGTACTCCATCAATAATGCCTTGCTGCCGCTGGGGGTTTTCCTGGCTTATTGTGTGTGGATTGTGCGCTTCCTGCGTCCCGGTGGTAACACGGCCGATGAATGGGTAATAGCGTCCGAAAGCCTTAGTGGGTTAATTCTGGGGCTGGTGATCAGTCTTTTTGGCTACGCCATCTACTTCAACCTCACCAACCGCGACATCAGTTATTACCTGCCGAAGTTTCGCGAGCCGCCACCAAATATGGGGCCGAGCAGGACCGTAAAGCAGCAGGCCAGTGGTTACCGCCCCTACCGTACCCGCGCGCTGGCCTCCACCCTGATTAGCCTGTATGACAATCCGTACCGGGTAACAACCTACCTCAATGAGCAACTGAAAACCCGCCTCGTCCGCTCGGTGGCGCACTACGATTCGGCGGTGCTGCAAGGTATTTTCCGGCAGAACCACGTCAACGCCATCCTGCTGCAGTTCGTCTCCATCTTCTCGCTGGCGATGCTGGGTTTCTTGATTGACGAGCCCCTCTTCCAGATTCCGGCCGCGGCAAGTTTCCTGATTTTGCTGAGCCTGCTGGTCGCCATCATCGGCGCCATCAGCTACTGGTTTTCGGAGTGGAGTTTTCCGCTACTGCTGCTCTTACTGGCGGGCTTTAACTGGCTGACGACCACGCCCTTTTTCCCGACCGGCAACCAGGCCTACGGGCTCGACTACGGCAGCCGTTCCGTTTACGACACCGATAAACTGGCCGAAGACTACCACAACGGCATCGTAGCGGAAGACCTTGCCGCTACCATCGCCATCCTGGATAACTGGAAGGCCCGCCAGCCGCAGGAGAAGCCCCCCTTCTTCGTCGTTTGCGCCAGTGGTGGCGGGCTCACGGCCGGGCTCTGGGCCATGCACGTCGCCCAAACCCTCGACAAACTAAGCGGTGAGCGACTGCTGCCTGCCACCGCCCTGATGACCGGAGCCAGCGGCGGCCTCCTCGGCCTGGCGTACCTCCGCGAGGCGTACCGGCGCGATACCGCCTTCCACCAACACGATGCTTACCGGCTCGACCGCATCAGCCGGGACCTGCTCAACTCCGTAGCCTTCTCCATCGTCAGCAACGATCTCTTTCTGCCCTTCACAACGGTTGAAATCAGTGGCCGGACGTACCGCCGCGACCGGGCCTACAACTTTGAGCAGGAGTTGAACCGCAACACCGATGGCTGGCTGGACAAACCACTTTCCGCCTACCGCGAACCCGAACAACGCGCCGATATTCCCCTGCTTTTCCTCACCCCCAGCATCGTGGAAGACGGCTCCCGCCTCGTCATCTCCCCCCAGGGCGTCAGTTATATGGCCGCAACGCCAGCGGCCCTGCTGGGCAACCTCGATTTACGTCCCGATATGGTCGACTTCCGACGTTTGCTGGCCGGGCAGTCTCCCGACAGCCTCCGCTTCACCACCGCGTTACGGATGAATGCGACCTACCCCTACGTCCTCCCGCTCGTCAATTTGCCCACCCGCCCCGTCGTGCGGGCCATGGACGCTGGCTACCGCGACAACTACGGCATCGCCTCGGCCACCCGGTTTCTGTCCGTTTTCCGCGACTGGGTCCGGGAAAACACCTCGGGTGTTCACCTGGTACAGATCAGCGCTTTTCGCGAAGAGCCCACCGTGGAAGCTACCGATGAGCGTACCGGCGTGATCGAAAATTTCTTTAGCCCGGTCGGCGTGGCGGGCAATATCCTCGGTGTCCAGATCCTGGACCAGGAAGTGCTGCTGGGGCAGCTCTCCGACCTGCTCGGGCCAGATTTCTTCCACCTCCACCGCTTCAATTACCAGTCTCCGGCCAACGATCCGCTGCAAGCTTCCGTCTCCCTCCACCTCACCGAACAGGAGCAGCGGCAGGTGCTCCTGCGGCTGGATGATGCGGAGATGAAGGAGCGGTTGATGGAGGTGGTTGACGTTTTGCGAGAGTAGCATCAGGGCGCAGCCGTGGTTACTGAGCGGAGTCGAAATGCAGGTGCAAGGAAAGTTGGGAAGGAGCAAAGAATAGGATCGTTGCTTTTGTAGCTGACACGGCCGAAAAGGTAAAGGGTACACTCATAGTTGGCGTTACGCTTATTGGCTTCCCCCAGCTACTAGATTTACTTTATTCTCCGGGCGAATAACAGCAGGTCGCTCATCGTTCGCAGAACTTGGTAACCCAGCGCCGACTTTAGTCGGGCACACTCATCGTTCGCAGAACTTGGTAACCCGGCACTGACTCTAGCCGGGCACTCGTTTGTCGATCCGCGCACATATCTTTGCCCCTAACCACTATGATCGAGCCACTATCCAGAATCCAGCGTCTTGAACGGGAGCTACACCTGCGCCAGCTTCAGGTGCAACGCTTGCTGCAAATCACCCAGGCGATCAACAACAACGTTGCGGCGGAGGACCTCTTCGACATGTACCGGGTCTTCCTGCGTAAGGAACTGCGGTTGACGCGGATGGCCCTCATCGTCCGGAACAGCGCAAACGACAACAAATGGCTGGTTGCCACCAGCATCGGGCTGGATGATGTTGCGATGTCGGACGTTGACCTGGGGAAAGAGCTAAAACGCTTCACCCGCGCCGGATTGCTAAAAGAGCCAGTAGACAGCTTCTTCGCCAATTTCATCCAGGTAGTGCCAGTACTGCACAAGGAGCGGCCGATTGCCTACATCCTGATCGGGGAGTTTGAGGAAGACCAGGATATGTTTGAGCGGGTACAGATTATCACCACGATCACCAACGTGATTGCGGTAGCCATCGAAAACAAGCGTCTCTTCCGCCGCCAGATCGAGCAGGAACGCCTGGAGGCCGACATGGACCTCGGTGCCCGTGTGCAGCAGATGTTGATTCCCAACCACTTCCCGAATACGGATGCCTACGAGATCAGCACCATCTACCAACCCAAGCTCGGCGTGGGTGGTGACTACATCGACTTCAAAGAATTTGACGACGGCAAGCTGGTCTTTTGCATCGGCGACGTAACCGGCAAAGGCGTCAGCGCCGCCCTGCTGATGGCCAACTTCCAGGCCACCTTCCACACCCTGATCGCCAAGCGAAACACCCTTTACGACTTCGTAGTGGAGATCAACAAAGCGGTCTATAAAATCACGAACGGGGAACGCTTCATCACCTTCTTCGTAGCGGAATACGACCGAAAAACCCACCGCCTGAGCTACGTTAACGCTGGCCACCCGCCCGCCATACTCGTCTACGAAGGCGGCATTCGGCTGCTCGACGAAGGGACGCTGGTGCTCGGCTCCATAGATGAACTACCGATGCTGACCGTCGGCCACGTCAAGCTACCACCGCAGTCACTAATCCTGAGCTACACCGACGGGCTGACCGACCTGCAGAACCCGGCGGGAGAAACCTTCGACGAGACCATCCTCTACGATTTCTGCCGCCGCCAACACGGGCGGTCGGCCAAGCTGTTTAACGATTCGCTGGTGGCGAAGCTGAATGACTTCCGCCAGCACACCGAATTTCCGGACGACTTGACGGTGCTGACTTGCCGAATATTTGGGGAGTGAACCGGGAGAGCCGGGGATACACCCGGGACTGCGCTGCGCTCCGTCCCGGGATACTCCCGCGTATCCGCTACGCGGAAGCCCGGGTGGGAAGTGTGGGAGGTGAGACAGCCGGGGATACCCCTGCGTATCCGCTACGCGAAAGCCCGGGTGGGAAGTGTGGGAGGTGAGACAGCCGGGGATACGCCTGCGTATCCGCTACGCGGAAGCCCGGGTGGGAAGTGTGGGAGGTGAGATAGCCGGGATACGCCTGCGTATCCGCTACGCGGAAGCCAGGGTGGGAAGTATGGGAGGTGAGATAGCCGGGATACGCCTGCGTATCCGCTACGCGGAAGCCAGGCTTGGAGGCGTGGGAAGCGAAAATCAGGTCTCGTCTTTCGGCTGGGGAACTTTCGGTGTTGAGCACTTTGTTTTTCAACTTTTTTTGCACCGGCGTTTGCGCCCAAAAAGGTGATATTGAACGCCATGTTGGGTGTTCCCGTCGAAAAGAAGCAAAGGGCAGAACGAAAGTCGTCCTTTAGCCGTTTATTCGGCAGACATGAAGGACAAAAACTTAACTGCGGTACTGGCATTTTTCGGAGGGCAAGCCGGCCTCCATCGTTTTTACCTGGGTCAGGTAGGCTTTGCCTTTCTGTATTTTATCCCCTTCATCGGCGGGCTACTGGGCGTGATCGACGCGATTGCGTTTTTGAGTATGGACCAGGCGACTTTCGACCGCAAATACAATGAGGCGCAGTACCACCCCACCCAACCGACCCGTGAACAGACTGGCCGCGGCCGCAATCTTTCTGACCGCGAACGCCGCCATCAGGAGCGCGAACGCGAACGGGCCCTGCGCGAGCAACGCCGCCGCGATAGCCAGCGTACCAGCCGCCCGCCGCAGCCGAACAACAGCCGCCCGGCCAGTCGCCCCGCTCCGGTTGCCAGTACGGAAGGACAGGCCGAACGCCAGGCCGGTCTGCGCTACTTCAAAGACTTTGAGTACGACCGCGCCATCATCGCTTTCGAGCGGGCACTGGCCAAGAATCCCCGCGATGTTGCGAGCCACTTCAACGTCGCCTGCTCGTACAGCTGCGAAGAAAACGCCGACAAAGCCTTTTACCACCTCGACCGCGCCGTGGCCCTGGGCTTCGATGATTTCGAGCGCATCCGTAACCACGACAGCCTGGCTTTTTTGCGAGTGCAAAAGCGGTACCTCGACTTTGAGGCCAGCGGCTTCCGCCTCGCCCCCGACCGCAGCGAAGAGGAAGAAGTGTTGAAAAACCCGATCAAGGAAGAAGCCCTGGTGGAGCTGCCCGAAATCAACGACGACCTGCTGGAACAACTCCAGCGGCTGGCGACCCTCCGCGAAAAAGGGCTGCTGACCGAAGGAGAGTTCACCGTGCAGAAAAAGCGACTGCTCGGATAGGCTTTTAGTCTGTTAGCTCGTTCGCCCGTTAGTGGGCGGCGATTTTTAGCGACATTTACGACAAGCCGCCTCCACTGACACCCGATTATAGAACCAACCGACTAAAGCACTACTTTTGACCGCTGAATCCCTGATCTCCGACGCCCTCGTCCCCCTTTCCCCCACCGACACCGGCGAGGAGGCACTGGGGGTGATGAACGAATTCTACATCCGCCACCTGCCCGTCGTTCAGAACGGTGAGTTGCTAGCCGTCATTTCCGAAGACGATGTGCTGAACGCCGATCCGCTGGCGGCCGTAGGGGATTACCAGCGGCCGATCCGCCCGCCCAGTGTGTTCTCCGACGATCACCTGTACGACGTGATGCGGATACTGACGGAGTATAAGCTGACCATCGTGCCCGTCATCGACCGCGAAGGCAACTACCTCGGGCTAATCACCAGTGAAGACCTGCTGCGGCAGTTCGGCGAGTCGAGCACCTTCGCCAGCCAGGGCAGCATCGTCGTGCTGGAGGTGCTGATCCATGATTACAGCTTGTCGGAAATCAGTCGGATCGTGGAGAGTGAAGGCGCAATCATCCTCAGTTCCTTCGTCCGCTCTTTTGACGGGTCGAACCAACTGGAGGTGACCATCAAAGTCAATAGTGAGCGCATCGCTGCCACCCTGGCCACCTTTGAACGCTACAACTATAAGATCAAAGCCAGCTTCAACGAGAAGCAGATGACGGATGCGCTGCGGGAGCGGTTTGATTCGTTGATGAACTACCTTGATGTCTAGCCGCTTGCCGCTTGCCGTGTGATATGCGTGACGGACAACTTGCAAGCTGAATTTGACCCCGCCACTTCATTACTAACCGCCGCATTTCATCTTCGCCGGGCCACCAGCAAATTTCTCCCTAGGGCAAACGCATCAAATCTTACCTTTGGCAGCATGCAAGTAATTTCGCCGATCTGTTTAGCCAAATTGAAGACCCCCGAGTAGTAGGCCGTTGTGACCATCTCTTGGTCGATATTCT
>Ga0136553_1000604_pt1 | contig 12064 bp, 15 predicted proteins | sample AntRauTorckE5430_FD_101384 | JGI IMG/M metagenome (GOLD analysis project Ga0136553, IMG submission 101384) | Saline lake microbial communities from Rauer Islands, Antarctica - Metagenome Torckler E5 #430 | ecosystem: Environmental > Aquatic > Non-marine Saline and Alkaline > Saline | place... | reverse complement strand
CTCGAACAGCCGTCCCACGCGCGTTTCGCGAAGATGATCGCCCTCGCGGTCGATGAAAAGGGCGTTAAGATGAAGTGTACGCGCCAATGTCGCGCCTTCCAAGCGTCCTCTGACCATCAGGGCCGTGGCCCATGCATCCGCGGCCATGCAGGTTTCCGCCACCACCGTGACCGAGGCGGGTGAGCTTGACAGCGGCCCGCCACGGTCCGGGTCCATGGTGTGAGACAGGCGGCGGCCCTGCACCTCGACCCAATGGCGGTAATCGCCCGAGGTCGCCACGGCAGCGTCCTGCAGCGCGAGGATGGAATGGGGCACGCGGCGCTCAGGGTCCGGGGCCTCTACCGCGATGGTCCAGGCCTGCCCGTCGGGCCGCAGACCGAGCGCGCGCATCTCGCCGTCGATCCCGACGAGGGCATCCGTAATCGCGTGGGCGCGAAGCATCTCGGCCAGCCGGTCGACCCCGTAGCCCTTGGCGATACCGTTCAGATCAAGCGCGATGGGCGCGGACTTGCGGACATGATGGTCGTCGATCTCGAGCGCTGCATGCGCGGGCACGCGGTCCGCGGACATGGCGGCGCGGATACGGTCGGGCGCGGCGGGCTCGGGCCCGAAACCCCAGGCCGTCACCGCATCGCCCATGCCGAGATCGAACCCCCCGTCCGAGGCGCGCCCGATCTCGAGCCCGCGCAAGAGAACCTCCCGCAGCCGATCCGGCACCGACACCCATGCGCCCACGGGCGCCACGTTGAGGCGCATGAGGTCGCTGTCGGGCTTCCAGGTGGACATCTGCGCGTCGACCTCGTCGACGGCCGCCTGCAGCGCGGCCCGGACGGGTGCCGCGTCGAAGCCCGGCCCTGCGAAGAACAGCGCCGACCAGCACGTGCCCATGGTCGGGCCGTTCAGGGCATGGCGCACCGCGTCAGTAGACATCTTCGACATAACGTCCCTCCGCTTTCAGCGTTGCGGGCGTCAGCCCGGCGGGCGCAAGGATCTCTGCCATCGCGTCGGCGACGCCCGCCGCCATGTCGCGCCCGCCGCAGACCATCACGCGCGCGCCGTCACGGATGAGCCGGGCGACCTCTGGCGCATCGTTGCGCAGCACGTCCTGCACGTAGCGGGGCTGCCTCTCGCGCGAGGCCGCCGTGACGAGCCGGGCAATGCGGCCCGCATCCTGCCAGACGGGCATCTCCTCATCATAGAAGAAATCGCTGTCGGGGTGGCGCATCCCGAAGAAAAGGTGGATCGGCCGCCGCCGCGCATTGCCGCGGATGAGGCCTGCCAGCGGCCCGATGCCGGTGCCCGCACCGATCAGGATTAGCGGCGTTCGCCCTCGGCCGGGCTGGAAGCCGGGATTGCGGCGCAGGAATGCGCTGACCGTGCCGCCCGGCTCCAGCGCCGCAAGCTGGCCGGAACTCAGGCCGCCGGGATGCTTCTTCACCACGATCTCGATGAACCCGTCGCGGCGCGCGGAGGCCAGCGAATAGAGCCGTGGCACGGGCGATCCGTCTGGGACAATGCCGATCAGGTCGCCGGCGTTGAAGCGCGCGAAGCTCGCCCCGGTCAGCCGCTGCCACAGTGTCCTGCGCGGCAGGGCGAAGCGCAGGATCGCGCTTGGCGCCTGCACGTCCGCGCCGTAGTCGCGGCGCGAGACCAGCGTGAGCCTCTCGGTCGCGGGCAGAACCGGCTGGTGGGCCAGTTCGAGGTCGATCCCCAGGGCCTGCCCCAGCGCCCGACCCCAGCGCTCGAAATCCTGGGGCGACTGGCGGTCGACCGTTTCAAGGGCCATGAGTTCGGGCCAGTCCTTCGCCTTCGCCGCGTCCGAGACGGTCCGGGCAAAAGCGCAATAGGCCGGGAAACTGCGGTCGCCGAACCCCAGAACGGCCAGCGGTATGTCAGGCGCAGCGTCCAGTGCTTCCATTCGCTCCACAAAGCCCTTGGCCGAGGTCGGGGCATCCCCGTCGCCGTACGTTGCGGCCAGCACGATGATCCGGTCCGCGTGCGCGTAGCGCTGCGGCGCGAAGGCCGACATGGGGGCTGCGTGCACGCTGTGCCCCGCCTCGGTCAGCGCGGCATGAAGCGTGGCTGCAAAGCCCCAGGTGCTGCCGCCCTCGCTGCCCACGAGCAGGATGGTGTCGGCGCGGGATGCAGGCTGATTGTCGCGGATGCGCGGTCGCCCACGCCACCCGGCCAGCCAGATCATCACGCCGGTGACGCCCATCGCGGGCACGCCGAGCGCCATGATGCCGAGCACGAGCCCCAGCGGCGCGGCGCCCTGTCCGGTATGCAGCATGTAGATGGTTTCCGACACGCGCTCCCACCCGGTCAGGTCGGCCCAACTCAGCAGAGCGCCCGTGCCCTGGTCGAGATAGCCGGTGCCGCGGTCGGTCTTCAGGGTGAAGACGTCCGTGGCGTCGTCGGGATAGGGGAAGCTCAGCTCGCGTAGCTCTGCCACCGGCGTGTCGCCGAGCATCGCCAGACGGCCAAGCGCCACGCCGGTCTCGCCGCTCACCTCGGCCGGGAAGGCCGGTGGGGCGCCGCCATCGGGCAGCAGATCGAAGGTGGAGGCCGTCATCCACAACGCCGTGGCTGACGACAGGACAAGGCCCAGCACCGCGATCCGGGCGATCTCGACATGCAGACGCCCGGCAAGCGGCCCGCGCAGCGGTGCGAACCAGTGCCGCCAGCCACCCGCGCGCCGCGTGACCAGCGCCACGCCCGAAAGCGACAGGATCAGCATCGCCGCCGCGCCCGCCGCCATGGCGATGCGGCCGCCGTCGTCCAGAAACAGCGACCGGTGCAGGTTGGTCAGCCAGCGTTCGGTCTGGTTGGGGTCGGCGGAGGCCGCACCCTGACCCGTGGCGGGGTCGATCACGGCGGCGCCGGGCGTGCCCTGATCGAACCAGTAGGCCATGATCCGCCCCGAGGGTGAGCGGCGGATCTGCTCGACGCCCGGATATTGGGACTGGATACGCGCTGCGAGGATGTCGACGGTCAGGCTTCCCCCGGCCTGCAGCGCGGCGATGCGCTCGGCCGCGGGGAAGACCGACAGGGCCGCCCCGCTGAGCGCGAGCACCATGACAATAGCCAGGGCCAGAAGACCCGGCCAGCGGTGAAGTGCGCGGATCATGGCCTGCCTCCTCACATGTCGTAGGTGAAGTTCGCGATGTAGCGGCGACCTTTGACAGGTGCGCCGGCACCATCCGTCGTCAGCGGAACGGCGACCTCGCCCGGGCTGTCGCGCATGTCCTCGACGGCGGCGTCGATATGCAGCGTGTAGCCCGCATCGAAGAGCGCATCGGCCAGATCGAGCGTGATCTCGAGTTCCCGGCCCGCGCCCACGCTGGCGCCGGTGATACCGTTGACCTGGCTCGTATCGCCGGCGGTGGCGCGATACCAGTCTGTCAGGTGCTCGTAGTATTTCGACTTTTCGCCGGCCATCCAGAGGCTGCCGGCATAGACACCCGAGGCGTCGGTCACGTAGAACGCGAGATAGGCGCCGTCGCCGCCGTAATTGTTGAGCGTCGTGGTCAGCGTGACCGGCCGCGCCATGGCGAGGCCGGGAAGTGTCAGCGCCGTGGTCAGCGCGAGTGTTGCGAGAAGCGATTTCATCGGGGATATCTCCGGGTCTGATTGATAAGGGTGGAAGGCGCGGCGAAGCGGCTTGCGCCGCTCCGCGGCATGGCTCAGTTCACCTTGGCCTTGGGCGCGGCACCATTCCCGAAGAGTCCGTTCTGCGGCGGTGCGACGGTGCCGGCGGGCGCGGGATCGCGGGCCCCGCTACGGTCATCGTCATCGTCGTCGTCGTCGTGATCGTCATCATCGTCTTCATCATGATCGTCTTCATCATGATCGTCGTCGTCATCATCGTCATCGTGGCCGCGCCGCGAGGTCTCGCGATACCCGCGGTCGTCGTCATCGTTGCTGGCGAGGATGACAGGCGGCGCCTGCGCGTCGTCTTCGAGGATCGTCGCGAAGGGCCGGGGCGCTCCATCGGCGGGCGCTTGCATCATGCTCCATGCCGGCAGGCCGATGGCGGCCGTCAGCGCCGTGGAGGCGACAAGAAGTGTGAGGGTCTTTCGCATGGCAGGGTCTCCTTTTCATCTGCTGAGATCAATATGACGGTCCAATCTGAGGGCGTCCTGACGGCGTGGCGATTCCCGCTTCAGCTTGCCGTCAGGAAGAAAAATGCCCTGCCGGAAAAGGCAGGGCGAGGTGGAGACCAGTGGGGCCGCAGGGCCGGGAGAGGCCGTGCGGTCCCTCTCGTTTCCGGTCAGGTGATATCGTCTGGTCCGGGCGCGCGCTTGTCGCCGGTGACCATGGCGCGGGCGAGGTTCTCGTGATGCCGGAAAGACGACAGAACGACACCGACAATGTGCAATGCGATCAGGAAAAGCGTGATGTTGGCCAGTGTCTCGTGCAGCTCTTCCACGATTTCGTCGCCTCCCGACTCGCGGCCATATTCGCCGGCCTCGCCGTCTTCATCGGCAAAGGCCGGGGCGGCGATCTGCGGCATGTCGGGCAGCATCGCGACGCGGCCCGGCTCTTCCAGCAGCCAGCCGGTATAGGCGGTGCCGGACAGCGCGGCGAGCAGCACCACGATCATCACGGCGCCCACCGGGTTGTGGCCCAGATAGCGGCGCTCGCGGCCGCGCACCATGTCACGCGTATATCCCAGCGTCGCGGACGGTCCCCGAAGGAACTCGGTGAAGCGGGCGTAATGGCTGCCCACCAGCCCCCAGATCAGCCGGAACGCGATGAGGCCCGCCACGACGTAGCCTGCGACCTCGTGGACCGTATCGAGTTCTTCAGCGCTCAGATACGCAATGGCAAAGGCTGCAACGAGCCCCCAGTGAAAGACCCGGATCAAGGGATCCCAGACGCGGATCCTGGTGGTCGGGGCGCTTTCTTCTGCCCCGGTGTCAGTTCTCGCTGTATCAGTCATCGTCGTCATCCTCATCCTCGTATTCAAATTCAATGACCTGCAGCGTCTGCGGGTGAACCGTCACCTCGATGCGGCGCCCGTCGGCGTCGCGGGCGTCGATTTCGTAGCAGCCGTCATCGATCTTGATCCTGCGCACCGTCCAGCCGTTCTCGGCGGCCAGCGCGGCCACAACCTCCCGCGGTTGCCAGTTGGCCATCGGTACGAAACAGTCGTTGTCGTCGGCGAACGCGACACCAGCCGGAAGCAAAGCGAGAAAACCAACGATTGCGAGTGTCTTCTTCATGGGCCAAACTCCTGTTACGGTCATCTTGACGCCAACATGCGCAGCCAACCTGACATTTTCCTGAAGCATCGGGGCTGATCCACGTCAGCTTCGCGTCAGCCTGAGCGGTAATAAAGGATGGGCAACGAGGGGAAACGGACAGCCATGCGCATCCTGCTGATCGAGGACGACACCGTTCTGGGCGCCGCCGTACGGGATCAGATCAGCGGGGACGGGCAGTCTCTGGACTGGGTCACGCGGCTGGATGCGGCGGGCGATGCCATAGCGGGGGCCGCCTATGATCTGGTGCTGCTCGACCTGATGCTGCCCGATGGCCGTGGTATCCGCTTCCTGAAGGATTTGCGGGGCAAGGGCGACGTCACACCGGTCATCATCCTTACCGCGCTCGATCAGGTGTCCGACCGGATCGAGGGCCTGAACGCGGGCGCCGACGACTACCTCGTAAAGCCGTTCGACCTGACCGAACTGTCGGCGCGCATCGGATCGGTCGCACGGCGCTACTCGGGCAACCCGAATCCGATCGTCACCCATGGTCCGCTCGACGTCGATCTCGCCGCACGCAGCATCCGCCGCGACGGCAAGCCGATCCAGTTGACCGCCCGCGAATGGGCGCTGTTCGAGGCGTTCCTGTCCCGTCCCGGTCAGCTTTTGTCCAAGGCGCGGCTGGAGGAAAAGCTCTACGCCTTCGATTCCGAGGTCGAGAGCAACACCATCGAGGTCCATGTCAGCCGCCTGCGCAAGAAGCTGGGCAGCGGCGTCATCGAGACCGAGCGCGGCATGGGCTACCGGCTGGGCAAGCCATGAGGCTGCCACGCAGCCTGCAGGCCCGGCTGGGGCTGTCGCTCGGGGTTCTGCTGACCGTTCTGTGGATCGCGGCCGCGTCCGTGACGGCGGTGATCCTGCAAAGCGAGATGGACGAGGTCTTCGACTCCACGCTTCAGGAAACCGCACAGCGGATCCTGCCGCTGGCCGTCACGGAGATCGTCGGACGTGAAACCGAAGGCGTGACACAGCGGCTTGGCGCGATCCGAGAACATGACGAGTTCTTCACCTACATCGTGCGCGACGCTGGCGAGCGCATCCTGTTGCAGTCGCACGCCGCGGACCTCGCGATGTTTCCCGACTATGACGGGCCGGGCTTTCGCCGGACCGCGACACACAGGCTCTATAACGAGGAGGCGCTGCAGGGGACGATCCGCATCACCGTCGCCGAGCCGCTGGATCAGCGCGCGGCCGTCTCGCGCGAGATCCAGCTTGGCCTCTTGCTGCCCCTTCTGGTCGTCACCCCCGTCGCGCTTCTGGCGATCGTGCTTACCGTTCGGGCCACCCTTGTCCCGCTGCGCCGTTTCCGCACCAATCTGGAGTCGCGCAGTGCCCGGGATCTCTCTCCGGTTCCCGGAGACGACCTTCCCTCGGAAATCGATCCGCTGGCGACCACCCTGAACACCCTTCTGGGCCGACTGCGCGACGCCTTCGATGCCGAACGCAGCTTTGCCGCGAACGCCGCGCACGAGCTGCGAACCCCGCTGGCGGGGGCCATCGCTCAGGCGCAGCGGCTTCGGTCGGAGACAAGCGACCCGGCCACTGACGCGCGGGCTGCCGAGATCGAGGCGACGCTGAAGCGCCTGACTCGGCTTTCCGAACGCCTGATGCAGCTTGCGCGAGCGGAAGGTGGGCGCCTGCGGATTGACCGAAGCGCAGACCTGAGAGCCGTTGCGCGTGTCGTGGTGGACGATCTGGCGCGCGCGAGCGCGCCGGGCCGCATCGCGCTGACCCTGCCGGACACGGCCGTCATGTCGGATATCGACCCTGACGCCTTCGGCATCCTCTGCCGAAACCTCTTGGAGAATGCGCTCCGTCATGGGGCGGAGACTGCGGCGGTCGGTGTGACCCTGACGGGAGATGGGCAACTGATTGTGTCCAACGACGGTCCCGTCCTGCCGCGCGACACCCTCGACCGACTGACAGCCCGTTTCGAGCGGGCAAGTGACAGCACCGATGGCAGCGGACTCGGCCTTGCCATCGTCGTTGCCATCGCGGACCGGATCGGAAGCCAACTCATTCTTGAGTCGCCGCGTCCGGGGTCGTCTTCGGGTTTCCAGGCTTCCCTCAGGTTGCCGACAGATCCTGCGGACACCATCGTGCGAGACGCGATGCACAGGACGTGACAAATGTTAGAAAATCAGCGGCTTCGCGCCTGCTCCCGCATCACGGCGTAGTCGCTCAGCATCTCGCCAATGGCCGAGCCATCCGGTAATGCTCTCAGGTCCTCGACCGCCCGAGCCTGGAACTCCCGGCTGTACTCGACGACGGGCGGGCGCATCCCGAACCCGCCGCCGTCAGAACCGATCGTCGCGATCGCGAGGGCGGCGCGCCGTAGCCTCCAGGATCTGACGTTGGACATCATGGGCCTTGCCCGTCGCCACAAGGCGTTCGGCGAGGCGAGGATTGTCATCGAAGGCGGGCGCCAGCACTACAATGCGAAGCGCCAGCATTCATCTCTCGGCCACCGGCCGCCCGCTCCGGAGGTCGTGCAATGGCCGGCTCCGCCATCCGGAGCCGCTTCGCCAGCCACCCCAAGCGTTGCTCCCAGACCCGTCATGCAACAAGACTGAGACCGGACCATTTCATTGGGGCAGGTCAAAAGCGTCGGCTGCGTCTGTCGATCAAGCGGCCAAGGGCTCGGCGGTAAAGACGAAACATTCGCTCGAAAGCATTCTGGCAAAAAAAGCGGACCGACGCTGACACGTCTGAAGGCGTAGACGCCATTTTCCTATTGTGGGCGACGCCGATCCCGTGAAAAATCGAAGGCGAACTGGCGTTTGCCCATCACTTGTCAATCAGCTCCACGACGGTTGATGGCGGCGGCGCTCCGCCTCAGCTGGACGGCTGGCTTGCCTTGTCGGGTTTTGGGCACCGGCACGGTCACAAACCTGTAACCCCCCACCGGATCGGGGCGAGATCCGTGTCAGTCCCGCTTGCCCTCTCCAAGGTATCGCGCAAGTACAAATGCCGCTGTAAAGGCAAACTGGGAGGCGGCATCGGTTGCGTCTTTTCCATGTGCCCTCGGCTGCTTCCTGGACGGGTCCTCCGGGTCATGTTTCGACAGCTGCCTGCGCGCGAGGAATATAAGGCCCCCGGCCAGCAGCGTATATACCACGCCTATCAAGAGTGCCGCAGTCCCATGCCCCACGGCAATGCCGAGCGTGAGATACGCCCAGGCCGTAAGGAACCCCACACCTGTGGCTCCGGTCAGGCCACCGGCCAGAGCCAGCAGGGCCGGCAACAGCATTTCTCGAGCGTCCATTCGGACGTCCTGGCCAATGCTGTGCACTATTTCATCGAGAAAACGCATCAACGCCGCGACAGCGCGCCGACCAGAAAACCTGCGACTGCTGCGAGGCCGATTGTCATGAAAGGGTGCGCTGTGACGGACTCCTCCACTTGCGCCTCTGCGGAGCGGCCCTTCCTCTCGGCATAATGCCTGGCTTCGTCAAAGCCTTCAGCGATGTCCGCGGCCATCCGGTTACCGCGCCGTCCCGCGATCCCGCTGACAGTCTCTACGAGACGCGACATGTCTTCCCGCAGCGCAGCCAGTTGCCGGCTTATTTCCTGGATATCGGCTGCCGCGGTGGTTTTCCCTTTGGTCTCGTTATCAGCTGACATTTTGCTTTCCTCTGGTTGTCGGGTATCGGGATGTCGTGGCGTTTGAACTGCTGTCCGGAAGTGATCTGTATGCGTCGGGCATCAAGTCTGCGCATAGACGAGGATCACCTCTGCCGCCTGCTCGGTGGTTTCTCCGGAAAAAACCTCGTCGGACGCATCGGCCTCGGCTTTCGTCTTTTGAACCAGTTGGTCCTCGTGATGCGGCGGGCTGTAGATGGTGTAAAGCTTGAGCGCCTCGTGACCCGTACAGATCACGTTGTGATGAGTGCCCGCCGGCACTACGAAGCCGTCGCCCGGCCCGATCTTGTGAGCCGAGCCGTCGATCACGACCCGCCCCTTTCCGTCTTCGATGCGAAAGAATTGATCCGTGTCGTGGTGTATCTCGCCACCGATTTCCTGCCCCGGCTCCAAAGACATCAGAACCAATTGCATCTTGGTCCCGGAGTACAGAACGCGCCGGAAGTTGGTGTTATCTTCCGTCAATTTTTCGATATTGGCAACATATCCGATCATGGTGCTTCTCCGCTCAGTGAGTCGTCTGAACCGACGACAAGGGCATGTGTGCCGCAGATAAACCTTCGCCGCACTGATCGGCGTTAACCGCGAGCCGGGTTTCACTTCGAAAAGATGCGGTTGGCCATCAACCGCTTGTTGTCGAGGATCCCCGTCACTCGGTGCGGGCCTGCTACTGTCAAACGCGGGGGCAGGATCAGGTTTGGTGAACGTAGGTGCCGGGCGCCGGCACGATCGGGACTCCTGCTCGACGTACAGTCGGGGCTGCTGGAGCCCCTGTCGCTCGATGCCGTTACCGCCTTTCGGGACAAACTGCCTGAAAATCTTGATCAGGATGCCGGCGATGCCCTGCGTGCCATCTCCGAGACCGGGGAATTGGACGAAGAGGCACGGGACGCCCTGATGGCCGCGATGACCCGCCTTGCGACGCAGCTTGGCGATACGGAGCCAGCGACATGACCGAACGCCTTGCCGATGTCAGCGCCCGGATCGACGGCATTCGCCAGTTGGGCGCCGTGGTGAACGCGATGAAGGGCATCGCCGCCGCGCGCGCCAACACCGCCCGTGCCGAGTTGGAGGCCGTCGACAGTTATACTGCGACAATTGCCGCCGCCATATCGGATGCACTTGGCCCTGCGGATCCCACGTCACCGGCCGAGACATCCGGAGGTCAAGTCGACGGCAGCACCGGCCTTTTGGTGTTCTGCGCCGAACAGGGCTTTGCCGGGGCCTTCAGTGAACGCGTTCTGGACAGCATCGAGGGAGACCTGCCCGCCACCAGCCTGTTTCTGATCGGCACCCGTGGCCTGTCGGTCGCGGCGGCCCGCGGAGTTGATCCGGTCTGGTCCGCGCCGATGTCCTCGCACACGCCCGGGATCCCGAAACTGGCGGACGGAATCGCCAAGGCGATCTATCGCGCCCTGGACGAGGGTCGATTCGACCGTATGGATATGATCCATGCCGGATGGGCGTCCGGGCAACCTCAAGTCGTCCGGCAGGCTCTGTTGCCGGTCGACCTGTCGGATCTGCCACCGACCGAGGCGACACGTCCACTGACCCAGCTTCCCACCGACGCCCTGATCAAAAGTCTCAGCGGGGACTACCTCCATGCTCTGGTGTGCAAGGCGGCGCTCCATGCCTTTGCCGCCGAGAACGAGGCGAGAATGGAGGCCATGTCCGCCGCGGGCAGCCAGATCACGCGCGAGCTGGGCAAGTTCGAGGCGACCCTGCGGCGGGTGCGACAGGAGGCGATCACCGCCGAGATCATCGAACTGGGGACCGGCACGGCGTCCGCGCGCGGCGCAAGATGAGCGCGCGCGGGCTTTCGTGGGCGCCTACTGATCTGGGTCAGCACAAGGTGGCGCGGTTTGCGTCATGGTGGTTGCAGCGTTGTTGCAACCAAAGCAATGGCACCCCGCCCGCTTCGATTCGACCGGCACCATGACATCGGCCACTTCGGCCCATGCGAACGGCGCCAGCAAGGATCCCGTCATGGCACACACCCCGACACCACTTGGACAAGACCCTCGATACCAACGGTTTCTTTCCGCGCCCGTGGGTGAGGATCGACGCGGAGGCAGCGTCACCGTTCTGTCGATGCTCGCCCGGCTCGGGGTCGACCCCTGGGGCGAGGCCTCGGACCTTGCCAATTTGCCCGAGGGGGCCGCGCGGCAAAGACTTGAGGCGCTGATGTCACGTTTCCATGACGTATCGACCCCTGTTCCGGATCAGAGCAGGATCGTCTCGGTGCTCGTTGCCTTACTGCCGGGGCAGGCAAGCACGGCAAAACCGGCTTCGGACGGTGCGTCGGCCGGACTTGTGTTCCCACCGCAGGGATCCCCGTTCCGATGGATTATCGCGGCGGCCCTGTTCATTGGCTGGGTCGCCATGGTGGCACAAGGCCAGTGAGATGTGCTCCTGCGCGAAACAGCCACCACCCGGCACAACCGTGAGCCTTGAAAGGAGCCCTGAATGACCGCAGATGACGCCCTCTGGGACGTGGAAGAACGCTTTTGGACACAAGGCGCCGACAGTGCCCGCCATGCGACGGCAAAGAACGCAGTTTTTGTCCTGCCCTTTCCTGCCGGCATTCTTCAGGGCGATGCGCTCTGGAGAGAAAAAGAAATAGCCCAGCGATGGCGTTCGGTGGTGATGAGTGAGCGTTATCTCTCATGCCAGAACAACATTGCCGTGTTGGCCTATCGCGTCTCCGCCGAACGGAGCGACGAGCCGATCTATGAGGCGCTCTGCACCTCGACCTACCTGAACGACGATGGCAAGTGGTTGCGCCTTGCGCACCAGCAGAGCCCGCTGAATTGATCGCGAGGGTTGCCCGGCGCGGTTTGTTCCAGGCGGCAAGGTTCAAGCGAAGCATCGGGAACGGTTCGCGTTCTGATCCACAGCCTCTGTGATGCGCGCAGCCTAACCTCGGTCAGTCAGCCATCCGCGATTCTGGATCATGATGAGTCTAGCCTCCGGTTCTTTCTCATGGGCACCTCGAAAAATTGCGCTGTCACCAGCGTTTTGGTATGATCGGAGCGATCAAACGGCATGGGGGTGCAACGATGGCACAGATGGGTTTTTTCGATCTTTCAGACCGCTACGCGAGCCTGGACGCCAAGCGCGATCCGCTGGTTGAGATCGACGCCGTGGTGCCGTGG
>Ga0136553_1000595_pt1 | contig 12241 bp, 10 predicted proteins | sample AntRauTorckE5430_FD_101384 | JGI IMG/M metagenome (GOLD analysis project Ga0136553, IMG submission 101384) | Saline lake microbial communities from Rauer Islands, Antarctica - Metagenome Torckler E5 #430 | ecosystem: Environmental > Aquatic > Non-marine Saline and Alkaline > Saline | place... | reverse complement strand
TTATCATTTATACAATGGGCAGCCGTAAGCACGTACTCTGGGGTCACCAAAGTTCTAAGTAAAAAACATGAGAATGCTACACAAATTGGAAATGTACTACAGTAAATGCACATACAAATACAAATTTCCAATCACTTACCCACCGCAACCTCCCCACCTAGATCCCTGTAGTGTTGCTCTAGCAAACCAGGGATACTCGTCCACAGATGGACGAGAGCCACCAACAATTCTTGCTTGTTCTAGGAATCGGTTTGAAGATTCTTCAACTGAAGCCACATTATCATGGGGTAAACCATTAGCTTTCCCTTGAACACATATCTGGGTAAGGAACAGCGTTGCAATAGCTGTGATTGTTGTAGGATAGGGTGCCATGTCTTCGTATTTGTTTGCTTTTGTTATTAATTGTGAGAGACATTTTGAGATTTTACTCGCTAAAACCTGAAAACAATGAGTTTCAACGGGCGTTACAGTCGTTATAGCCTAATTATGGCTAATTTCGATTCTCACTTTCTCCAACGGGACCCGCACGGATGAAGATTCAATTGGATTATGTATAATATGAGATCAAATGTTACTCAATTGGATCTGTAATGACCATATCTACTCTCGTCCATGATAGATAATGGGGAATAAGCACTCTATAGTTTCTCTCATTTTTCCTGGGCCTGCTTGCCGCCTCACTATTGAGATATAATGACTGGCTGGCTGGTTTAATGGATAGTTTTTAACCACCCCCTTGCATGGGGTTATTATAAAGCCGAGATCACAGAAACCAGGCTATATAAAAAGCTACTATGGTAGAGAAACGCCATCTTCTCTTTTTCAGAACACACAACAACAACAAGCAAATCGATACCCAGTAGGTACAGCTGATCCACAACTACAACGGGTTGCGAGAATCTCCCCCCCAATCTTTTCTCAACCCCCTATGAGATATAATCATCTTGGTAGCATTATTGTAACAACCCCCCTCGTACATAAATTGGGCACTTTTCAATTGCCCGCTCATATTTCTAAATTTCCAATGAATCATCATCATCGTGGCATTTGCTGGAGCCGAACGATAGCAGTCATTGTACTGAAGTCTCAATGGAAAGACACGATAGTCTGCTTGGTATCATGATATGCGCTAGACTCACATCAGGGTCACTAACGAGTCCAATAATGGTACATATTCTGTAGCCGTGGTGTAAGTACATCATGCCACAATAACAATACCATCTCACGTTTATTATCGCTTCTACTCTATCTCCTTACATATTTTCTATTTGGAACTTGTTGCATAGACCAATTGGACAATTTGGTGACTGTAATCTATACAGTCTATTTCAACTTCACTATAGTCTTCACACTTTTGCTCACTGGAAGTACATTCTTTTTTTTCTAGATAAATGCTCCGTAGGAATAAACCTTTCTTGTCCAGGCATGATATGTCTAGGATCACTGATATCACATGAACAAGAATGTAAAAGTTCTTGGTCGAACGATGACTTATTTACTTTCGTCTGGGCTTTATTTCTTGGACATACGCATACTGTACATGTACTCAAATAATAATTGAAATGAACAACATCCAATCTCAAGTCTTATCTTTGAAGGTATTATATTCATTTACCACTTTCTCCCCAAATGGGATGGCGAAGGTGTGTTTAGAAGGGACAAACTAAAGTGGAATAGAAGTAGGACCCACCGACGTGACAGGAATTGGCAGCAACTACTGCAATATCATTTGCATACAAATCGGCAAAGATGTACGGTCTTAAGGCTCTGACTGTAGGTAACTTTATCTACTAATGTAGGAGTCATTGAATTGTGAAGCACATTCTAATTGCTTTCAAATCGCGTTCATGTATCGGTGGGCCATCTCAGCACTTCCTTCTGAAGCTGATTGTCTTGCTTGAGCCTGATACACTAGAGTCGAATCTAGAGTATTGCAGCAGTGAAATTTTTTCCAAGTCCATTCTCTCAAAACCATCAGCTTTGTATGGTGCAACTATGCTTGGAGTCCTAGATTTCGACTCCTCTACATCCAAGTAAATGTCATCCTTGAATTCTGCATTCCCGAAAGTAAGCCAGTTATCACCACAGTTTCCATCGTCGCACTCTCCAATAAGTATGTACTCGTCAACACCATTATCGCGCATTTCTTGCGTCCAATCAATTCCCATCGGCATCCAGCTACAAATTGCAATAAGTTGGTACTTTCTCATTCCATGTCCGTCAACTGGGCTATACTTTTGAAGAGCCTCTGATATATTTAACTTTTCCACGTCTGCTTTGGGATCAATCTTCCATCTTCCGTTGTCGGCAGCTACAATAGTTGGCATCACAAATTGCTTTTTACTCTTTCTTGTATTGGCATTGTGTACGGTACTGTTCATTCTTTCCTTCAAGAATTTCATGAGAAAGTGAGCTAAGATACCATCACTTACCACAACCACTGTGTCTTCATCAGTTTCTTGGCACCTTGGCTCCAAGTAATCCGCCAATCCAGTAACATATTCTCTTGTCCAAAATTCATAAATACCTCCTTCCTCACAAATCGCATTGAATGCATTGCAAGACGACACATGACAACCCGACACCTCTAATATTTCCTCTAAACTCAAATCCTTGACAGAGGCTTCAATGGGAACAATTGGGATCTGAAGATTAGATCCAGGAAGAGGTTCTAAATATCCTCCTATCTTGCCTAAAATCTCTGATATGTGATCATACTCATTACTCGGCGATTTGGATTTATTCCAATGTGCCATATCAAAAGCTTTGTCCAATGTCGAACTATTCGGCAAAGGAGCAAATTCTCCTTTGGATGTATCTGCTGTTTGAAGCAGGCCTTGTCGAATTGTTTCCTTGAATGCATTCTTTTGCAACAATGGTGTAACCTTCAACTGTGTATACGTCGACAATGCCATTCTTATATCTGATTCATATTTACAAATCAGATATTCTGATCTGAGCCATTTCATGAATCTCGAATGAAATCTGAAGCGTTCGATATCCGACCATTCGTCAGTAGGTGTCAGGATTGGTCGAAGATATTTTTGGAAGGCATCCAGTCGAGGATTGTCGGAGGGTGCGGTTTCTTCTTCTTCTTTTCTGGTGGATAAGGGTTCTAGATGTTTGTCCCATATGCTATCCACAAATTCATCAATAGCAGAAGGGACCTTTTTTGCGTGGTCATTTACACGCTGTTTTTCTTCCCTGGCAATGTCCTGGATTTCAATGGAGAGAAGGGTCTGTGCTAAGGGAAGGAGCAGGCAGTAATCGAGATAGGGATTATCTTTGATACTTCCTCTGGAAAGCACAAATCTTGCAGTCAGGCCGTGTTTCAGGATCGAAGGTGCAACGAATCTGTTTATCTTTTTAATCGCTGTTGCGAATAACATATTGAAGATATGCACATACAAGAAGCTTTCGTTGCTGGCTGATATTGGATGTTCGATGTTGTGTATAAAATATGTGTTGACTGGAGATGACTGATGACTTTTGTGGAAGATTTAGATGTGAACAATGATGAGAGTTTTTGAATAATAATAATAACCCCCTTCATGTTCCACCCCACCCCAAATGCGAATGGCCTCTCTCTTTCAGTAGCTACAGCTACAGCGATTTGCACGGAGAGTCAACAAACGACAAGCACAAAATGAGAGACGACCAGGTGCCTTTTGCTCTTGATTAACCTACCTTCTGCTTGCTTCATAGATAAGACATACAAACAGGACATACAACAACAGTGTTACTAGTGTTACTAAACCTTCGTTTGCCAGAGTAACAAAACAAACATACAATCATGCTGCCTTCTCGAGCGTCGAGTCCTTCTACTAGCATAGAAAATGATGGATCAGAACTGTCACCGCCAACGAAACCGAGCGTACCCCCCATTATATGCCCCTCGATCAAACACCATCCAGGACTCACCATACCATCGCCCGAAAAGAATAATAACAATGATGGGACACCACGAAAAAAATTCAAATACGTAAAGCCTAGACTTGGGGGAAACTTCCAGGCGAAAATTGGAGCGTTCCTCCCAAAGACCAAGAATGATTCGGATGAACTAAATGTTTCCACGGGCAGTGCGAATACTGGAGTTGGGGCAGGAACCAAAAAAAAGAGGGCAGGGAGGCCTCCAAAAGGGGGCAAATCGAGACAGCAACAAGGTGAGTTTGAAAGAAGAAGCAAAGCGGATATACGGCACTTCAGATGAAAGGTAACTCAGAAGCATTGGGTGAATAAGAGCATCCTTCGCCGTCTGTCTTTCACCCCATGAATTCCAGGAGCACAATTATGCAATTTGACATCTCTATTGACAGTAAGCTATCACTTTTTCTCTCTCTCTCTAAACCATCATCCAAATGCTCATCTAATAGAAGCGGATGATTTGCTCCAATATGATCCAGCCGTACGGGCAACACGTGGTGGACTGTGTATTCATAAACCATCGTCGTCCACTAATTCCCACGATCAATTCCTTATATTTTCCCGTAATCTACAACTTCAAACGCCAAGAGACTTTAATCACAACATTGAGCGTGCTGACCATTTATGGAAAGAGGCTTTACAAGATAACAAGTTCGAAAAATTGGAGAAGGTTGAGAAGGATACGAAGAAGAGCAAAAAAAGAAAATTGATCGAGAAGGCAGATGGCAGCAATAGCGATGTCAGCGTTGTTGCATTTACTTCTACAGTTATTGCAATGTCCATGAACGGCAATCAGAATGATATTAATATGAACATGAATGTTGACGTGAAGGATGAAGTCAGTGCGAATGACGAAGTCAGTGCGAATGATGAAGTCAGTGCGAATGACGGAGAAAATGTGAATGACATTATCGCACAGACTGCCCTGGGCACTGAAAATGATTATGGAATGCTCGAATATTTGCAATTGAAAGGTTCAGGTCAGGTTGCCAGGGCACAGTTTTTGTCTGTAGTGGAACTTTGTAGAGGTACAGGTACGTTTTTGCAACGAGACGTGGTATTTGGTGACACAGTTTTGTTTGCAGATTCTAATTGCAAGCCTATTGTAATTTTTGTGTGCAGCTGTTAGGACGAGGCGACGAGCTCGTAAGTCGAAAAGGAAGGAAGCTATGGGCGAAGATAGTACTCCACTTTCAGCTTTGATTGCCCCGTTCTCGTATACGTGGAGGGGGAGGTATGAAAGTATACAGACAACTATTATTGGGGATCACCGTAAGAACGCCGGGCATTGTGCATATCCATATTTTGAGAGTGGGGACTCTTCGACATCTGATCTGTACCCATGGACGAGAAATTGGGAGGTGCAAGGAAACTGTGAAGATGCATATGACGCTAGCAAAGATAGGAATACAAAGCGGCCCCTCAATGCAGACTGGGACACTTATGAGAAAATAGAAAGAAACGAAGAATTGATATCGTGCTGGATTTCCATTCTCGAAAAGGGGAACGCGATAGTTGAAAACTATGAAAGGGGGCACAAGCCAAAAATTGCAGATCTATTCCTATTGCTCAAGAAGGCATATTCAATACCCAATCCTGAAGAAGTCTTTGGAAAACGCGACACTATGCCAAAACGTATTGCTCAATGTTTGAACTTCATTATTGATTTGGTTGAAAATGGAAGAGATGCGCTAGCACATATTATGGATGCAATATATGATGAAAGCGATGACGGAATTGAATTGCTGACGTTGCAGAAAACCATTGACGCTAAGAGTGATATTCTGAAAGTACAATTAGATGAACTTCATATTGCTCGTGATATTTTGGCTGAAGCACTAGAGTGGGAATCCAAGTTAACAGAAATAGTACGTAGTGGTGATGGGGATTGTTCCTCATCCGAGGATTTACATCTTCCTAACCAAAGCCTTTCGTCTGCAGAGGGTCAATGTAGTCTGGGCAGGCTACTTGTATTACGACCAAGTACACTCGTAACATTGGAAGGCAGAATCCATATGGCCTATGATCTCAGAAATAGGATTAGATTATGGAATAAGGTAAGTCATGAAAGTGCTCGGCTAGATCATCTTTGTGATTCTATATTTCTAACATTTTTGTGTTTTAACAATAGAATAACGAGAACGACAAGGATAGTGTCAAGAGTATCGGCACAATGATCAAAGAAGCAAACAAAATTAATTTGGGCTTTCCTGAACTTTCATTGTTAAGTAAAGTTCACAGAGATGCAGAAGAGTGGCTGGATAGAGCGAGTGTTGCATTGAGGTCCAAAATTTCGCTTAACGAGTTGGAATATTTAGTTCAGACTGGACAAGAAATGCCTTTGGGGCTCACAGGCACATTAGAAAAGCTGCAGTCTCGTTATAAACAAGCATGCGATTGGATTGTCGCACTAAAGGAAGAAGTGCCATGCCCCTTGGAGAGCATGAGCGCTTCTGGTTGCGATTTAGATGCTGGCAATCGAGCAGAGTGGCTTTTAAGAATACGCAATACTCTGAATTCGGGAAACGAGGATTGCATATCTACTCTTGCAGAATTGTCTTCGCAGGGATCTCGACTACCAGTTGAAATAGATTTTTTGCAACTGCTTCAGACTGCAATTGATGCCCGCAACTGGAGTCAGAAAGCAAGGAGGTGGGTACCAAGTTCAGGAGATCAATTCAAAAGGGGGAAGCTTGATGATCTTGAAGATCACCTCGACGACGCACAAATGGTTTTGAAAAGAGCTGATGACCTGACAAATGGAAAAGCAGACTGGAAACTGGACTTTGCACACGAATTGCAGAGCATTGTTGACAAGGCAGATGAGTGGTTCGAAAATGTAAGTTGTGTCTCCTTCAATTTCTTCTTCACTTAGTATTAATATTTTCTAATTTTTGCTTGTGGCGATACACATAATAGTACCGACCATACCTTACTGGGGACAACAGAAGAGCAAATAGCCGCAATCAATGTGCATATGCAACACTCAAAAATATTGTCGACGAGGCAGAGCAAATACCTACAAATCTTGGAAATTCTTTTGCAAAAATTAATCGCATTCACAATGATGCTGAGGAGTGGATGAAAACGCATCGTGATTTATTACAGCGCTGCGGAATTAATGTAGATACTCCAACTATCAATGGAATCAAATATCCTGTCTCTATTGACGAAGTAAACAATGCAATAGAGAGCGCGTCCAAAGATTTAGCTATAGATCTAGACGAGGCCAAAAAACTGGAAGATATGGCCGCGCAATCCCAAAACTGGTTTGATCAAGCTCTGAAGTTTGCTCCTAAAGGCAACAAGAGAGTCGTTGGAAGTCAGAACAATCATAGTGAAAAATGTACAATGGACCAGGTGGTATCTCTCATCGAAAGTTCTTCGACAATACCTATGGATACTTCCGAAGATGTAGAAAGGCTTCAACTTCTACTAAGCAATGTTCAGTCGTGGAGGCTTTTAGCCCAGGCAAATATTAGTGCCATTTCTCAAACGATTGACAATCTCGCTGATGAAAGAATTCAATTTTATGGAAAGTCAAACGAATTCTTGAAAGATCAGACAGAGCCTATGGAATCGGAGAATGCAAGTACTGACGAGAAGAAAGCCGAGGACACCCCCCTGGCTGTGAAAAGGAATGGAATTGATGTTTACAGAATGGTTGAAGCACTTGTGAAAAGCGTTGACTCGGTTGATATATTGACCTTTGAAGAAGAAGTTGCAAAACAACTAGACACTATCATGAAGTGGTGTAAGAAAGCAAGCGGAATCATAGATGCTCACGAAGACATCTTCACAGACAAACGATGGAAAAGAGATCTTAACACCCTCATCAAAGATAGTTCTACAGTGGATCTTTCGTACGTAAAATTTGCCACATCACCTCCTGACGATGGCAGTAAAGAGAGAATAATTTTTGAAAAGCTGAGAAAGAGTACCGGGGCATTGAGCTCCGACGATTTGTCTCGTCTGGACATTTTGCGTGTAAAACGCGACGGATTTTACGCATGGTGCAAGAAAGCAAATGAGACTTACATAGAGAGCGATAAAAGAGTTCCTCTTGAAAAGATCGCTGCCCTTGCTGAGGAATGTAAAATCTATCCACCAAGTAAGTAACTTTTGACATTTTCTATATGAATTTCGACCACATCTCTCTCACACCATAATGGTCCTGTTAGATGCTGATACAGTAAAAAAAATATCGAGAGATTCGAGAATAGCATTTGAGTGGGTTGCTGATGTTAGAAAAAACTTAGAATCTGGAAATCCCATGTCACTAGACGAAGCCAAAAGCAAGCTGAACAAAGTTGCAAGGGTTAAATTTACAAGTACAGAATACGTCACGTTGAAGAAATCTCATAAACAGGTAAAGAGCTGGATCAAGAGATTGGAGAAAAGTGGTATCAATGAAGGAACTGCCCACGTTCACGTGCTGAAGGATCTATTGCGTGAACACGAAGAGTTCATAATAACCATACCCGAAGCAGAGGAGAGGCTGAAGATTGCCCTCTGTGGTTACTGTATTTGTCGCCGACCATACGAAGGTTTCATGATAGGATGCGATGAGTGTGAAGAATGGTATCACGGGTCGTGCATCGGTGTCACTCAAGCACAAGGCGTAAAAATGGAGAAATACTCATGTACTCGATGCTGCGTAAAGCGCGTATACAAAATATCTAGCAATAAGGTGGCAAGTGTTGTACGAAAGTGGTGTGACAAAAAGGATCTATCAAAAGCTCGTTCTCAAGATAACCAAAAACATCAACGTAAGATTCGAGAGAAAAAACGGGAGATTGAGAAGTGGAGGAACGAGTGTCGGGACAGCATCGAACAATTGCAGGCTGTGAAGCAGAGAAAACGTAATCGACAGAATGCGATCGAATCTGCCAAACTGCGAGCAGCAATAGCTGAGGATCAGCTCACCCTAGGAGTGCCTGTTCTTCCTGTGATAGACCTTGGTGGGGATGGGTCAAGATTGGAAGAAGAGGAAGAAATCGCTGAAACTAATATTTCAAGAGCTACTTCTGCTTTGGAACAAGCAAATCATAAATTGGCCGATCTAACAATTCTTTCAAACGAACGAAAAGCTAACCAACACAAGGAGGACCTCCTTTCGAATTCTTTCCGCTACTGGGTTGCAATGCTACGGTGTCAAATTCTTGCTCCAGACTCCATTGAAAGTGCTGAGAAGAGTAGACCTAAGCCAGATTTGAATTGCACCAAACCGAGCGATTTACTTTCACAGACAATGAATAACATTTTGGAGATAAGTTCTGAATTGGGCATAAGCGACTTCCCTGATATATCAGCGGTAAGGGACGCCTTTCAATGCATGGGTTGGGCTTGTCTAGCGTTTGGTATTTTAATGAAGAAGCCAGCAATTGATGAGCTTAGGTGTCTACGAGATTTAAGCATTTTTGTGAGCCTTCCTGAAGTTAAAAGTGTACACATGATGAAGGCCATGATCTCACGAACTTCAGTCTGGAGAGCAAAGGCAAAGAAAGCGCTAGCTCCCATTTCCAATGAAAATACACCTTTTGATCTTGATACGCTAAAAGAACTTGGAATAGGGTTATCTTCTATTCCAGTATCGACCCCTGAAGAAACCATTTTGTGTAACGTGATCTCTGATGAAGGTGCAAGACACTGCATTTGTGGTGGACCAAGAGATGAGACACTTATGATATGCTGCTCCTCTTGCAGCAAATGGTATCACCGGGGTTGTGTCAATACTGTTTTGGATGCTCAGGAACGCTTAGAAGGGATTGGATGGAAGTGTCAATTCTGCAAAGATGGTAATGTTCCGTATATTGCAACGAACAAAGCGATTAAGAGCTTGATTTGGCCCTTTCTTGGATCTTGCCACGAAGATATATCACCTCATGCACCCTTGCCACACAAAATTTGGCCCCCGTTTGGTCTCTCTAACAGTCCAGAGGCGCACAATAGCCTTGGCATTGCTCTGTCTTTTAGGTTGGAACACATGGTAAAACCTACACCCAAAACCCCTCAAGATATCGAGGACTCTGTGAAGAGGATCATGATGGGAAGGCCACATGTTTCATTATCAGCAGTTCCAGGTTCACCTCTTCTTCCTCTATCTGACCCACAATGTGACGACGCTGCACCTGTTACTTTTCAATCTGCAAACCAAAACCTTGAAAACCCAATAACAAAGGAAGCTGTGCCAACTTCTCCATCCTTTCTTGCTACCCGATTCTCATCATTCGGTAGCTTATATCAGAATTTTGATGTTATTCATCCACCAGTCACATCTGAACCAGCTCAGAGTCACTCTCCTGATCACATGCACCAAATTGTCGAAGGTATACCGAATAACATCATCCAAGATGCACTGATGGTAGCTAGATCAGTGGCAGAACGAATCCCCATCGTACAAACCGTACAAAACCCTTCTGCACCGACAGTAGCGAATTTAACCACTGCTGAAACAAATGCTATACCCACTCCCTTGATTGCAGAGAACAAGCAAGTTGGAACCATGGATCGCACTACAATTGTGCCTGCTGTCACAGTCGCAGTGAATGGGGTTTCGGAACCCATTTTATTTCCAGATACTCTCGAGCAGGGGGAAGTAGAAGAGAGAGAAGTGACCAATCCTGCGCCACCCGAAATCAGTCCACAGAATATCAAGGAAGCGTCTTCCTACGATGAGGTAATTGCGAAAGAATTCGCATCATCTGGCCAACCATTGCACGGGCCAGAAGATCCCAAAAACAACTTTGAAGCCGCCGTCACAATGTCGAGTAAGGAAAAAGGCCAAGAAAGCTGATGAGAGAGAGCACACATCATTTGTGAAACTCCTGCATCTGTCAAGTGTGAGAAGTATATGTAGAAAATAGAGCACTGCATTCACCAATGGGATGGTGAATTGACATGGAATTCGTTGTCAAGGAACTGTGCTATTAATTTGACGACAATTTAGTGTTTTTACAGTAGATTTTTATACATTTATCTTAGTGGTTGTAACTAAGCTGCACCAACAGCAGGGGATTCGACAGAAGTAAGAGAATCAGTGATTGGCGTCTCTACAGTAGTAGTATGGACAGGAGTCGCACAGGCCTCAATTTCAACCTCCATATCCACCGATGTGGATACTGCAGTAGCCTTCTCCTTCTTCTTGCGAGGTCCGGTCGATTTCTTTGCAACAGGTACTTTCTTCTTGGCCTTTTCAACATTGGCAACCTTTTTCTCCTTCACTACAGGAACCTTCTTCGCCTTGACAACCTTCGCAGTTGCAGGCTTGGCCACGCGCTTCACAGCGGGCTTCTTCACGACATCCTTCTTCACGGCAGGCTTCTTAGCAGCATTTGTGGTCTTCTTTGCAGGAACAGGAATACTCTCTGAAACAGGGGCCTCACTTTCGAGTGCTGCGGAAATAGCAGGCTTATCAGCAGAGCGGGTTTTCCTGGAGGTAGCAGTAGATGTGGCAGCCATGATCGAATTAATTGAATTGTTCTTGTTTTTTATGATATCATGGCAGTTAAGTCAAAGCCATGGATCAAGATTGCCTGCAGCCATGCGGTTCTTATTGATAGGTCACGTAAAAGTGCATATGTTTCCTACGTAATTTTGGATTATGCAGATCACAAAAAACAATGCAGTAAGATCTTGTTTTCAAAGAACATGAAGACCCAATCGAATCGTGAACAAATTTGAATTGCACATATTCCCATTTTTCTCGAATTTGCTGCAGACGAAGACATTTGAGTTCGCGTTCTCATTTTCGATTTGAAGTCATAATATTATTCAAAGATGAGTTCTAAACCTTCAGATTGCAATCGCTAGCTAAAGAGATGATGATGATGAGAAAAAGAAGGCAATTCGTTTTTCAAACTAATAGAGTGAGGAATTAAGTTGCTTTCTCATGTATCATGGGTTATTCCGTATTCATGTTCAAACGGCAAGTGACTGCAACCACAGATCGGTCTACCGTTGTCATTCTGAAATGAATAATCTACAACACAACGAAACAAATTTTCCTCTCTGTATTAATGGATAAAAGCTACTCATCCCCAGCGAGAGCCTTGACCACATTCTTAATAATCTCATCCATATCCAAGGCCTTGAGTGCGGTGAAAGGTCTCTTCATAGCCTTCAACTCTACAATTGGTACCTCCACCCCACTAACAGTAACGATGAAGTCCCCTTTCCCTGGTTTTTCCTTATTAACCTCCACTGCAGCCTTCGTACCAACGGCATTGACGATCTTTTTTGCACGGGATTTAAATGCTTGTCAGGACTTGCATGCCACAACGGAGACAACCTTGGCAGCTTCCTCTGCTTTGGCTTC
>Ga0136553_1000591_pt1 | contig 12345 bp, 7 predicted proteins | sample AntRauTorckE5430_FD_101384 | JGI IMG/M metagenome (GOLD analysis project Ga0136553, IMG submission 101384) | Saline lake microbial communities from Rauer Islands, Antarctica - Metagenome Torckler E5 #430 | ecosystem: Environmental > Aquatic > Non-marine Saline and Alkaline > Saline | place... | reverse complement strand
GTATTTTACGCATAATTAATAAGTGTATTTAGTTCGTGAAATCGGCTTATATTCTGGATCATTTTTTTTAGCCTTTGCAAGTGACTGACTATCAACAATTTGCGAACCCTGAATAGTTACGATGCGCACTACCTCATTTTTGGCGTCTCTTAAGTAGATTTGGCGCCGCCGCAGCTGCAACAAAAGCAGGAAGAGCAAGGGAAAGCCGCGCTTCCTTGCTCCTTTTCCAACTTGCTTTGCACCGGCGCGCCGTCGCCCTGCTTCACGTCGTACGGCCTCGATTAATGGACGGCGCTTGTGCTCCACTCCCTATGTTGGTGCTATCCCTGCATGCTGGCCAACACCGCCTGGGCCGCCCACGTCCGGTTATTAGCCTGCGGTAATACCAACGATTTCGGGCTGTCGAGCACGCCGTCGCTTACCACCACATTGCGGCGTACCGGCAGGCAGTGCATGAAAAAAGCATCGTTGGTCAGGGCCATTTTTCGCTCGTCCACGATCCAGTCGGGCAGGTCGGCGGTAGCTCCATAGTCGTCGTAGGCCGACCAGTTTTTGGCGTAAATGAAGTCGGCATCCGCAAAGGCGGCTTCCTGATCGTGGGTAATAATATTTTTTGGCGCGAACGCAGGAGCCAGGTCAAATCCCTTCGGATTAGCAATGACGAGATCGACCTCCCCCCAGGCCTGCATCCATTCGGCAAAACTGTTGGCCACGCACTGCGGTAACTGCCGCGGGTGGGGCGCCCAGGTCAGCACCACCTTCGGCCGCGCCGCTTTCCGGTGTTCAGCGATGGTGAGGCAGTCCGTCAAACTCTGGAGCGGGTGGCGGGTGGCCGATTCCATGCTGACGACCGGCACGCTGGCGTACGCCACGAACGCTTTTAGGATCCGGTCTTCGTAGTCCGCTTCCTTATCCGTCAGGCTGGGAAAGGAGCGCACACAGAGAATATCGCAGTACTGGCTCAGCACGCCGGCGGCTTCGCGGACGTGCTCGGCCGTGTTGCCGTTCATCACCGTCCCGTCCTCAAATTCAATCCCCCAACCGCCCGCTGCGTCGTAGGTAATCACGTCGTAGCCCAGTTGGCGGGCGGCCTTTTCGGTGCTCATCCGCGTCCGCAGGCTGGAGTTAAAGAAGAGGTTGATCACCATTTTGTGTTCGCCCAAATGCTGGCTTGAAAACGGGGCAGCCTTGTGCGCCCGCGCGCTGGCGACCAGGGCGTTGATGTCGGGCACGTCGGCGGCGGATAGGAATCGTTGCATGAAATTGGGTTGAGGGCCTCTGGCCCGATCTTATTAATTTTATTGTAGCTGAAAGTACTTCACCACCGGAAACACCTCATAAAACGGATGCCACAAGCGTGACCACGCCGCATATTCTTCACTTCTACGAAAGCCTCCGGTATGGTGCACTTTGCTCTCCCACTCAATGAGGAGCAGGAACTCGCCCGTCCCGTCCACTCCAGGTAGCAGACGACCGGAATGAGACAGACCGAATGATCTTGCACCAGCGGCCGCGCCCGTTCAAAAGCCCGCAAATAGGCGTCCGTCTGGTCAGCAGATACGGTAATGTGGACGTGTTTCAAAATCGTATTAAATAGTCAGCTACGTGGCGAAGCCACTATAAATATCTCATAAAGCTGTCCTGCGCGCTCCTCTGTGCTCCTCTGTGTTACCTCCGCTATACTCTGTGAGCACCTTCCAAGTCGCGCAGCGACATCCTACCTATCGCGCAGCGATATCCCACTTATCGCGTAGCGACATCCCACTTATCGCGCAGCGACATCCTACCTATCGCGCAGCGACATCCTACCTATCGCGCAGCGACATCCACTTATCGCGTAGCGACATCCTACTTATCGCGCAGCGACATCCTACCTATCGCGCAGCGACATCCCACCTATCGCGCAGCGACATCCCACCTATCGCGCAGCGCCCCTCCAAGTACTCACGCCAAAGGCGACGCCATGATCAAAACCGCCCGAAACGCCGCAAGCAATTCATCACACTGCCCCTCAGTCACGTTCAGTGGCGGCAACAACCTGATCGTATTCGGGTCCTTGCTCGATCCGGTAAACACGCCCTGCTCAAAGAGCAACCGCTTGCGCAGCGGCCCGATCGGCTCCGTCATTTGCAGCCCGATCATCAGGCCGTAGCCACGCACTTCGGTGAACAGCCCGGTGGCCCGCATTTCCTTGATCAGGTAGTCACCCATCTTCCGGGCATTGGCCAGCAGGTCTTCACTTTCGAGCACGTCGAGCACCGCGATGCCAGCGGCGCAGGCCAGGTGGCTCCCGCCATAGGTGGTGCCGAGCATTCCCGTCCACGGTTTGATGCTCGGGTGAACCAGGATGCCGCCGATGGGAAAGCCATTGCCCATTCCCTTGGCCATGCAGATTATGTCTGGCTTCACGTTGGAGTGCTGAAAGGCGAAGAATTTGCCCGTCCGTCCGTAACCGGATTGTACTTCGTCCAGGATCAGTACCGCACCGTTGGCGTGGCACAGCTCCGGCAGGGCTTCCAGGAAGTCCGGGTCGGGCACATAGATGCCGTGGACCCCCTGTACGCCTTCAATGATCAACGCAGCCACATCTCCTTTTTCCAGCTCTCGTTTTGCTGCGGCCAAGTCGTTGAGCGGCAGGAAGGTGATGGGGTAGTTACGGTTGATGGGGGCTTTGATGCTCTCGTTGTCGGTTGCGTTGACGGCCGCCGACGTCCGCCCGTGGAAGGCACCCTCGAAGGCCAGAATGCGGCTGCGGTTGGTGTGGAAACTGGCGAGCTTCAGCGCATTTTCGTTGGCTTCGGCACCGCTACTGACCAGGAATAGCTCGTACTCGTCCAGGCCAGAAAGCTTACCCAGTTTATCGGCTAACTCTTGTTGCAGCGGGTTGATGACGGAGTTGCTGTAAAAGGCCAGCTTCCCCAACTGCTCGGAGATCATGCTGACGTAGTGCGGGTGAGAATGCCCGATCGACATGACCGCGTGACCACCGTAAAAATCGAGGATCGCCCGGCCGTTTTCGTCGTACACGTAAGCGCCTTCACCGCGGACGGGCTCAATATCGTAGAGGGAATAAACGTCAAATAGTTTCATTTTTTTGGTTTAACTCGTCGGACGAGGCGGGCGGTAGCCCTGACTCGTCCGCCGAGTGGTTCTTTGATGATGTTTTTGGCCCGCTCGGCCGACGATCGCGCAGCAGCCCCGCAGGGAGCCAGCTCCTTCGTCGCGCCTCGGCGGACGAGTTAAAATAATCCGGCTTTCAATCGCAGCCCGGCATCCTCCGGCAACCCCAGGGCTAAATTCATATTCTGGATGGCCTGTCCGGAGGCACCCTTTAACAGATTGTCGATCATGGAAATCACCAGAGCTTTATCGCCATGTTTTTCCACGAAGACGACGCCCTTATTGGTATTAACGACTTGCTTGAGGTCGGGGTTGCGGTCGGTGACGTGGGTGAACATCGCGTCGGCGTAAAAGTCACGAAATATCGTTTGTAATTCCAGCTGCGTCGCTTCCGTCTGCACGTAGGTCGTCACGAAAATACCCCGGGCGAAGGGACCGCGCAGGGGGAGGAAGTTGATTCCGTCAGCATTCGCCCGCCCCAGTAGTTGCACATTGCGGCCAATCTCGTCCAGGTGCTGGTGGGTGAAGGCTTTGTACACCGAAACGTTGCTGTTGCGCCAGCTGAAGTGGGTGGTCGGCGCGGGGGATTGTCCTGCGCCGGTGCTGCCCGTCATTCCGTTGATGTGAACTTCGCCGTCGGTGAGCCCGGCTTTTACCAGTGGCAGCAGCCCCAACTGAATAGCCGTGGCGAAACAACCAGGATTCGCCACCCGCTTTGCATCCTGCGTGCGCGCCGCATTAAGCTCCGGCAAACCGTACACCCAGTCGTCGTCCATCCGGTAATCCGTACTGAGGTCGATCACCAGGGTCTTGGCCGATGGCTTGTTCTCTTCTATCCACGTCCTGGAACGGCCGTGGCCCATGCACAGAAAGAGGACGTCGGCCACGCCCGCTTCGGCAGTAAAAGCCAAGGCTGTTTCGCCCAGTAGGTCCGGGTGGACGTGGTGCAAGGGCTTACCCGCCTGGCTCTGGCTCTGCACGAAGGCGATCTCCACCTGGGGGTGATTGACCAGGAGGCGGAGTAGCTCGCCAGCCGTGTAGCCGCCGCCGCCGATGATGCCTATCTTTTTCATTTCATTTGTCTTGAAGGGGAGAGGAGTGGTGAATTAGTAGGATGATTGAATGGCTACCGCAAGTACCACTCATTTCGCTTCGCTTATTCGCCAAAGGTGAGCAAGCGGAGCGCGGCGAACGGTACTTGCGGTAGCATATTCTCTTACTCAATTATTCACCACTGTTCACCGCATTACGAATCCGCCCCGGCACACTCAAAATCTTCGTAAACCCACGCACATCCTCCCCACTCCAACCCTTATTCATCTCGCCATAAGCACCGAAGCCGGCCCCGAGCAAATCGTTGGGCGAAGTGATGCCATTGAGTTGGTAGCGATGGGGGTGCAACGTAAGGTGGACGGTACCGTTGACGGTGCCCTGCGAGCTTTCCAGAAAGGCCTCTACGTCTCGCATAACCGGGTCGAGGAACTGCCCTTCGTGCAGCATCATTCCGTACCAGTTGCTTAGTTGCTCCTTCCAGAACAGCTGCCACTTGGCGAGGGTGTGTTTCTCCAGCAGGTGATGGCTTTTGATGATGAGCACGGCGGCGGCGGCGGCAAAACCAACCCTTCCCTTGATGCCGATGATGGTGTCGCCAACGTGAATGTCGCGGCCCACACCGAAGGGCGCGGCCACGGCTTCCAGTGCCTTGATCGCGGCTACTTTTGAGGCAAAGGTCTTCCCGTCAAAGCCAACGAACTCGCCAGCCTCAAAAATTAGGTCAATGTCTCGGGCCTCCGTCTCCGTAACTGCCACCGGCCAGGCGTCTTCCGGCAGTGATTTGTTGCTCGTCAGCGTTTCCGCGCCGCCGACGGAGGTGCCCCACAAACCAGCGTTGATGCTATACGTCCCCTTCTTTTCGGGCCAGACCAGATCGTGCTCGGCCAGGTAATCCACCTCTTGCTGCCGACTGAGTTGCAGGTCGCGGATGGGCGTGATGATCTCCAGCTCGCGGCCACTCAGCTCGAAGGCGAGGTCGAAGCGCACCTGGTCGTTTCCCGCTCCGGTCGACCCGTGAGCCACGCCATCAGCGTCGATCTCCACACAGTAGCGCGCCACGCTCATCGCCTGAAACATCCGCTCCGCACTCACGCTCATCGGGTAAGTCTGGTAGCGCAGGCAATTGCCGTACACCAGGTAACGGATGCATTCCTGGTAGTAGTTTTCCGTCACTTCCACGCGTTTGTAGCTGGCCGCGCCGAGCGTCATCGCCCGGGCTTCCATCTCCACGATTTCGGCATCGCTGAAGCCACCGGTATCTACCGTCAGCGCATGGACTTCGTAGCCCTTTTCTTTGGTCAGGTACTTGATGCAGTAGCTGGTATCGAGGCCGCCCGAGTAGGCGAGTACTATCTTTTTCATCTGGTATAAAATCTGTGTAACGAGCTTTGTCGCACTTATGGTGAGCAAGCGCAGCGCCGCGAACGGTGCTTGCGGTAGCTAAATCAAGAATCGCGTTACCCCTCCACAATCATCTCACTCAAATCAAAAGCCATCCGCTTCGCTTCATTGCCCGATGGTGCCATCATAGCCGTGCAGAGGCACATCATCCGGTTGTTGCGTTCCAGGATATCGACGTTGGGGCAGGAATTGCAGCCAGCCCAGAAGGCATCGTCCTGCGTTAGTTCGGAGAAAGTGACGGGTTTGTAGCCGAGGTCGGAGTTGATTTTCATCACCGGCAGGCTAGTCGTGATGCCAAAAATTTTGGCGTCGGGGTACAGCGTCCTTGAAAGGTGAAAAATGGCACTTTTGATCTTCCTGGCCAGCCCGAGCCGACGAAATTCCGGGTTCACGATCAGGCCGGAGTTGGCGACGTATTTGCCGTGTTCCCAGGTTTCGATGTAGCTGAAACCAGCCAGTTTGCCGTCAACAAGGGCAACGATGGCCTTGCCTTCATTGATCTTGGCGGCGACGTAGTCCTGTTTTCGGGTAGCGATACCGGTACCCCTGGCCTTGGCGGATTCGGCCATGAGGTCACAAATAGCTTGTGCGTAAACGGCGTGCTCGGGCTGAGCAGCGTGGATCTGAATCTGCATAATAAAGGGAAGGATGGGGAGGAAGGGAAAGAAAGGTATCGGCACTGCCCACTTCGCGTAAAGTAAAACGCGGGGGCGCTTCCGGGCACCTGGTGCGGGAAGCTTACTGGGGCCTGATGGCCCTTCGTCGATCACGACGAATGATGTGCGATAATTTCTTCATCAGGGCAAAGTTACGCGTCTTTTTGGCAACTGCGCAAACGAATCATACTTTTTTGGCGCGGTCGCCGGTGCAGGGGGAGTTGGTTAGGCACCGTAGAACACAAAGCCGGGTTATTTGGTGCTGGTGATTAATCGTGTTCCGTATTTTCAACATTCAGGTTTGAATACCGGAGCCTGAATGCTGACCGTTGACCGTTGAACGTTTTGTGAAACTCACCAAGCTCGGGCGCCAACTTAATGCCACAAAAAAGCCGCCCCCCACTTTCGTGAAGGACGGCTTTGCGTCGTAATAAGCAAACAACCTTAAGGCCAGATGCTTTAGTTCTGATGATTTACTGCTTCACCACTTGCTTGCTGTAAACGTTGCCGTTCACGATCAGCTGGAGGTTGTAAACACCGGCGGGCATACGCGTCATGTCAAGGCTGTTGACGTTACCGTTGAAGGCAGCGCCGGTGATGACACGACCGGTCATGTCAGACACCAGTACCTGGAAGGTGGTGATGGTAGCGTCCGTATTACGGATGTTGAGCACGTTGGCGGTCGGGTTTGGGAAGAACTCGAGCTGCAGGCTGCTGTTTTCGATCGGCTGGGTTACGCTGGTTGGGAAAGCTTCGTAAGCACCAATATCCGGAGTTGTTCCACGTGGGGTACCCTGAATATCGAAAAGAGGAACCAATGCGTTTGCTACACCACCATTAACTAGTGGATTGTCACCGCCCAGCATATCGCCTCCTAAGTTCAAATCCAGGTTACGGCCCATATCTTCGTCATCGAAAGGATCGACGAAGAGGAGTGCTGGGTCAAAGATGGTCTCGTCTACGATATCGGTAGCTAACAAAACGCCATCAAAATCTACCCCGATCTCACCGTTGAAGAAGTTACCGCCGAGGGATACGATGGTTAGATCACCAACTGGAACACCATTAACGGGAAGAGTTTCAGAGCCCACGTCTGGCTCTGCCTCGAAGCTAGGCTCGTTGCTAGAGCTAAAGAAAACATTGTTAAGCAGCGTAACTCTCATGGATAAAGAATCCGGCAGACCGATCTCGTCGGGCTGGTAAAGCGCGACGTTGTCACCTACGGAATTTTCACTTGGACCTTTGAGGTTATCCACAAAAGTGTTGTGTGCCAGCGTTGCCTCCAGGTTAACGTTACCCACGGGTAGGAAGCCCGTAGGGTTGGTAGCGTCAAGTGCCGGGCGCACACCATTGAAGATAACGGCACCACCAGAAGCACCGCCGGTGCCGAGGGTGTTGTTGATGAACACACAGTTGATAATGTCGGTCACTACCGAGGAGGTAGAGATAGCACCACCCTGTGTACCGGCATTCTGATCGATGAACGTGGAGTTGCTGATGCTGGAGGTCATTTCCTGACGGAGCACCGTTATCACGTCACCTACCGTATCGCGAGAAACAACGCGGGCGTCAAGCAAAATGGCACCACCCTGGCCAGAAGTCGTATTGGCGTTGAACTCACAGTTGTCGATATTGAGGTCAAAGCCACCAATCAGGTAAACGGCACCACCGCTGGTGTTGTCTATCGTGCTGTTGCTCAAAAAGTTGCTGTTGGTGATCGTTAGAGGAATCTGGGTAATATCACCACCTAAAGCATAAATGGCAGTACCGCCGGAAATGACGGAGCCATGGAAACTAACGAGGTTGTTCGCGAAGGTACAGCTGTCGAAAGTCGTACCCGGAGCACCATCATCGTAGTAAGCTACGTAGCCACCGGATTGGAAGGTGCCCGTAGCATTACCGTTTTCGGAAAACGTTGTATTGGTGAAGGTTCCTCCGGCGACACCCCGGTGGATGATACTACCACCGAAGCCAGCTTCGCTTTTGGTGAAGGTCGTATTACGGACATCAAACAGGCTGTTGCCGTCAGCGTAGATAGTACCGCCTTGGCCTCCGTTGTCTGGTCCAATAGCGGTGCTTCCGTTGAACGTAACACCGTCAAGCAGAATCGTAGTGAAAGTAGAGGAGCGACCCAATAGGCCGATAGCACCACCGAAGGCGCCGGCAGAACCAACGAGGGTCACGTTGTCAAAAGTCGTATTGATGATCCGCTCAAAGTAGGTGCGGTTATCAGTAACGAGGTGGTAAATAGCACCGCCTACTTGTTCAGTAGTGAGGTCGGTAAAGGTGCAGTCTTCTATCTTGATGTTGGTGTTGGTACTGCTGATCGCAGCTCCGCGCTGGGTGGCTTCACAATTAGTGAAGGTACAGTTTTCGATAACGAAGTCATCTTCGTCCTGCGTGGATACGAAGTTTTCTGCTTGTTGCAGGAAAATGGCACCACGACGGGATTTCAAGCCGTCAAGGGTAGAGTTGACAAGTGTTACGTCATCACAGTCGATAGCAAGAATAGCGGCACCAACGTCAGTACCAATATCGAGGTTGCTGAAGGTGCAGTTGTCAATCGTTGCGTTCTGCACCACAATTAAAGAAATGAAACCGGCAGGCTGCACCGTGCTTTCGCCGTCAAACTCGGAGTTGCGGATCGTCAGGTTGGAAGCACGGTTAACGTAAACCTGGCTCCAGGAGCCGGAGTAGTTGCCTTTGACCGTAATGTCATCGATAACCGTGTTCGTACCATTCGCATCGAACAAAGCGAGCGCGGAACCATAATCAGCACGGTTTTCGGTAAAGATCACGCGGCTAAGGGCGAGGCGGGAGAAGGACCGAATGCCACCGCCAGAGAAAGGAGGAATGGCGGGAGGGTTAGTGGTTGGTCGATCCTGTACAACCTTACCGTTAGCGATGGTCAAGCCGTCGATGGTGATGACGTACTTGCTGCCAGTAGAGCTGGTGTCGGTGATGGAGAGCACGCGGTTGTTGTCCGCGTTGTTGAGGCTGTCGTAAGTGCCTACGATGTCATCCCCGTTAACGTCACCGCTAAGGATGGTAACATTTGCGTCGGGGTCAGCTGCGTCAACGGCGGTTTCGGTACCGTTGAAGCCGCCGTAGAGGCTAAGCTCTTTGTCGATAAAAAAGGAGGCCGAGTCGGGCGTGGTGTAAGTACCGTCGGCGATCCAGAGGGAAGAACCTGCGGTGGATGCGATCAGGGCATCGTTCAGGCTGGGATAAGCGTTGGCCCAGGAGGAGCCGTCGCCGGTGCCCGTAGCGTCAACGTCTACATACACCTGGGCGGTGAGGCCAAGGGAGAGGACGGACAGGCAAGCAAGGAGTAAGAATTGCTTCATGAATGGTTTGGTTTAATACTGAATTGATTAAGATTTGCGGTACCGGTTAAGAGCGGTTAAGTAGTCCCGGCAACGCACAAGTAGGTACGTAAAAGAAGGCTCCGTGTTCACGCGCGAAAGCTTTTCCAGACAACAAGCAATTTGTTGGGAGGGAAAGCATCATTACGTAATGGGGAGGTGTGGTAGTTAGCTCAACTAGTGGGGTAAAGATATAAAATTACCGTAAAGAGATAGGGGTACGATGTTTTTCTTAAGGGGTAACTGTCGGCTACCCGCCATTTACAATTGGGAAATGCCGCCCGCCTGCTCGACCACAAATAGCCAATAAAAAACGGCCAACTCCCCAGTGAAGGAAAGCTGACCGTGATTGCTTGGTAGACCCACAAGGAACGCTTAGTCTAATGTTTTCCACACCCTCAAAATACATAGGTGAAAGTTGGGGGTTTATAAGTTTCTGTAAATCAATGAAGTAGACTTTATGAGTACAAATTGATATATGTTGTAGGTAAACAACGAAGTTAGCAAAAATGGAAACGTTGACTATAACTTTACGGAAAACAAACAAGATGTTTAAGAGGACAAATTTTTATCTAATCCGACCTAAGAAGGGGGTGCCGTCTGCTATTATGGCGAAGGTGCAATATAAAAACGTCAGGGTCGAAATGGTCACGGGCGAACATTGCAAGCCTGAACACTGGAACAAGACGACCCGCCGCCCCGACGAGCGGTTCGCTGATTTTCACCCCGACTACGCAGAGGTTACCCGCGTGCTAAATGAGTTTGACAGTTTTGCCGTGTCCACCTACAACGCCGCCCGCCGCAAGCGTGAACTTTTGCAGCTGACCCCGGAACGATTTAAGAAGATTTTACGGGGCCACCTTGATGGGGTAGACTATGGCGACGATATGACCACCGTCGACTATTACCGGCACCACCTGGAAAAGTTGGCCGGATTGCCTGACCGTATCCGACCGTCTGGGAAAAGTATGAGTAGCTACCATTCCGACTTGACCTACTTTGTACAATTTTCTAACAGTCTCCCGCACCATCCCGTTTTAGCTGAGGGGAATTTTAAGCTGATGGAAATGTTTAGAGACTACCTTTTCACCCTCCCCCAGGACTTAGCAGAAAGCACCGTCTTTAAACTGCTGAAACGGTTTAAGAATCTGTACAGAAATGCAGCCAAGGAAGGACTAACGGAAGGTACAAAAGTGCTTACGGTTGACGTGGCGAAGGACTTAGGACTAAGCGAGAAGCCAGCAACTAAGATTGCTTTGTACTTACCCGAAATCGAGTACCTAGCAGATTTTGACCTGACCGAATGGCCCCACCTTGCCGCTACTCGTGACTTGTTCGTATTTGCCGCCGTCACCGGGGGGTTGCGTTACGACAACTGGCAGGATATTACCGCCGCCAACATTCACGAAACCCCATCGGGTAAAGAGTTACGGACCTACACCCGTAAGGGTGCCCCCAAGTTAATTGTCGCACCCTTTCACCCGCTTTCGTACAGGATTGCCGAACGGCTCAATTATCAGTTTCCTGCAAGCTTGACCAACCAGGGTACCAACCGCAACCTAAAAGAGCTGTGCAAGATTGTCGGCTTCACCGAAACGGTAAGGATTGAACAACTAAGAGGGGCTGGATTGGTGATTGAGCAAAAGCCTAAATATGACCTTATCCGTACTCATACGGCCCGCAGGACTTACGCCACCATCCTTTACGACGGAGGGATGGCGTTGGAGCGCATTGTTGAGCTAATGACGCATACCGACGCCGCTACAACTAAACGATATATCAAAGAAGACCAAGCCCGTAAGAGTGCACGTCTTGCCGCACTTCCTTTCTTCAACAAATAACCGACCACAAAACCACTACCAATGGAAAGCCCCACACAATCAACCATCTCCCTACTTGCCCGAACGAATACCGAAAACGAACAGCTCCGCAAAGCGATTGCAGGAGCAAAAGCAAGCAATGAGGTCGAACTAGCCGCCTAAAATCAAAAACCCCGGCACCGCTAGAAAACCTGTGGAAAGGAAAGCGGGCCGGGGTAATTCACTTACGTAAATCATAGCAAATATGCGCCTTTTAAAATCAACGCCCAAAGACCGGGCCTTTTACAATGAGCATGGTGGCAATCTATCCGCTTATTACACCATCGCCAATATCGGACAACTGCTGTCCGCTGGTTCCCTTGCCCTTGCCGTCTTCACCCTACTAAGTGACGCAATCAAAGGACGGGGAATGCCCACGTCTACGGCCGGAGTAGTTGTTGCCGCCGTGCTAATTGGCGTCTTCATCGAACTAGCGAACCGCAAGTTGGCCCGCCCTGCAATACGTCCGTGGGTAGTCAAAGATCAGTTCACGGAAGATCCCGATAAGCGCAAGCGTCACAAGCTGCTGACAAAGTTTAGCCGAGCAGGTTTAGTTACCGTTGGCTTCCTGTCCTTTGGTCTGTCATTCATGGGGTCGTTGGACGCTGGCCAACTCATCACCGACGATGCCCAGCCCGCCAACATTGATAGCCTACAAATAGCCTTCGCCGCTGATACCTCCGCCCTACTTGCCCCCTATACTATCCGCTCCCGTGCTGCTGCTGATGGGTTCGCCGCCACCCGTGCCAATCGGGAAAAGATCGCCCAGGACTTCGCCGGTTGCGCCCGCAAGGGTAACGGGTGGTGCAAGAAAAGGGAAAGGACTATACTTGCAGAAATAGACGCCGCCCGTGCTGACTATAACGCCACCTCCGCCGCCATCGCCACGGG
>Ga0136553_1000582_pt1 | contig 12437 bp, 6 predicted proteins | sample AntRauTorckE5430_FD_101384 | JGI IMG/M metagenome (GOLD analysis project Ga0136553, IMG submission 101384) | Saline lake microbial communities from Rauer Islands, Antarctica - Metagenome Torckler E5 #430 | ecosystem: Environmental > Aquatic > Non-marine Saline and Alkaline > Saline | place... | reverse complement strand
TTATCGCACTTCCAAGTATTCCTGATATTGAGAAGCACTTTGAGAGAGGCGGTGGTACTAATACTGTTACTGTGCGTGGAGCTATAACGAATTCCTTCATGGGTACTCATACTCCAACAAAACTCCATTCCTCCGATTATTCTCGACTGCGCACAGTCTCCATGGACTCGGTAGCTCCAAGTAAAGGAGTAGAACATATTGGGGAAGTTGTCAAGTCTGTTCGTCAAGTGACCCGTATATTACCAGCAATATCAACAGCGTTTCACACTGTTCCAATTGAGCCAAGTGTGCTTGTTCCAAAGAGCCCCAGAGGGGTTGATCGGAGGAAGCGATACCTTGATGACCACACCCAAGACTTGAGCCCAGGCAAAGAGCAAGCACCTGAAGTAGATGATTCTTCCAAGCCAGAAGCCAAGAAACAAAAGACTACCAAAGCTTCTCGTCCTCTTATCGAGAAGAATGTAGCCAAGAAAAGTCCGAAGCGCACCAAGGCCACCCTTCGCAAGAAATTTAGCTGGAAGAATTACCCTGAGCTTGAGAATTTTCTGATTAAAAATCGGGAAGAATATCTTCGTCACTCTGCCTTGAATTATACCATGCAGCAAAAGCAGTACAACAACTGTCTAACTGAAAGGCTAATTGAATTAGCTGCTGACTGTGGTTATGTCTTTGACGAAGAAGCTTTCACTTTTGTATCTATTCGTGATCGCATTCGATGCTATTTCAAGAGCTACGTCCAGTCAAGGAAGAAGAGGGGAGTTATTATCGGTTACGCAGCAAGGAAGGCAGGACTCCTATCTGAAAAGGAGCTCGAGAAGAATGCTTCGACCAAAGCCAAGAATTCCATAAAGCGCAGCAAAAAGTAAGCTGTGGTGTCTGGATGCACCGTCAAACAGACACTTCTCTCAACCAGTGACCGCCACTTCATGCACATCATTCATCTGCTTTCATTTCCCACCATTGTATTTTCACAGCCCTCAGTCATTCATTTGTATATTAATCCAATGATAACTTCAAGATTACACCCCTTTCGGTGGCCTCGTATGTATTTGTAAACAACCTGTCACCAAGACCAAAATTGTGAATCGCTCTTCAAATAGTCAATGATATTTACTTTTACAACTAATCTTTGATAAGATTTATATCAATTTCTAATTACGAATATCTAGCGTCCATTCCAAAGTACAATGTTTTTTTTAGCTTTATGGAAATTGTTCATGGTTGGCATCATAAGTGGTCTCATCAAACGTAGAAAGTATGTGGGTGCTTTCTACTTCCTCGGCTTTACACAACTCTTCCATAAAACTGATTATCGTCGGAAGTAAATTTTCCCTGAAGGACGCACTTCCATTCTGCACACTTACAGTCTTGAGGCTATTAAGCAGCTCAAACAGCTTCCTCTGCCTTTCACCTTGAAACACTTGCAGATAGCCCCTTGTTTGCTCAAAACGATTTCGTAGGGAAATACTGGACAAAGATATGCTTGTTGCGCTGCTTGCCCTCTCTAGGTCTTGAGTGAGCCTTTTAACTTCCTTCCTCAATTTTCGAACTTCGGCCTCTCTCGTAGAATGTGCCGTTTGAAGTACGTTGATTATCTTTTGATTGTAGTCATCACTTTTTTGCTGCGCGCTGCGAAGCTTAGCTTTGAGGTCATGAATTTCGGATAGCATTGTATCTCTATCTTGCTGAATTTTCTTATCCACAATTTGAGCGAACCTTTCGCGTCCACGAAGTGCATCGGCCAGCTGTTCTTTGAGCTCTGTAATCTCTATGTCACGGTCGTATACCATGCGCTCATATTTCGTATTTGAGGGAGAAATGAGCTGATCTCTATCTCTGATTTGAGTATTCTCAATTTTCAGCTTACTCATCTCAGCAAGGCAAGTCTTGTTTGTATCAAGTAGGGACTGTGTCCTAGTTGCAGCAGATTTGCTTGCCTTCATTAGCAACTGCACATGATTCACGAGTACAACCTTAGTGGTCTCGAGCTCTTCAAATTCACGAGACATCAATGAATTATGATTAAGACTTATTTCCAACTGCTCCCGAAGAGATTCGAATTCTTCATCATGGTCATTCCTTTTTGTATTGACTATTTCATGCAGAATACCATTTTGAACCTCCACGGCTCTTTCCCTATTAATGTTCTTTTCCTCGGTCAGAGTCTCACGAATTGTTCCAATTTCGTCTTGAAGCTCGCTGACCTTCGTGTCGAGATCATCGCGCTCACTGATGAGAGTTTTCACATTGTTTTTGAGTTCCGCCTCTTTTGCTGTGGACTGCTCAATTTTAACACAAAGCGATTTCTTTTCCATCACGATGGAGCCCAGCTGCTCTGTCAAATCTCCACCTTCTCCCTCTAGAGCGGTGATGGTTTTCATCAACGAGCTATTACGACCTTCTAGATCTTGCACTTTCCTAACATGATTCTTCACCTCTTGGGACAGCGAAGATACATCGTTTTCGGCCTCAATAGATCGCATCAAATTTGCCCTTGAGCTGACTGAAATCTCTTTTGTTTCGTTTTCAAGATCAGCTATCATCTGTTGATACATGGTAGCTGCATCTTCACAACTCTGGTTCTTTTGTTGGAGTTTAAGAACTCGCCCTTCCAAGGTTTGACACTCTACTTCTCCAGACAACTGCGCTTCCTTGAATGTTTCAATTGTATTCTGTTGACTTTCAATGCTTTCTTTCAACGATAATACCTGCGCTTTAAAAGAAGACGTTAAAGTTTGGGACTTGCCTTCCGAATGCTCAATGTCTATTTTGAGCTTTGTGTTGCTATCTTCAAGGGAATTGATACGGGTCACTGAAGATTTGAGTTCCCCATCTCTCATCTCAATTTTTTTGAACAGGGCCAAGACCTGGGTCTTAAGACTGTTGATTTCACTGTGTGCGGCTTCCAATTCGCTATCCATGACATCCGCCTTATTTTCTAAAATCCCGATATGAGACTTTAAAGTATTCACTTCGCCACAGCTTATTTCTAGTTCATTATTCATTTCTTCCGCCTCTATCTGAAGGTCCTTGAAGCGACCACGAGCCGTGTTCACTTCGTCGTAACTATTCTTCAGTTCTGAATCCATTGCATCATTATCTCTCTCTAAAGATGATATTCGACCCTGGAGTTCGATAGACAGGATATCTTTGTCGTGAATCTGAACCTTCATCGAACTATTGAAAGTACCCATTTCTTCAATTCTGGCTTCGCGGGTTTCAACTTCTTCATCTAGAGACGATATACGAGCTTCATAAACATTCAGATTGTCTCTGGCAGTATCATAGTTGCATTCCAATGACTTCATAACGACCTTGACGTCAGCAAGCTCGGACTCTTTCTGTACTTTCTCCTGTGAAATCTTGGCAAAATGATCTTGAATAGATACTAATGCAGTATCCTGATGTTCTTTTTGCTGCTGAAGGAGATGCATCTCTTCTTTGACTGAATTTGCTAAAACCTCGAGTTGAATCTTATGAGTGTTCCGTTGCAAATTATGTTCCTGTTCAAGGGAAATATTTCTTTGTAAAACCATGGTCATTTCTTCGTTATACTCTTGTACTTCTGACCTGAGCCCTATATTCCTATTCTTGAGCGTAGCAACTTCGTCTCTCAGCTGCTGTAATTCTTCGGTATCTTTGGCGGTCTGATTCAAGTCTACTTTCGACATTTGTATTTCATTAGCAACTGGAGAGGAAAGTGCACGGGTCTGGTTGTGATCAACGCCTGTAAAGTTCTGAAATCTGAACCTACCCTGGGTATAAAGTTTGGTCTTTATCCGAGAACTCTGACAACGATACCATGATTGAATTTGAGTTGCATAATCATATTCTTTGCTTCTTTTCTTTATTAACTCCACAGTAGCTCCACGAGCAACACTTCCTCTCCAGGAAGACTGAATTTTGATTATTGAAGTCTGTATCCTTGAATATCGTACTTTTAATATTGTTGCTCTGAATGCTGACTGAAGGAAGATGATAGATACTAACGCACCTCTGAATTTTTGTCTAGAAGAGACCATTCTTTGCATTGTCTGGATCTCAGTGGCAGATTTTTGTAACAAAGCAAATGAATTTCTCGCACAAACCATACGACACATCGACTGAACAGTCACAACCGCCTGCCGGATGGACTTGTACCTATTGCGAACAATATGTTTTCTTGCTCGCGCCTGTAACGCTATGGCCAAGTTCTTGATCCGTACAAACTTAAGCTTCGCAATTGCAGCCCTATACCAATTACCTATTTTCGCTGCGTAGAATGAATAATACTCCATCCTGTCACTCTCAAGATGCTCAAGAGCACCAGTTCTAAAGTACACCTTTGTCCGGCCGCAGGAAAATGAAGGCACACGAGCTCCATCTGATCTTGTAAACGGTTTCAAGAGCAAAGACTTCAAAAGATTCTCAACATTATTTTTGAGCACATCTTGCGTCAGTTGGTCGAAAGAAGGTCTGCATGCTTGGTACTCATTGTCCAAACACTCAAATCGTTCCCATATAACATCGTAAGGCAGCCTATTTGGAAATGTTTCGCGGCTTATTTGGATTGCAGTAACAAGACCAGCACTCTCCAATTGGTTCATGGTCTCCCGGTGATTTAGTTTGCCAGGAATATTTTCAGTGTTTGGTTTGATGCAACGAATATATCTGGTTTTCGTTTCTTCTATACAATCCATAAGACCATTGAGTTGAGAGCGAAACTTGGCCATCACAGTCTTCGCACTTGCTCGTCGGGGTGGTCCTCTTCCAGCAGTTTCTAAAGAAGACACAATTGCTTCAAATTCTTCCCTGATCAGTGAATTGCTGCTTCTGCAAGCGCACTGCAGCAAGTCTTTGGGAGTCAAGTCAACATTACTCTACAATCATGTGAGAATTGGATTTTTGTGAGAGGCATCCTGCGTCCTACACGAATAGTGAAAAATTATAATGATGGTTCAACTCACCTTTAAAAATTCGCTTGCATCATATGTCACCGCACCAGCAAAATGCCTGATGCCAAACTCGCACTCATTTTGGAGCCTATCAACGAGGAGAGATTTTGATTCATTATGCAACATTTTGATTTTGTAAACAAACGAACTGGACTTTCCTTGCGGCCTGACACACTCTTCATTCAAAGATGCGATCAAGCCAAGCTTGCACTCGAACAATTCAATTACACCAGAATTGTCAACCATGCTGAAATCAAAGAGATCGATTCCCTCAGCAGTATATTCCTCTTTTATCGCTCTTTGAGAGTCAATTGTTGATGAGTTTTGATCTTCATATTGTTTCATGTAAACAAGCACATAGTAATGACGCATCTTTGCAATGAATCTTACCTAAAGTTATCCAGAACGTATCGATGCTGGAGTCTCTCGTTAGAAAAGTTGATACATAACTGCTCAAATCTGTTCACCTCGAAATGCTCAAAACCAAAGATATCCAATAGACTGATGGTTCCTATGCTTCCTTTCGAGGGGGGATGCTGAGCAGTGCTCACCGATGTATGATCGTTAATCTGCTTCACAAGCCTGTCGAAAATGCATGCATACACGGTTTTTGCTAAGGCATCACATCCTTCCTTAGCTTCTTTCATATTCGATCGCGAGACTACCTCTTCACCACGGATACGGTTGACTCTTGTTGTCATTGCTTGTGCCAAATCATTTTCTGGGACTCCAATCAGTTTTGATAATTTTGTCAACTCGGAAGAGGAGGAGACCATTGATCCTTCTTCAGACGATTGTGAATCAACAAATGTAAGATTTCCCAGCTGTAATACTATACAAAGTGCCCGAAGTAATTGTCGTAAGGATTCACCTGTAAATCCAAACGACTTCAGTGCTTTTTTTGTGTTTTGCCAACTCTCACTATCTGATTTCCCTCCGATAGCACGTGTTGATGTATTTCCTATATATGCAAAATCGTCATTATCAGTTCCAACTAGACCCTCCCATACCAGAGCCTTTTCATTGTTGGGTGCAGATAGCAATTGATAAAATATGTGATAAGTTTGTTCGCCTTCCGCATGTCCCACCACTCGACTCTTTTCTAAAAGATAAGTGGCACAGTAGCTACCTTGGAGGAGGCAATATGGTAATGACTTTCTAGAATGCATCTCTGCATCGCGTCGACTTTCCACTTGATATTGCAGTTGTGTAAATCTTCCAAACCGGCTGGAATTATCATTTCGGACAGTCTTTGCACAACCGAATGCTTCAAAAACAGGATTTGACTCTAAAACTTGCTTCACAACTCTGTTCATTTGATCTCCTTGCCCGAAAAGCCCTTTCCCTGGTGGATCATAGAACGGCCGCGTTTGCTCAATCGTGGCCAAGTTTGACATAACTATTTTTACTGTTTCTGTTTTCCCTGCACCACTTTCACCACTTACAAGTATTGTCTGATTCTTTCGATCACTCGCAAGACCGCGATACGCAAGCGATGCATTTTCATATACATGGGGTTCAAGCCCAAGCTTTGAATAAATTGATCCATGCGACATGGGTTCATGTCTATCGGATGGCGGGGCACCGTTGTCCTTCGCATCTGATTTGTCCTTCCTGAATTTGATCATTTTCCCGCTTGGAGTAAGCTGTGGCATCGAGCCTAGCTCCCCAAAGCTATCATTCTCATCATTAGCAAATTCACTAATGTTGCCTAAATCGCTTACATCTTCTTGATCTATTTGATCCTCACTGTCATCTTCTTCAATTTCTTTTGCATCCCAGATAAGGTGCTTGGCATACATTGCTTGCTTCTCCGAACTGTACATGCCATCAATCCACTGAAAGGGATTGACTGCCACAACAATATCACCAACCCTCGTGTATGGAAGTTGTTTACCATGCCGTTGCTTCAAGTTGTATAAAATTGCTGCTTCATGCAAGAAATGCAAGTCAGCCATATCTCGTGCTTTCACGACCACGATGGGATAAAGTAATTATAATGAGCAAAATTTGCATCCATTCAAAATGCATATAATAATCAAAGCACGACTCAGCTCACCATTGACGAGGGGATGACAAATCGTATTTTTCTGCACCGGTTTCTTGCTTGATAACAATCTTTGGGCATGCCTATCCGTATTTTGTAGTGGAAACTCGGCATTCGGGTAATCCATCAACGATAACGTCCTTTGAACACCCTTTTGCATCGATCGATCGAAGTCGGAGGGATCTTTTTCGTATGAATAACATTTTCGTTTCTGTCGCTTTCCCATTGCAGTCTCTGATTGCCCAAACTTAGGTGAATTATAACTACCAAATCCAGATGACGTTGTCAAAAATTCCAACTCTGTGATACTGCTCTTCTCACTCAATATGGTTGTCTGAGCCCAGTCATCCGGTACAACAATTTTCACCATGGCCCGTTCATCCGTTGATGACTGTATTTGTGCAGGCAGCCAGACATAAGCTGCATCTTTCACATATACAGCTGTATTGGAGCGATGATCGGATGATAGATCTGAACTCACACTATAACTAGAAGAGTGTTTCTTCAATCCGGCGGGTCGTTTGTTCGCTGGTGAAGAACGATGGTGTTTCGGTCTTCGAATCATATCTAATCCTGATGGCAGTCTATAGTCATGCATCATGACGGTACTGCGACTCGGTGAGGATTGGTGCAGCAGTGTATGCACTGGTGGAAGTGCAGTTGGCATAACTGTGAACCAGTGTACTTAATAAATGTTCTACGGTAAGTCAAGTATAGAGTGTGCCACGCCGACTCCCAGTAGGTTGGTGCTCGCGAGCCTTCGTACCCTGAATGTGGTTGTTGTGCCGTTACCCCTTGTCCTTACGTTTTTGTCGGTCTCGTGCAACAAAAAATGCTTGTTGGTGAAAAAATGGTGGAATTTTCCCTAATGCGTGTACGTCGGCTTGTTAAAAGTGTTGAATTGCATGTGTAGGTATAGTAATATTGTATTGTGTTTCGATTGACAAGAGGTTTATTAAGATGTATTACAGACCAATAGAACCGGCTGGAAGAGATTAATAGATATTTTGATTAAAAGAGAATTTAAGATCGTTTTAGTAAGCGTTTTGGCATTTTTGAGTCTTTCGGAGTATCGACGGTCATAACGTGGTGATATAACCGTTATATGGCGGTTATAAAGACATTTTAAAACTGTCCCATAGAGAAGGCCTTGGAACAGGATTTTTAGATGGCTTCTCAGATTCACACGCTTGAAGACATTGGATTCTAAATTAGGACTTTCATTAAAAATTAAAAATACACACAGATTAATCTACTATGAAAGTCCCTGAGCAGTGAGCTTACATGCCTTGCTAAATTAAATTTTCACAGAGGAAGGTAAAACCTACCGAAAATAGTTCTTCCCTAACCTAATTGATGAAGGCCATTAAAAACTCTTTTGAGCGTATTTATAGTATTTCATAAGTACGTAATCGTTGTCTTGTTGTCATTATCCTAAGGTTATATGTTATATTGTTGTGTACCACTGACTCCTTCTTTCAACTTGGGTGGTTCTTTTGAGATATTCTGTACATCCTTTCTAGTAGTGGGCCTTGCGTTTCCCACCCATCACTTTTTTTCTGGCAGAGTGAAGATTGAACCTTGGCCTCGACAATGCCAGTGATTGCAGATTTACCAGACACTCCTGTCAAAGCTGGCTTTCGTCCTCCTTGTTTGGATTTATTGTTTTGCCTGCAGAAAAATAGCATAAACAGGAAGATTTATATTTCACTTGCTTTAAGGTGCTTCAAGAGCCAAGCAAGCTAGTAGCAGTAGTTAGCTACAATGCGTTGACAGTCCAAGTTACATAATCCTCAATACAAGAAGAAGTAGAAATGTGAGAATGGGCCTATTTGTGGTGTATGGACGATTACTGATGAACTTGCATCATCATACCATCAACCATCATCATCTGTCCATGTGGCCCATGATGGTATTAAAGAGCGTCTACTTTTTTCCTTTTGTGGAAGACTTTGAGTGTTAACCCTATGCACAGCCGCACTAGTGGTGATACTAGGCGCCATTCAATCCATTAAACAATTTCATTTTCACGATGACGATTGAAGCCCACCTCTACGAGAGCATTCAAGTTGGCCATTTCAACTGATCCAGCAGCAAAATTAAAACGATTACGATTGAACCCCACCTCTTCGATTCGGTTGCTGCTTGGTTCCAAACCAATGCCTACACCTCTGTCCGGAACTGCAATAGCTGGTGGATCTTGCATGTTATTCTGGCTGATTTCACCGTTCGCAGTAGACGACGAACCCATGTCTACTATTGTTGCAGGAATAATCTCATGATAATTTCTACGACCATTTCGCCTTTGTTGTGTGTTCCTCATGTCACGAGGAAGATGGCTGTTGATGCCGTGAGCAGCTATTACAGTAGGAGGAAGATTGTTTGCGTTAGTAGCAAGAACGATAGGATCCTCGACGTCCTCGGGAATCCTCTCGGCTGCTTCTCGTTGTTCCCTATTTTCAGTAATCTTATTATTCCCCACTGATATCCAAATTAGAGCCCAAAACAACTCGGAACCAGCAACTCCAAAAAGTTCAATTGTCATGAAAAAGATCGCTGTGAAAATCCTGAGAACTCCTATAACACATAATACTTCTCCTGGACAAGTTACCCAGCATGTGATTTGAATTGCTGTTGAAATCAACGTAAAGATAAACAAATTTAACTGATACTCAGGACTATAATAGTCATTTTCGTAGCTCAAATACCTCATTGATGATTTTGCTGTTAATCGAGGATCATTGACATCGTCATCTTCGAAGCCTTTAAAGAAGTCAACTTTGGAGAAATGGTAGTTGATGATTGATGGTGTTGTTGGTTGACCATAACCATCATGATCTTCGTGCAAGTTGTAGTAACTCATTGATATTGTTGTTCGATGTTGATTATCGAGAATTTAATGCATGCATTTACTATCTAGAGATCACACCCTGTTAGTAATCTGCAAGCTCATAATGTAGTAATTTGTTCTTTTTTCACAGTTCACAACAGTATCAATCTTGATAAGTAGACACATAATATGCGTTAAGTAGCGGTCGCCGGTCGCTGAATCGCCAAGTAGTCTAATCTAGCGAGCTCTACATAGCTCTTATTGTTTGTGGGAGTAAACCCTGTAAGTAGTTGCGACCAAAAATCAGAATTGCCTTCGTTTCGTTCACCTGCCGGCCGGACGTAAAACCTAAATTAGAAACTATTAGAAATATGGATGCAGCAAGATGCAGCATCACTTGCGCGTTTACGCGCAACACTCATTATTTAGTCTTGTTGGTTGCCACATTTTACATTATTTTTTGCACTCCATGACCATGCCCCTTCCACCTACTGTCTGTTGTTCCACTGTTGTTACAATTCATTCACTTGCGAAAACGCAGTCAGCTAACTACATAATAATTGCAAACTCACAATAGCCAAACCCAACAATCATGGATTTTTCAACCACCGAAAGAGGTCTCCAGTCCCTACAGAGGAGAACTCCAGATCTATCTCCGCAAGTCAAATCGATCGCAGCGACCCTTCTCACATGTCACTTTTCGGATCCCGCATTTTTGAAAGGCACCAAAGAACTGCTTGGAATTGGAACCCGCGGGGAAAGTGATGAACATGCTGATCCAAGATGGGAACCTCTGGCGGTAGGATTTTACCTCACTTCTTCCTACCTTCAGCATGTTACTGCACTCTATCGGAATGACGACTCCAATATATCCGATGTTTACATGGAAGGACCTCGGGTTCCTACCGTTGACCCAGCAGTCGTACATACCAAGGTCAATGTGGAAGGCATGCAAGTTAGTAGTCCTGAGGATGGAATTGTCGAATCGGATATCGTACCATTCTGCGAGTTTATCATGGCCATGTGTCATGGACATCTTGAGCATAATGAACCTAGAGTCCGCACACTTGTTGCCAAGGTAGTAGGACAACATGCCAAACTTGGAACCACTCTTAAATCCCAAAATGAAATGGGAGCAGCTATCATCGCGCAGTCCGTTAGTTTGTACAATACAGTGTTGATCTCCTTGTATGAGCATCTCGATTCTGGTCGTGATTCGGAACAGATGTCAAAATCTACAGAGGGAGCGTTGGATGATACTACCGGTTGGAGAGCCCTGGAAACGAACCTGTATGGCATTGGAAGTTTCATTCAGGCATCGGGTGCAAGGTATTTTGAATTCAGCGGTGATCGTAATGAAAATTGTATCAGTGGTGGCGGTGTCGATGAAAAATTGTTGAAGAGCGTTGAGCATTGTTGCGTTACACATGTTAATCGCCATGTGCGAGCTGCAGGGATTAATGTCTTGGAACAAATGATTCATGCCTGCACCGCATCCTTTCATAAAATAGATGACGCTTCTACAGCTGAATTGGACGGAAGGGGGGCAATAGATATGCTTCTTTTACCTGACTCGAGACTTCGTCAAACGATAATTGCGGTGCTGAAGACGGCATTAGGAGACAATTGGAGCCAGGTCAGGATGGCAGGTAGTGTGCTTTGCAGAGTTTTCTTTGTTGCCATGATAGAGTATGCAGAAAAGTTTCCAACCAAAATGGAAGATCGCGAGATATGGTTGACACCCATTTACCCAATTCTTTTGCCACGCATGTGCTTGAATCGTTTTTATCTAGCTCAAGGCGTCAAATTGTACTCGCATGAAACATGGAGAATCCTCTTTGATCGTTCCAAGGGATCTGCCGGAGCGGGTATAGAGAGTGTCGCCATGAACGCAGGGGCAATCTGTAGGTACTACGTTAAGATGGCCGATGCTGACAATCACGTAGTTCGCGAAGCTGCATGTCAAGCTATTGCCGAATTAGCGAACAAAATCGGAAGAAGTGAAGAACATTCCCATTATTTGGCACCTTATGTTATCACGTTGCTACAGGTGAGCATATGCATATGCTAGAGTTATCATTTCAAGTATACTCTGGATATGTTTTCCAGAGGACGCGCATAGCATATATTTATTCATTGCTAACATTCAATTGTGATCTACTTGTATTATACTTCACCGCAGGCTCTCTTGATGTGCTTTCACGACGAGTCCTGGCCTGTCAGAGACGAGGCTTGTCTTGCCTGCGGCACTTTCTGCCTCGCATACCCAAAAGAATGCGAACCAGAGCTTCCAACACTCTTTTCTCGATGGACTGAACAGCTTACCGATCAAATCTGGTCTGTCCGTGAGGATGCTGCCGTGGCTCTTGGAGATGCAATTGAGGCATACGGCAGTTCCATGTTTGACCAAGTCATGGATATTCTCAAGAGAGATCTACCCAGTGCAAAAAGTCAGCCAGCCATGTCAAGGGATGAATACAAGCGCCGTCAGAATGACATCGATAGCCATACAGATAGTCAGCTGTACAGTTGTGGAAGTCTTGCTCCGAAGCTGAGGAAGGGAGGAGCTGGTAGAATTGGCTGCTCAGATTGTTTAATTACGCGCGAGAAAGCCCCTTGGGAGGCA
>Ga0136553_1000581_pt1 | contig 12443 bp, 7 predicted proteins | sample AntRauTorckE5430_FD_101384 | JGI IMG/M metagenome (GOLD analysis project Ga0136553, IMG submission 101384) | Saline lake microbial communities from Rauer Islands, Antarctica - Metagenome Torckler E5 #430 | ecosystem: Environmental > Aquatic > Non-marine Saline and Alkaline > Saline | place... | reverse complement strand
CCCACCCTGCACAGAGCAAGTTTGTATTGATAATCAAGTAATTACAAATTCACTTATTCAATATTTTAGGCTAAAATCCTCTTACCGTTCAAAAAATAGAGTTGGCCACTTGAATACAAAAAAATACAATTAATTGATAGTCAGTGCTTTATCATTTATATGGTTGGGACAAATCATAACTGCGCCCCTACACTGCTATATATACGAACCATGGGCTAAAACTGGCGAACTGGACGCTCGCACCTTAACGATCAACAAAATTACTTCGCCATTCCGTTGATCGCAACACTAAGAGGTTCTTACATAGTCCTTCTAGGGCGGGCTTAGGACTTCGGAGCGTGAATTTTTAGTTTGACGCGGAGCCGTCAAGCTAGAAATTGACCTCCGAGCGTCCGTCCCTGTCTCGTTTAGCTCATGATTCACACCATACACATGGCTCCCCAAAAAAACACCCTCGGCCCGCTGGGGAGGGGAGACGTGGGAGGCGGCTCATGCATAGTAGTATACTCTTCTCCCTCTAGCTTTGTGTGCTGAAATAGCTTGCGCTTCAAGCCACATAACCAATGTTACTCAAGGGAGCGCCTCGGATCAGGGTAATTGCTTTTAAGTAGGAGTCGACTAAAACCAGCCGGAACAAACAAGGCTTTGATAGTAGATTTCATGAAGCATTTATTACCTAGACTAAATCTAAACAAGACCCCCATGAGTGAACAAGCTTGTTAAAGAATTGTCATGAAAGTATCTTTGTCTTTCCAAAGAAGGGGTGTTTTTCCTCTTTTTCGCGCAACCTACTAAATGTCAATTCCTAATGACATATCATTTGAAGTATTTACCAAGTATCCTCCTTGCCTGCTGCCTCCTTCTCAGTGGTGGTTCCTTGTTTTCGCAGGGAGAATTGGCCGATGAAGTCACTGCCGAGTCTATTGTCCAGGATGATCCTGCTACCAGTGCAACTACCTCGGTGGGGGATGTTGGCGAAGGTGCGGGCGACTACGGCAATGGCAAGACGCTCTGGAATGCCAACGGTTGTGGCGCTTGCCACGCAGGAAACATGAAGGACAACCTTACTGGCCCCGCCCTCGGTGGTGTGCAGGAGCGTTGGGCTGCTGAACCCCGCGAACACCTTTACCGCTGGGTTCAAAACTCCCAAGCCCTCATTGGCTCCGAAGAGAGTGCTCGCGCTCTAGCGGTTTGGAACGACTGGACACCGACGGTCATGAGTGCCTACAACAACCTCAGTGATGGGGACGTGGAGCACCTGCTGGCATACATAAAAGGCCAATATACCGGTGTTGGCAAACCCGTCGTCGCGGGAGAAGTAGTGGCGGTTGGCCCTGCGGAAGAAACCGACAACACCTGGCTTTTCGTGATCCTCGGCGGTGCATTGCTGCTGTTGTCTCTTATCCTGGCCCGCATCACTAGCAACATGCAGTACATGGTGGCCAGCAAGGAAGGCATGAGCCCGACCCGCCGGACGTTGCTCGAAGTACTGACCAGCAAGGGTATGATCGCCTTTGTGGTTTTCGCCCTTGTCGTACTTGGCGGTTACACTACGGTTAACCATGCCATCGAGCTGGGACGTCAGCAGGACTACCAGCCGGAGCAACCCATCAAATTTAGTCACGTGACCCACTCCGGTCTCAACCAGATTGAGTGTCAGTACTGCCACGATGGTGCCCGCCGCTCCAAGCACTCCGTCATCCCGGCCGTCAATACCTGTATGAACTGCCACGCCGCCATCAAAGTCGGCAGTAACTACGGTACGGCCGAGATCACCAAGATCTACGCCGCCATCGGTTACGACCCGATCGAAGATGCTTACATCAAGGACTATGAGCAGCTTGATAATGAAGAGGTAAAGGAAATCTACAAAAAGTGGATTGCCCAGGAATACATCAAGGCCGAACGGGACCTCGACGAACTCGAAAACGAAGTCGAAGCACAGCTGGAAGCTATTGAAAAAGCCCTGACCAACGAGTACACCGGCGACGAAAAGATCGCTGGCCCCGTCGAGTGGGTCCGTATTCACAACCTGCCTGACCACGCCTACTTCAACCACGCACAGCACGTTACCGTCGGTAATCTGAAGTGTCAGAACTGTCATGGCCCGGTCGAGGAAATGGAACTTGTTTACCAGTACAGCCCCCTCAGCATGGGTTGGTGTATCAACTGTCACCGCCAGACGGAGGTGCAGTTCAAAGACAACGATTACTACAAAGCGTACGAGCGCTACCACGAGGAGATCAAGAGCGGTGAGCGCACCGCTGTAACGGTCGAAGAGATTGGTGGTCTCAACTGTCAGCGTTGTCACTACTAGTCGCTTAGCTGACGCTATTTTAGTCTCCAGTATGTGACCGGCTGGACTTTTCACCCTCCGGTCCCATCTTCCAAAGAATTTTAATTTCCCCAGGAAATGAGCAAGAATAACAAAAAAGTCTGGTTAGGTACCGATCAACTCGAATCCAGCCAGGAATACCTCAAAGCCACAGATAGCGAGTTGTCCATCCCCGACGCTGCTGAAAGCCCGCGCCTGGAATCCAGCCGCCGGGATTTTCTCAAGTACCTGGGTTTCGGTATGACTGCGGCGACGATCGCCAGCTGTGATATTCCCGTGCGTAAAGCCATCCCCTACGTCTCCAAGCCGGATACCATCGTACCTGGTGTAGCTACTTATTTTGCTTCTACTTTTGTTCAGGGTGGTGACTACGTCCCGGTCCTCGTAAAAACCCGTGAAGGTCGCCCCATCAAGATCGAGGGTAATAGCACGAGCCCCATCACCAGTGGTGGCACCAGTGCCCGCGCTCAGGCTTCTATTCTCGGGATGTACGACACGAGTCGTTTCGACGGTCCGTACCGTATTCAAGAAGGCAAAGCGATTGCTAAGAAGAAACCGATGGACAACGACGGTTACGACGTCATTGATGCTGAGATCGCTGCCAAGATGCCCGCTTCTTCCCGCGTCCGTATTGTTTCTCACACGATCATGAGCCCGTCTTTACTAGTTGCCGTTGCGGAATTCAAGAATCGCTTCCCCGCCACTGAGCATGTGCAGTACGACCCCGTCTCCTGCGCTGCTTTGCTTGACGCTAACCTGGCGGACTTCGGCAAGCGTGCCGTACCTAGCTACCACTTCGACAAAGCAGACCTGATCGTCTCTATCGGTGCCGATTTCCTCGGTACCTGGATCAGCCCAGTACAGTTCGCTCGTGATTACGTCCAAGGACGCAAGACCAGCGGCACGAAGATGAACCGTCACATTCAGATCGAGAGCAGCATGAGCCTCACCGGGTCCAATGCGGACAACCGTATTCTCGTGAAGCCTTCCGAGCAAGGCCAGGCCATCGCCGCCCTTTATGTTGCTGTTACCGGTGGTTCGGCCAGCGCTACGTTGCCCGACGCGACGAAGGTCAAGATCGCCGCCGTCGCCAAAGAACTTATCCGCAACCGTACCCACGCCATCGTGGTCAGCGGTAGCAACAACCTCGTCGAGCAGCGGATGGTCAACGCCATTAACAACGCTATCGGTGCTTACGGCTCCACCATTACCACTGACCGCTGGAGTATGCAGCGCAAAGGTTCCGACCAGGCCATCGCGAAGTTTGCACAGGACCTGGAGGGCGGGGCAGTAGATGCAGTGATTGTTCTGGACGGAGCAAACCCTGCCTGGGACAACCCCTGGGCCGGGCAGATTGCTGCCAACCTGAGCAAAGCAAAGCTAAGCATCAGCACCAACGGTATCCCCAACGAAACGACGCTGCTTTGCCAGTACGTTTCGCCCACCCACCACTACCTCGAAAGCTGGGGTGACGTGGAAGCCGTTGAAGGTCAACTGTCGCTCATCCAGCCCACCATCACTCCCATCTTTGCCAGCGTCGGCCGTCACGGTACCCGCCAGGAAGGACAAAGCCTGCTGACTTGGGCTAGTTCCGACAAACTGGACAAGGTTGCTGAGCAGCCTTACATGGCGTTCGTCTTCAGTAATTGGGAAGCCACGGCCTTCAAAGCCCAGTCTGGTTTCTCCCGTTTTCAGGCTTTCTGGGACAGTAGCCTGCAGGACGGCGTCGTAACGCTAGCTCCTAGTACTGCTATCGCTTCTGAAGAAGGAACAGCTACTGCCGCTATTTACAGTGGTGTTGGCCTCAATGCCTCGGGTGTCAGCAAGGTAGGTGCTGGTCAGGAAGTAAGTTTCTTCGAGACCGTCAACATCGGAAACGGTGTGTACGCCAACAACCCCTGGCTGCAGGAAGTGCCCGACCCGGTCACCCGGACGGTTTGGGGTAACTACCTCACCATTCCCGTAAGTTGGGATGGCGGTTATGAATACACAGCTTACCAGGGGCTTAACCCCGAAGAATATAAGGGTATCGCTGACATGGTTGACCTTACCATCAGTGGCGCTACCCAGAAGATCACCGTTGTACGCCAGTTTGGTCAGATGCCTGAAACCTTCGGCCTTGCCTTGGGGTACGGACGCACGGTTACCGGTGTTTCCGGTCGCGCGATCGGTCACGACGTTGGCATCAATGTTTATCCCTGGCTGCCCGTTGTGGGTGGCTACGTCCAGTACTTCGCTGATCAGGCTACCGTCTCCGGTGCCGTCGATACGGAGGAGGAGTTCGCCAGCGTCCAGTACCACCACACCATGGGTCTGACGACCAAGGGTGATGACGGTAAGATGGCCTACTACAACAGCCGTACCGGCGAGGTCGTCTACGAGGGCCCCACCACCGAAGCTGAAAAAGACTACATCCAGCCTTACAACGTCGATGAAGCTACCGTAATGAACGGTAACGGCGGTAGCCTCGGTGACCTGCAGGGTGGTCTGACCGACCGCTCCATCATCTACCAGGGTACGTTCGCCGAGCTTGGCGACCTTAAGGGTCACATCTCTCACCAGCGCGAGCACGCCAAGCACCTCAACGACCAGACGCTGTACCCTTACGAAGAGTACGTCGAAGACGTTTACAGCCAGGGTCACTGGTGGGCGATGCACGTCGACCTGACCGCCTGTATCGGTTGTGCCGCCTGTGAGGTAGCCTGTGTTGCCGAAAACAACGTTCCGATCGTTGGTAAGTACGAAGTATTCCGACACCACGAAATGAAGTGGTTGCGTATCGACCGCTACTTCTACGGCGATATCGAGAATCCCCGCGCTGTCTATCAGCCGATGATGTGCCAGCACTGCGATAACGCGCCGTGTGAAAACGTCTGCCCGGTAAACGCCAGTCAGCACAGCAACGAGGGTCTTAACCAGATGATCTATAACCGTTGTATAGGTACTCGTTACTGCGCCAACAACTGTCCGTATAAGGTCCGTCGCTTCAACTGGTTGGACTACACCACGGGTGACCTCTTTAGCACCAACGAACCCCAGGTGCAGGACGAAGAGCTCGCCTTCGGTGCCGATAACCTGACGCGGATGGTACTGAACCCCGACGTGACCGTCCGCAGCCGCGGCGTGATCGAAAAGTGTTCCTTCTGTACCCAGCGCCTTCAGGAGGGTAAGCTCGCAGCCAAGATTGAGAAGCGCCCGCTGCGCGACTCCGATGTTCGCACGGCCTGCCAAACTGCCTGCCCCACTGGCGCGATTACCTTTGGTGACCGTAACATCAAGGGTGGCGACGTGTCAGAGAAAATAAAGAATCCGCTCAACTATCTCGCGTTGGAGGAAGTGAACACCCAGCCGGGTGTTTTCTACGCCGCCCGGGTACACAACCCAATGGAGGAACTGGACGCTTAGTACAGTAAGGGAGGGGCTTGACCCCTCCCGCACGCGGGAGGGGTCAAGCCCCTCCCTTACTGATAACCACAACTTATACATAAGGGAGGATTTAGTCTCCTCCCCCTAACTAAAAACTATGAGTGGACATGTAGCCCCCGTTCGTAAGCCGTTAATTACCGGTAGTAAGACCTACCATCAGATTACGGAAGACATCTGCCGGCCGACGGAAACGGCCCCTTCGCTTAGCTGGGTCATCACCTTTATTATTTCGGTGATGTTTCTTGGCATGTTTGCCTTTGCCGTCGCCTGGACGGTGTGGATCGGTATTGGTTCCTGGAACCTGAACCGGACCATCAACTGGGGTTGGGATATCACTAACTTCGTCTGGTGGGTAGGCATCGGTCATGCCGGTACGCTGATTTCGGCCATCCTTTTGTTGTTCCGCCAGAAATGGCGGACGGGCGTCAACCGCGCGGCGGAAGCCATGACGATTTTCGCCGTAGTCTGTGCCGGTCAGTTTCCGCTGATTCACATGGGTCGTGTTTGGTTGGCTATCTTCATCTTCCCTTACCCCAACACTCGTGGTCCGCTGTGGGTGAACTTCAACAGCCCGCTGTTGTGGGATGTATTTGCTATTTCTACATACCTGACGGTATCCTTGCTGTTCTGGTACGCTGGTTTGGTGCCCGACTTTGCTACGGTCCGTGACCGGGCCAAGGGCATTCGCAAACAGATTTACAGCATCGTTTCTTTTGGTTGGAATGGTTCGGCCAAGCACTGGCAGCGGTGGGAGAGCCTCTCCCTGATCCTTGCCGGTCTGGCTACGCCGCTGGTACTGTCGGTTCACACCATTGTATCCTTTGACTTCGCTACTTCGGTCATCCCCGGCTGGCACACGACGATCTTCCCGCCTTACTTCGTTGCGGGCGCGATTTTCTCTGGTTTTGCGATGGTGCTGACGCTGATGCTGATTGCCCGTAAGGTACTGCACCTGGAAGACTACATCACAGTCGAGCACGTCGAATCGATGAATAAGGTAATTCTGTTGACTGGCTCCATCGTCGGCGTGGCTTACCTCACCGAGCTTTTCATCGCTTGGTACTCGGGTTATATTTACGAGCAGTTTGCCTTCCTTAACCGCGTTCTCGGCCCGTATTACTGGTCGTACATCGGAATGATGTTGTGTAACGTACTTAGCCCCCAGATCTTCTGGAGCAAGAAAATTCGTCGGAGCCTCTTCTGGACCTTCTTCATGTCGATCTTCATCAACATTGGTATGTGGTTTGAGCGTTTCGTCATTATCGCCACGACGCTTGCGCGGGATTATCTCCCTTCCAGCTGGTCTTACTACGTTCCGAGTTGGGTGGAGATTTGCATCTTTGTCGGTACGATTGGTCTGTTTTTTACCCTCTTCCTGATCTTCACCCGGGTAGCCCCCGTTGTGGCCATTGCGGAGATTAAGTCGATTCTGAAAACAGCAGGCGACCAGTACATTGGTGACAAGGCGCATAGCCACGGCCACCCTGTTCCTGCGGCGGTCAATGACTTGTCTTCCGGCAGCACGGTTGATATTGATAATAAGGAGGGAGAAATTAAATAAAAAGTACCGACGGGTTTTGCCCGCCGCCAATTAATAATCATGGCAGAAGTAATGTCAACCCAGCGCAACATCCTCTTCGGTCTTTACGACGACGAAGTGAAACTGCTTGACGCGGTTAAGGCCGCCAACGTCGACAAACTGGATATTGATGATGTCTACACGCCCTTCCCGGTGCACGGTCTTGACCCGCTGCTTGGGTTGGCGGAGAGTCGCCTGCACATTGCTGGCTTCGTTTTCGGTAGTATCGGTTGTTTGTTTGGTTTTGGTTTCATGACGTGGGTGTTCACCCGCGACTGGCCGATCATCTTTGGCGGTAAGCCGTACTGGTCGGTGCCAGCCTTCATCCCGATCACTTTCGAGCTGACGGTGCTGTTCGCTGCCGTAGGCATGGTGCTTTGTTTCTACATTGTCTGTGGTCTTGGCCCTGGTGCAGAACCCCGCCGCCTGCACGACCGAATTACGGACGACAAATTTTGCATCGCCTTTGACGCTACGGAACTGGGTAGCGAAGCCATCGAAAACCTCAAAAGCTACTTCTCTCGCACCGGTGCGGAGAGCGTTCATACGAAAATTGTTCCCTTTTAGGCGGACATAAAGAACGATTAGGCGCGGCCGCAGGAGCAAAAAAATGATAACAGCAGGGTAGGGGTTACCCGCACTGCTTTTTCTCAACTTCCCCTGCACCGGCGGCCCCGCCCTAATAATTTAACTCATCACGGGAAAGTGTTGCTTTTCCATCGAAGTATATAGCATGAAAGATTTGCGCATACTGGTATTGTCTATCACCCTGGCTGTCGTTTTGACCGCTTGTTCCTACCCGGGCGAAAACACCACCGGTAGTGAGTACATGCCCGATATGGCCCACTCGCTGGCCCTGGAGGCGAATACCTATAACTACTACTACTACAATACCTGGGACAAGGAATCCACGGTTGAGCTGGCCAAGTTGGTGTACCCACGGGTGACGGTCAAAGGCACGGTGCCCCGCGGTTACGCCAGTGCTTACATACCCGGCATGAAGGCCCCGGCGAGCCTGGACGAAGCGGAGTTGATGCGTGGGTCCATCGTTGATGGTGACCACATGAACGCGATCAGCGTACCGACCAACGGCTACGTACCGTACTACTTTGCGGATAGTGATAGCGGCCGGCTTCAGGCGATTGCTGAGCTGGTGGACAACCCCTTCCCAATCACGGAAAACGGACTGGCCCGCGGAAAGAACCTGTACAATATATTCTGCGCGATCTGCCACGGCGAGAACGGTAACGGTCTGGGGTACATTTATGATACGGACAAAAACCCTTACGCTAAGTACCCCGCTGCCCCGGCCAGTTTTCTGCGCCAAGAATATCTTGAAGCATCCAACGGCCGCTACTACAACGCGATCATGTATGGCTACAACGTGATGGGAGCTTACAAAGACAAGATAAGCTACGAAGAGCGCTGGCAGGTGATTCACTACATCCGCAAGCTGCAGGCGGCTGAAAAAAAGGTGGAATATACCCCGCTGATCAATACGCTGAACGCTTCCTTTGGTACTCCGTTGGCCGATTTTGACGGAGGAGTTGGCCAGGTCGCAGGCGTAAATAACGTACAAGGCCAACAATTAACGGATAATGCAGAAGCGGGTAACGCCGCCGGTAGCCAATCCCTTAAGAAGAAGTAGAATTTAAGACCACCTAACTAAGCAACTTACGCGCCTACGGGCCAGAAATACTTATCACAGATGGAGAACTTTGTCTTCTCGTCCAGAGCAAAAGCCGTAACTGGTGGTACCGCACTTTTCGGACTGCTGTTACTCATTGTCAGCTACTTCGTAGATGGCGGTGAGGCCTACCATATGCGCTTCTGGACTAACTTACTACACAATACCGTCTTTTTTGCCGGTATCTCCTTCATGGCTTGTTTTGCATACGCTGCCTTCACGACGGCATACGCCGGGTGGTTCGTGCAGTTCAAGCGGGTTTGGGAGAGCTTCGGCATGTTCCTGTTGCCAGCTATTTTCTTGTTTGGTATCATCATCGTTGGTCTGTTTCTACACAGTCATCATATGTACCACTGGAACGACGAGGCGGCGCTGGAAACCGATGGTCTGCTCTATCATAAGTCGGCTTTTCTGAATAAGTACTGGTACACCTTCGCTACCGTTGGCTTTATGGGCCTTTGGTACTTCTTCATCAGCCGTATTCGTGCCATCAGCATTGACGAAGACACGAACGGTACAACGGCCTACAAGCACCACGCCCGGATCAAAGCATGGGCGGCTCCCTTCCTGATTATTCTTGGTTTCACGACTGCCTTTTGTATCTGGCAGTGGGTGATGTCACTTGATGCACACTGGTATTCCACCATGTTTGCTTGGTATGCTTCGGCTTCCTTATTCGTGGCGATGACGGCACTGACCATCATGTTGCTGATCTACCTTAAGAGCCGTGGGTACTTTCCCGGTATTAACGCCGAGCACTTTCACGACCTGGGTAAGTACCTCTTTGCGATCTCTATTTTCTGGACTTACGTTTGGTTCAGCCAGTTCATGTTGATCTGGTACGGCAATATTGGAGAAGAAACGATTTACTTCCGCCTGCGGATGGACAGCTACCCGGCCTTGTTCTGGGGCAATATATTGCTTAATTTCGTTGCACCCTTCTTTATCCTGATGCGCAATGACACCAAGCGTAAGTTTGGCACGCTGTTCTTTGCTTCGGCTATCGTGTTCTTCGGCCACTGGTTCGACTTTTTCAACATGATCAAGCCGGGGGCCCGGGAGACGATGATCGAGATGGAAGCCCATCATCACGACGTTGGCTACGGCGACGGTGAGCACGCTACGATGAGTGCTGCCGATTATGGTGAGAACCAAGCGGGGGATCATACCGCCGCCGGTCATGATGATCATGCCGCGAATGATCATGCAGAAGCCGGAAACGACGACGGGCCCGCTGGTGCTGACTACAGCGAAGCTGACCACGGTGACGGGCGCGAAATTCTCCCCTACAAAGCGGGCTTCACCTTCCCCGGTCTGCTGGAAGTAGGCATTTTTCTGGGCTTTCTGGGTGGTTTCCTTTTCTTCGTGCTTTATTCGCTGAGCAAGGCACCGCTGGAACCGAAGCGTGATCCTTACTTTGAGGAGAGCCTTCACCACCACACCTAGTAGAGAATTACTGCTCCTTGATTAGATTTAATCTAAATAACGGGTAACGATTTAACACTATTGATGATTCACCGTTAAATTTGTGAATTATCTGAAAACAAACATTTCGGTTCTCGAAAACAAGCTAACCTCAAGTCAATGTCTACACTAATCGTATTTCTTTGTATCGCACTTTTGCTCTTCATCGTTCTGCAGATCGCCCGTGTGCGTGATTTGGCCAAGCAATTGCGTGGTGCGGAAGAGGTTGATGCCCGAAACACACAGATGACAGGTATATACCTGGTGCTGTTTATGGGGCTTTTCCTTTTGATTGGTACAGGATCTATCCTTTACTACAAGAACTGGATGCTTGGTTACGGTCCGCATGAGTCGGCATCGGCTCATGGTCTTCGCATCGATAGCATGATGAACTTGACCTTCTTCGTCACCTACATTGTTTTCATTCTTACTCACATTTTGCTTTTCTGGTACGCCTTCAAGTACCGCAAGCAAAAAGGAAAGAAAGCGCAGTTTATCTCTCATAACAATACGTTGGAGATCGTCTGGACGGGGATTCCCGCAATCGTGATGACCTTCCTCGTGATTGGTGGTTTGGATGCCTGGAACGAAATTATGGGTGACGTCGGTTCTGACGATAATTATATGGAAATTGAGGCCAACGGATTTCAGTTCGCTTGGCAGTTACGCTATCCCGGTGAGGATGGTTTGCTTGGTCGTAAGGACTTTCGGATGATCGATGGTTTAAATTCTTTCGGACAGGATTGGACGGATCTTAAGAATGCGGATGACATGCACGTGAGTGATCTGGTGCTTCCCGTTGGTCAAAAAGTTCGTGTTCGCATCACTGCCCGTGACGTACTGCACGATTTCTACCTGCCCCAGTTTCGGGTTAAGATGGATGCCGTACCAGGCTTGCCGACCTTCTTCGTTTTTACCCCAACCAAGACTACCAAAGAGTGGCGCAAGGGGTTGAGTGAGTACAAGGAATACCAGACTCCCGACCCTGACGATCCGACCAAGCAACTGTGGGAAACCCGTAATTTTGAACTTGCCTGCGCTGAGCTTTGCGGAAAGGGACATTACTCCATGAAAAAGAACGTACTCATTCTGGAGCAGGATGAATATGACACCTGGCTGACTACGCAGAAGTCTTACTATTTGGCTAGCATTCGTGGTACGGAGAATGACCCTAATGGTGACATACTTTTCCCGGCTGAGATTACCCAGCGTCGTGATCTGTTTAATACTGAGGTTAATAATGCATTAGAGACACCTCAGGACGGTGATAATACCCTCGTGCTGAATTATGTTACCTTCGAGACTGGCAGTGACAAGCTTACCGAATTCAGCAGCTACCAACTTGACGATGCCATCGACTTCCTGAAAAAGAATGCCGATGTTCGTTCCATGCTGAAAGGGCATACCGACAATATGGGTGATGCTGACGCTAACCTCATCCTTTCAGAAAGCCGCGCGGCCGCCGTTCGTAATTACCTCGTAAGTGGGGGCATTGCTGCTGCACGGCTAACGAGCACGGGCTTCGGTTCCGTAATGCAAGTAGCTGATAATAGTACGGAAGAAGGCCGCCAGGCTAATCGCCGTACCGAACTTTATGTTACCCGCAGTGAACTACCTGCTGGCGAATCTATTTCAAAGTAAATTTACACACAGAATAACCTTACAATCTGATCATCATGGCAACAGCAATAATGGCTCCCGCTACTCGTAACGAAGGTCTGATCCAGGAACTGGGTTACGACGATCACTTCCACGATCACCACCACGGAGATAAGTACCAGTCGAATTTCGTATCGCACTATATATTCTCTCAAGATCATAAGATGATCGCCAAGCAGTTCCTGATTACGGGAATGATGTGGGCCATCATTGGTGGTTTGATGTCACTCGTTTTCCGGATGCAACTCGGTTTCCCCGAGGAAAGTATTGCCTGGTTGCAGCCCGTACTCGGT
>Ga0136553_1000580_pt1 | contig 12444 bp, 11 predicted proteins | sample AntRauTorckE5430_FD_101384 | JGI IMG/M metagenome (GOLD analysis project Ga0136553, IMG submission 101384) | Saline lake microbial communities from Rauer Islands, Antarctica - Metagenome Torckler E5 #430 | ecosystem: Environmental > Aquatic > Non-marine Saline and Alkaline > Saline | place... | reverse complement strand
GCGCGGAACCAAGCCCGAAGGGCGCCGCGCATCGTCATGCTGGAAGCATGCCTCCGGCATGACGCCGCCCCCCGGCACGGCGATTTGGCTGCAACCTGCGCAAGGGTCTGATCTTTTCCTGATCTGGCTGGGATAAAGCCCTGCCAAATTAACGCTGGATCGCCGCACCGCGGCCCGTCGATGCGCGGCTAACCCCAAACGTCCGCTCAAGGCCACAAACCGGAGCTGCTCAAATGCAGCCTGCAAACATGGAAGGGCCGAAACCCCATCAGATAATGTCTGTGAGGTGGCGAAAGACAGCGGTGCCACCATCCCCAACCCGGCCCGATCAGCCCCCGTTCTTCTTTTGCCAGGCGAGCGCGAGGGACACGGTGCCGGCCGCGGTCAGATCGATGCCGAGGAAAATACCGAGCAGGCCGAGCGCCGCCTCCGGCAGGCCAAGTACGATCAGCGCCGCCAGAAGCAGCGACACCACGCCCGATATCATGATCCAGCCCCAGCCTCCGGCAGGGCGAAGATGCCATGCCAGCGCAACGCGCAGGGCCCCGATCACCGTGAAGAAGATCGCCACGAGGAAGGTCAGCGTGACCAGTCCGGCCAATGGGTTGAGGACAAGAGAGGCGGCGAAAAGTACGAATGCCGCCCCAAGAAGGCCCGTCATCCAGCGATCGCCGGTGTTTTTCGTGGTATCGGTGAAGGCCTGCCATACCAGCAACACGCCAGCGGTCAGGAAGGCCGCGCCGGCCACGGCCTCGGCCGCGAGCGAGGCCGCGAACGGATTGAGAAATGCCATCAGGCCGCCGATCAGCATCACGGCCCCGAGTATGGCCAGTTTCTTCCATCCCAGATCCGGCGTCGGCATTCTCAGGTCTGTGTCATCGTCATGGTCGGACATCCGTGTCTCCTTGGATTCCGTCAGGTTTCACGTGCGAATGCCGGCACCGGATTTCAATGGAGACGAGGCAGGACAGGCCGCGACGCGCGAAAGCGCACGTTTTGCCCGTCAGAAACGAGAAAGACACGATGAACGCATCATCGTGTCTTTCAAACTGTCCGGCCTGGTGGTCGTGACAAGTTCAGCGCTTATGCCGGAACGCCCGTTTGCGATCCTCGTCGGCGGGCACGGGGATAGCGACGTAGTCGTGATGCATGATCTGTTGGCGGTGGCCGCCGCGCGGCTCGTCATCATCGTCATCCTGCATCCGCATAACGGCAATGCCGAATTGCACCCCTGCAAAGACGACCCCGTTCGCGACCCACAGGATCACGACTGCGAGCAGCCCCTGTTCGGTATGCGTGACCAGATGCCAGAGATTGGCGACGTTGAACCATAGCAGCATCGCGACGAATGCGGCTGCAATTCCAAAGCCGATGGCAACCTGAGTGATGTAAAGGCGGATGAGTTTGGGCATGAACTGCCTCCCTTCTCTGCTGCCAAGGTAAGCGACTTGCGGCGGATTACAAGCGGCGGTGCAGATGTCGAAGCCTGCACTGCGGACACCGCATACCGGGCCAGCACGGCGTCAGGGGCGCATCACGCCTTCTTGACCCGCCCGAAATCGGGCGCATCTGTGTCTTGCCCCGCCTCGATGATGCCGCGCCGGATCGCGCGGGTGCGGCTGAAATACGCATGCAGGTGGTCGCCGTCACCGGTGCGGATCGCCCGTTGCAGGGCGAAAAGCTCTTCGGTGAACCGTCCGAGGATTTCCAGCGTCGCCTCGCGGTTATTGAGAAACACGTCGCGCCACATCACCGGATCGGAGGCCGCGATACGGGTGAAATCGCGAAATCCGGCGGCGGAATACTTGATCACCTCGCTGTCGGTGACCCGGCGCAGATCGTCGGCCACGCCCACCATCGTGTAGGCGATAAGATGCGGCGCGTGGCTGGTGACGGCCAGAACCAGATCGTGATGCTCCGCGTCCATCTCGTCAGTGTAGGATCCGAGCGCCTGCCAGAAGCGTGCCAGCCGGTCCACCGCGGCGCGGTCGCAGCCCTCGGGCGGCACGATCAGGCACCAGCGCTGATCGAACAGTTCGGCAAAGCCCGCGCGCGGCCCGGAATGCTCGGTTCCCGCAAGCGGATGCGCGGGCACGAAATGCACGTCCGGCGCCAGATGCGGGCTGACCGCCTCGATCACCGCGCGCTTGACAGAGCCCACGTCGCTCAGCGTCGCGCCGGGTTTCAAAGCGCCGGATATCTCCTCGGCCACGGCCCCCATGACGCCGACCGGCACGCAAAGCACCACGAGATCGGCCCCCTCGCAGGCCTCGGGCGCACTGTCGCAGACCCGGTCGCACAGGGCGATGTCCCGCGCGATCTCGCGCGTCTCGGCCGAACGGGCATAGCCGGTCACCTCGCGCGCGACACCCGCACGCCGGATCGCATGCGCCATCGACGACGCGATCAGACCCAGCCCGATCAGCGCCACGCGGTCGTAGATCACGCTCATCGCGCGCCGCCCTTGAACTGGCCGATCGCATAGGCCACGCGGCGGCAGGCGGGCTCGTCACCGACGGTGATGCGCAGGCAGTTGGGCAGGTTGTAACCGCCGACGCGCCGCACGATCAGCCCCTGCGATTTCAGATACTCGTCACAGGCCTCGGCCTCGGCCCGGTCGCCGAACCGCGCGAGAATGAAATTGGCAAGCGACGTGTCCGAGGGCACGCCGTGCTCGGCCAGTGCCTCGGCCAGCCAGGTCCGCAGGCGGGTGTTGTCGGCCCGGCATTTCTGCGCCCATGCCACGTCGCGCACAGCAGCCTCGGCGGTGACCTGTGCGGCGTGGCTCAGGTTGAAAGGTCCGCGCACGCGCCCCAGCACATCGATCACATGCCCCGGTCCGTAGCCCCAGCCGACGCGCAGCCCGCCCAGCCCGTACAGCTTGGAAAAGGTGCGGGTCATCACCACATTGTCATGCCTGTCGACAAGCCCCGCGCCACCGTCATAGCCCTCGACATATTCGGCGTAGGCCCCGTCGATCACCAGCAATGCCTGCCCGGGCAGGCCCTCGGCCAGACGGCGCAGCTCGGCCTCGCCGATCATGGTGCCGGTGGGGTTGTTGGGATTGGCGATGAACACCAGCCGGGTGCGATCCGTGCAGGCCGACAGGATCGCATCCACATCCGTCACGCGGTCGCGTTCCGGAACCTCGACCGGGGTGGCGCTGTTGGCCAGAGCGCTGATGCGGTACATCGCGAAGCCGTGTTCGGTGTGGATCACCTCGGATCCGGGCCCGGCATAGGCCTGACACAGCAAGGCGATGATCTCGTCGCTGCCCACGCCGCAGACGATCCGCTCCGGGTCAAGCCCGTGCAGTTCGGCAATCGCGGTGCGCAGGCCGGCATGATCGGTGGACGGGTAGCGGTGCAACTCGAACCCGGCCTTGCGAAACGCCTCCTTGGCCGCGTCGCTCGGTCCGAACGGGTTCTCGTTGGAGCTGAGCTTGACCACGTTCGCCACACCGGCGATGTGACCGCTACCCCCCTGATAGGGCGCGATATCCATGATGCCCGGCTGTGGCGTGATCCTGTTCATGTCATCCCCCGTCATTCTGACATGGTTCTAGCCTTGCCGCTCGGCCCTGACCAGCGCCAAACAAAAAATGCCGCAGCGGTGTGACCCGCCACGGCATCCGACAGACCCGACAGCGCGGCTCAGTTCTGGGCGTAGAATTCGATGACGAGGTTGGGTTCCATCATCACCGGATAGGGCACATCCGACAGGCCCGGCTGGCGCACGAAGGTGGCCGACATCTTGGAATGATCCGCCTCGATGTAGTCGGGCACGTCGCGCTCGGCCAGTTGCGCGGCCTCGAGAAGGACGGCAAGCTGCTTGGACTTTTCGCGGACCTCGATCACGTCGCCTTCCTTCACCCGGTAGGAGGGGATGTTGACGCGCTTGCCGTTGACCATGACATGGCCGTGATTCACGAACTGTCGGGCGGCGAACATCGTGGGCACGAATTTCGCGCGATAGACGACCGCGTCCAGACGCCGCTCCAGCAGCCCGATCAGCAGCTCGCCGGTATCGCCGCGCACACGCTCGGCCTCGGCATAGATGCGGCGGAACTGCTTTTCGGTCAGGTCGCCATAATAGCCCTTGAGCTTCTGCTTGGCGCGCAACTGCAGGCCGAAATCGGATATCTTGGCCTTGCGCCGCTGGCCGTGCTGGCCGGGGCCGTATTCGCGGCGGTTGACGGGGGATTTGGGGCGGCCCCAGATGTTCTCGCCCATGCGGCGGTCGATCTTGTACTTGGCAGACGTGCGTTTGGTCACGGCTGATCTCCTTCTGTCATGTCGAAGGGCGTTGTCCTCTGCGTTCCGGCGATATCCGGGCGGCCGACAGGCATCCCCTCGCAGGGGCCACCAACACCAATGAAATCGCGCATATACACCACCCGCCGCGGGTGTCAACCATGCGGGTCCGCGCGCCGTCTTGCGCAGCAGGCGCGCGCCCCGGGTTCACCGCAACGGTCGCGCCGGAGACCCTGAAGGCCGGCATCCGGACATGGATGGCCCTGCACATGCACCACCGCCCGGATTCGGCCCTTGGCGGCAGACGGCCCGCCGTGATCTATTGGCTGGGAAATGCAACACCCGACCCCGCTCCGCAGGTGCAACGAGCAACGCAAGTCACTCCGGATCATGCCCGATATCTGCAGAGAGCTCACGCTGCGCCCCGTGGTCGCGGGGCACCGCTACTTTTACGCGAGTGATGGTAATGGCTTGCAAGTCTGTCGCGCCGCCCTCAAGAACACCCTATACCGACCGCAGGATACCCCTTTAGATGTTCAACAATTGCACGGTTCTGATCACTGGCGGCACCGGCTCGTTCGGGCACACGTTCATGCCGATGTTGCTCAAGTCCTACAACCCGAAGAAGGTGATCGTCTTTTCGCGCGACGAGATGAAGCAATGGGAGATGGCCAGGCTCTACGGCGACGATCCCCGCGTGCGCTTCTTCATCGGCGACGTGCGCGACCGCGACCGGCTGTACCGCGCCTTCGACGGGGTGGATTACGTCGTGCATGCGGCCGCCACCAAGATCGTGCCGACAGCCGAATACAACCCGTTCGAGTGCATCAAGACCAATGTCAATGGTGCGATGAACGTCATCGACGCGGCCATCGACAAGGGCGTAAAACGGGTCGTGGCGCTGTCGACGGACAAGGCGTCGAGCCCGATCAACTTGTACGGCGCGTCCAAGTTGGCCTCCGACAAGCTTTTCGTGTCCGGCAATTCCTATGCCGGTGAACACGACACGCGGTTTTCGGTGGTGCGCTACGGCAACGTGATGGGCTCGCGCGGATCGGTGATCCCGTTCTTCATGTCGATTGCCGATACCGGCGTGCTGCCCATCACCGACAGCCGCATGACCTGGTTCATGATCAGCCTCGAGCAGGGCGTCGAACTGGTCTGGCACGCGTTCGCGGACATGGTCGGCGGCGAGATCTACGTCAAGAAGATCCCCTCGATGACGGTCACCGACATCGCCCGTGTGATAGCCCCGGAGGCGCGCCAGGAGATCGTCGGCATCCGCGCCGGCGAAAAGCTGCACGAGCAGATGATCGGCCTCGAGGACGCGCCCTATACCTACGAATACCACGACCATTTCAAGATCCTGCCGGCGATCAACAAATGGTCCGACGACCCCGCGCGCATCAAGGACGGGCGCAAGGTGGCCGAGGATTTCAGCTACACCAGCGATCTCAATCCCGACTGGATGAGCGAAAGCGCACTGGCCGATTGGATCACCGCGCACCGCAACAAGATCGGGGCGATCTGATTATGGATACCACGGTGCCCGTGTCCACGAAAGACAGCGCATTGCCGCAGGCCTTGGCGACGGTGTCTGAAATACGTTCCGAAGGTTTCCGGTTCGTTGTCATCATGGGTATGGCCAAGACCGGAACGACCTTGCCGCTCACCTTGCTGGACGGGCACCCGCATTTGACGGTTTTCCCCGAGGAGTTGCGATTCTTTCACACGCGCGCGGACGCTCCTGATGGTCGCGCCGCGGCCGACCGGCTGTTGCGCAACCCCAACACGCAGATGCTAAGCGTTGGAAAGACATATTTCGATCCGAGCGATTACTCGGCCCACAAGGGCACAGGCTTTGGTGAACGAGACTATTCGGGCTTCGATTTCGCGTTGTTCGAGCATCTCGTGCGGGAAGGGTTCGCGGCACTGCCGGACACATGCGACCGGTTGCTCCTGGTGATGGTGTCATTCCGGATCGCGGCCGGGCTACCGCCTCGTCTTTCCGGAAAAAACATCTTTGCCTGCAAGGCACCGCATAATGAACTCTTCGGCCGGAGATGGTCGGCGGCCCTCGGGCGCTCGGGGCGATATATCATGTGCACCAGGCTGTGTTCGGAGCACTTCCTTTCACAACGCAATGTCGCCCGGCTCCAGGACGCGGGCGTCGACTGCTTTGCGTTTGCACACACGGTCCGTGACCGTTACCGGATGTGGCGTGACTTTCCCAAGGCACAAAGGTTCGTGTTGGATTATGACACCCTTCTGAACCGGAAAGACTGCGTTCTGGCGGATTTGGCTGAGTTCTTGCAGATCACCCGCAGCCCGAGCCTGGACACCCCGACGAAAATGGGCATTCCCTGGTCAGGGAATTCATCGCGCGGGATCATCACCGAAGGTATCTTTCGCAACGAACACAGGGCGAAAACCCTGCTTGCGCCTGCCGACCTTTATACCATCCAGACGATTGCCGCGCCGCTCTACCACCGACTGGGTTGGGAACGCGACACACAGCTCGGTGCGTTCGCCAAACTGCGCTGGAGCGTGTCGCTCGGGTGTTATCGGCTCAGGACAGGCTTGCGTGCTTTTGTCAGGTTCGGCCAGCGCATCGCAGGCGGTCTTGCTCGACGACTGGGCATCACCTCACCCGCAGGCTAAACTCCCTCCAAAAAGGCTCGCCATGATCCCCTACGGACGCCAGATCATCAGTGAAGACGATATTCGCGCCGTCGAGGCGGTTCTGCGCTCGGATCACCTGACCCAAGGGCCGGTTCTGCCACGGTTCGAGGCGGCGGTGGCGGCGCGCGTGGGGGCGCGTCATGCCGTGGCGGTCAATTCCGCCACCTCGGCGCTGCACATCGCCTGCGCGGCACTCGACCTCGGCCCCGGCGACATCCTGTGGACCTCGCCCGTCACCTTCGTCGCCTCGGCCAATTGCGGGCGCTATTGCGGGGCGGAGGTGGATTTCGTCGATATCGACGCCGAGACCTTCAACATCTGCGCCGATGCGCTGGAGGCGAGGCTCGATGCCGCCGCCCGCGCGGGCCGCCTGCCCAAGGTGATCGTCGCGGTGCATATGTGCGGGCAATCGCCGGACATGGCGCGCATCGCGGATCTCGCCCGCGCGCATGGCGTGCGGATCATCGAGGATGCCAGCCATTCCATCGGCGCAGATTACCTCGGTGCGCCGGTGGGCAATTGCGCGCATTCCGACATCACCGTGTTCAGCTTTCATCCCGTCAAGATCATCACCACCGCAGAGGGCGGCATGGCGCTGACGGGTGACGCGGGCCTAGCCGCGCGCATGGAGCGGCTGCGCAGCCACGGTATCACCCGCGACGCGGATCTCATGACCCACGCCCCCGACGGGCCGTGGTACTACCAGCAGCTGGAGCTTGGCTGGAACTACCGCATGACCGAGATCCACGCGGCCCTCGGGCTGAGCCAGATGGACCGGCTCGACGCCTTCATCGCCCGCCGCCGCGCGCTGGCCGAGGCCTATGATGCCGCCCTCGCGGGGCTGCCCCTGCGCCGTCCCGGACGGCAGGACGGGGCGGCGTCAAGCTGGCATCTCTACGTCATCCGGCTCGACGATCCGTCCCGTCACCGCGCCGTATTCGAAGCGTTGCGCGCAGCCGGCATCGGGGTGAACCTGCATTACATCCCCGTCCACCTGCAGCCGTACTACCGCGACATGGGCTTTTCGCCCGGCGATTTCCCGGCCTCCGAAGACTACTATGCCCGCGCCATCTCGATCCCGCTGCATGCCGGGCTCTCGGACGCGGAGCAAGCCCGGGTCGTGGCGGTCCTGACCGAGGCACTGGCATGAGCCTCTGCATCATCCCGGCCCGGGGCGGATCAAAGCGCATCCCGCGCAAGAACATCCGCGCGTTCTGCGGGCACCCGATGATCGCCTGGCCGATCCGGGCCGCGCTCGCAAGCGGCTGTTTCGACCGCGTTGTCGTCTCGACCGATGATGACGAGATCGCGGAGGTGGCCGAGGCGTCCGGTGCCGAGGCCCCCTTCCGCCGCGCCGCAGATCTTGCCGATGACCACACGCCGACAGTGCCGGTGATCGCCGATGCCATCACCCGGCTGGGCGTGGCGGACCGGACGCCTGTCTGCTGCCTTTATGCGACGTCGCCCTTCGTTGATTCCACCGATCTGCGCCGCGGGCTGGACCGGCTTGAAGAGACCGGCGCGCCCTTCGTGCTGAGCGCGACGACCTACGCCTTTCCCATCCAGCGGGCGCTGCGCCGCGACGCGTCGGGCCGGGTCGGGATGCTGGATCCCGCGCAGATGCAGACCCGCTCGCAGGATCTCGAAGAGGCCTGGCACGATGCCGGGCAGTTCTACTGGGGGCGCGCCGAAAGCTGGACACACGGCCGGGGGATATTCGAGGCTGGTGCCCAAGGGCTGCCGCTTCCGCGATATCGCGTGCAGGATATCGACACCGAAGAGGATTGGCAGCGGGCGGAATGGATGATGCGCGCCTTGCAGACGGATGAGTTCGGATGAAAATCGCCTTCCGCACCGATGCCTCGCTCGAGATCGGGACCGGCCATGTCATGCGCTGCCTGACGCTGGCGCGGGCGTTGCGGGGCGCGGGGGCGGTGTGCCGCTTTGTCACCCGCGCGCATCCCGGTCACATGGGCGCGCGGATCGCGGCCGAAGGGTTCGACGTGACACTGCTGCCCGCACCGCAAGGCACCATGCCGAAGGGGCCGCCCGTGCATGCCAGATGGGCCGGAGTGGACTGGGCCGAGGACGCTAGCGAGACACGCGCGGCCCTCGAAAACACCCCCGACTGGCTGGTGATGGACCACTACGCCTTTGACGCGCGCTGGCAGAGGGCGGCCTGCCCCGCGCACACGCGGCGCATGGTGATCGACGATCTGGCCGACCGGCCCCATGAGTGCGACCTGCTGCTTGATCAGAACCTCGGCCACGACGCGGGCGATTACGACGGGCTGGTCTCCGACCACTGCACGCGCCTGATGGGGCCGCGCCACGCGCTGCTGCGCCCCGAATTCGCCGAAGCGCGCGCCGGGGCGCTGGCCGCGCGGGCGGGACGGGGGCTGAAGCACCTGATGATCTCGATGGGCGGGATCGACGCGGTGGATGCGACCTCGACCGTGCTTTCGGCCCTGCGCGACGCCCCGCTGCCGAACGGTCTGCGGATCAGCGTCATCATGGGGGCAGGCGCGCCCGCGCTGGAGACGGTCCGCGCGCTGGCGCAGACCATGCCCCGACCCACCGAGGTGGTCGTGGATGTGGACGACATGGCCGCGCGCATGGCCGCAGCCGATCTGGCCATTGGCGCGGGCGGTGGCACCACATGGGAGCGCTGCTGCCTCGGCCTGCCCTCGATCATCGTGGAGACCGCCGAGAACCAGTCCGGCATCGCGGACGCCATGTCCTGCGCCGGGGCCGGGATCGCCCCCGGCGCGCTCAACGCCCCCGGTTTCGCGCGGACGCTTGGCGAGGCCGTGGCGGAGGCCGCCGCCCCCGTCCGGCTTGAGGCCTTGTCACAGGCCGCCGCCGGGATCTGCGACGGCGACGGGGCGGGGCGGGTGATGGCGGGGCTGATGCCCGCGGACATCTCGTTCCGCCCCGCCCTTTGCGCGGATTCCCGGCGCGTCTGGGAGTGGCGGCGCGCGATGGACCGCGCCTTCAACCAAAGGTGCGAGGAGACGCCCTTCGGCCCGCATGACACGTGGTTTCGCCGGGCCGTCGATGATCCGCACCGGATCATCAGCATCATCGAGCAAGGCCAACTGCCCTGCGGCTATCTGCGGCTGGACCGAACCGTCGGGCAGCGGGCGCGTGTCAGCATCTGCCTTTCACCGGAGGTTCGGGGACAGGGTCTTGGGCTCGCACTGCTTGCAGAGGCGGACCGACTGGGCCGATCTCTCGGGCTCGCGCGGCTCGAGGCCGAAATCCACCCGCGCAACCACGCTTCCCGCCGGGTATTCGAGGCCGCTGGCTATGTCCTAGATGCGTCGGTCGTGGACTTCCTGACATGTCACCGCACGCTGGAGGGCGCAACATGACCGAAATCACCATCGCGGGTCGCGCCATCGGCCCCGGCCATCCGCCTTATGTCATCGCCGAGCTATCGGCCAACCATAATGGCAAGCTCGATCAGGCGCTGAGGATCATCGACGCTGCTCAGGCGGCGGGCGCGGATGCCGTCAAGATCCAGACCTACCTTCCCGACACGATCACGCTGAAATCGGACGCACCCGAGTTCCGGATCACCGACGGTCTCTGGGCCGGGCACACGCTTTATGACCTCTACGACTGGGCGCATACGCCGTGGGAATGGCACGCGGCGCTGTTCGCGCATGCCGCCAAGCGCGGGATCACGCTGTTTTCCTCGCCCTTCGATCTGACGGCGGTAGACCTGCTGGAAGGGCTTGGCGCGCCGGCCTACAAGATCGCCAGTTTCGAGGCGGTGGATCTGCCGCTGATCCGGTATGTGGCGGCGAAGGGCAAGCCGATGATCATCTCCACCGGCATGGCCGACTTCGCGGAGATCACCGAGGCGGTGGCGGCGGCGCGCGCGGGGGGCTGCCGCGAGCTGGCGCTGCTGCATTGCGTCTCGGGCTACCCCGCGCCGGCCTCGGATTACAACCTCGCGACGCTGGCCGACATGGCGGCAAAGCTCGACCTGCCGGTCGGGCTGTCCGATCACACGCTCGACAACACCACCGCGATCGCCAGCGTGGCGCTCGGTGCGGGGATCATCGAAAAGCACATGACGCTCGACCGGGCGGGCGGCGGGCCAGATGACAGCTTCTCGTTGGAGCCGGCGGAGTTCGCCGCCCTGTGCCGTGGCGCGCGCTCGGCTTGGGCGGCCATCGGACAGGTCGATTACGGCCGCAAATCGAGCGAGCAAACGAATGTGAAGTTCCGCCGATCGCTTTACGCGGTCCGCGACATCGCCGAAGGCGAAGCCCTCAGCGCCGACAACATCCGCTCCATCCGTCCCGGCTTCGGCCTCGCACCGCGCGAGTACGACACGGTGATCGGGCGACGGGCGCGCATTGCGATTACCCGCGGAACGGCTTTGTCATGGGACCTGCTTTTCTGAGACGCGCCCCGGGGACATGACATTTCCCGCTATTCCTGCAAACTTCGGCGTCGTATAAGCGGGTACCGGGGATTGCATCACGTTGACCGAGTTTTCGACCATCATCAACGCGATCATCGCGCTTGCCATCGGGGGGCTGTCGCTTGCTGCGTCGTATCGCGCGTTGCTGACCTCGCGCACGCCGCAGGGTGCGGTCGGGTGGATCCTTTTCATTATCCTTCTGCCGCTGATCGGGACGCTGCTTTACCTCGTTTTCGGCTATGCGGATTACAAACGCTTTGCGCGCGAGCGCCGGCTTTCGGATGCCGCATCGCTTGACGAGGCCAAGGACGACCTGACACTGCCGGCGGTGCCCTCGAGGCTGACGGCGTTCAGCCGGATCGCGCGGCTGCCCGCCACAAAAGGCAATGACATGGCGCTGCTGATCGACGGTCATGCGACCTTCGAGGCACTCCACGCGGCGATGCGCACGGCGACATCGCGGATCATGGTTCAGTTCTACACGATCGAGGATGACACGGTCGGGCAGGCCTTTCACGACATTCTGATCGAACGCGCCCGGGCCGGGGTCGACGTGTTCGTGCTGCATGACGAGCTGCCGTTCTTCGGGCTGCCAGCGGCGTTCAAGAAGTCATTGCGCGATGCCGGCGTGCGTCTTGCCCGCACGAAGGGGCCGACGCGGGTGCTTGGGCCCTTCCAGTTGAACTTTCGCAATCACCGCAAGCTGGTCGTGGTTGACGACACGGTCGGCTTCACCGGGGGTATCAACCTCTCGAAGGCCTATATCGGCGAGTCGTCCCTCGGGCCGTGGCGCGACACCTTCGCGCGGTTTCACGGACCGGTCGTCAAACAACTGGCGCTGCATTTCATTTCCGACTGGCGGTGGGCCACGAACGAGGATCTGGATCATCCCGCGATCGCCGCCGCGATACCCAAGGGGTGGTTGAACGCCGTGGCACTGGCCCCGTCCCCCGCGGAAGAGACCGCGGCGGGCAATCTGTTCTTCATCGCCCTTGCCCATGCGGCCCAAAAGCGCCTCTGGATTTCCACGCCCTATTTCGCCCCGGACCGCGATGTTCTGACCGCATTGCG
>Ga0136553_1000579_pt1 | contig 12463 bp, 5 predicted proteins | sample AntRauTorckE5430_FD_101384 | JGI IMG/M metagenome (GOLD analysis project Ga0136553, IMG submission 101384) | Saline lake microbial communities from Rauer Islands, Antarctica - Metagenome Torckler E5 #430 | ecosystem: Environmental > Aquatic > Non-marine Saline and Alkaline > Saline | place... | reverse complement strand
TATTTTGAGTATGAATCCAGATGTTTGCCCTCGCCTGAATGATCTCTGGGACGAAGCTGAGAAAAGTCTCGAGTATGCCAAGAAATTTGTCAACAATCGTGAAAGTCAGGAACTGAATGAACTCATGGAATCCTTGGGCGGAGATTTTAGGGACCAAGCTGAAGACTGTCTCATGACAGCAATTTGCAATGATAGGGATCTTCCAGAAGCTTTAGATGATTTTGGACAAGGACATGCAAACAACTATTTCGATCGGTTAGACAAGTATTCATTCAAGCCATTCAATTTCATTTTGAGATACAATAATGCTGCTTATTCAAAGCTAGCTTTCGGTCCAATGTGGGTGAATATCCTCTCCAATGTTCTTGCATACATTCCTACATCTACGTGGCACAATATCCTTCCAAATTTGATATCAGAGGTGCGCTCTCCTTCTCCTACTCTCGCCTTATTTTCTGCACACGATACAACCATATTATCAATCTTGGCAACCCTCGGAGAAAATGTATGGGATGGACAAACGTGGGCCCCATATGCTAGCATGATTGTCATGGAAATCCACAAAGTAGGGACAGGTGATGAAAGGAGGTTTCGACTTGTGTACAATGGACAAATCTTGACAGATAAAGTACAGGGTTGTGCCCAAGACGAAGAACTGTGTGATGTTAAAAATTTGCTGACTACAGTCAAGGATTTTGCAGTCAAGAAGAGAAACTGCGAGTCCAATTTGTCGTCTTCTGATGAACTGGACACGCTGGCCTTGAAGCAAATGATATTTACTAGCAAAGGCACGGCAATTATATTCCTTTTCACAATGTTATCGGGGGCTGTTGGTGGGTTGGTTACCTACGTATTCCTCACCCATCGTTTACCATGTAGGCGAATTGATGGTAAAGGCGAATTTAGTAAAGCACCAATTTCAGCGCCCAGAGCTGATGATGGTATTGCTATCACAGGCGTGCCGGACTACGGTTTAGGTTCCATGCTAGATGAAAATATCATATTGTAGCTTGGCGAAAGATTAATGCCGTAGATGCTGTTGTCGTGTAATAATAAATATTGTTTTGGATTTGATTTTGAGAGGAGGCAGAATGATGCGTTCGCATAGCATTGGGCTGGCCGACATTAGATAGCCAAATGTATCCTTTTCGAAAATGTGCTAGCGATATTTCACTTGAAGATGCATTCAAACCTTTTGGATATGTTGAGTGATACATTTACGTCGACCTCCTATAGTCGAATTTGGTATTTGGTTCAAACACTTTTCAAATACACTAGAAGAAGAATCATCATCATCTTGCTAGATGATCTTAGATGATACATAGCTGTACATAGGCTACTTGCTGATTGCTACTTGCGACTTGCTTGTTGCTTGCGAGTTTAAAAAGCATCTGAGACCAACTTTGTAAAAACCTCATAACCTAGTGAAGGACAAACACTATGTTTGGTCTGAGACATTGTACCATCATAAACACGATCCACAATGCAGCACCACCTAGCGACTAGCGACTAGCACCACCTCATTTCGTTCAGAAGAACACTCACCATTTTAGTGTCCAGTGTCCACGGCCTAATTGCTATTGCATACTACTGTACATACATGCACAATACATTGATAAAACACCTTGCCTTCAAAAGATTTTATACAGTCTGCACACACCCACAAAAATGTTTAGAGCCTCATTACGATGCATGGCAAAATCATCGAAAGAGATGACGACTGCAGAGAGAGAAACAGCTCTTCGCGTCGCAAATGAAAAAATGAGACAATATGTTGTCAACAGACCTTCGTTGGACAAGGTGAAACCGAAGCGAGGAATTTTCGAAGGTCCACAGGGAAATCAGCACTATCTGCAGTTTGCAGCACTATCCACGTTTTTGTGTGCATTCCTCATCACTCCCTTCCTCGGAAGGAAAATCGCTTTAGATCATGAATTTAGAAAGAAATACATTCCAAGTTGGTATGATTACAGTCTTGAGAAACCTGATTATGCATGGACAAGACAGGAATTACATGAACAAATGGTTGAATTACAAAATGAATTGGCAGAGAGGGCAATTAGAGGAGAATTCACCCCGGAAAAAATTGAGGAAATGAGGTCGCAGAGGAGACAATTCCAAGGCAAGGAAACGAATGAACATGGATGGGATCAGCTGCATCCAGGTCTTGATGAGGACGATGATCTTGAAGATGATTAAATTGTGTTGATAATCTTCACTTTCTTTTGCATACTGAATATTATTGAAATCTATTAGAAGAATATAAAACTAGTCTCGCAAAACTGGCACAGCTAATTGAAACTGAACCATTCATTGAAGACTTTTGTAGGTTTGGCTCACACCTGCGTTGGTCTTTGAGTTTTATAAGTTAAAACGATCCTTTAACGAGTCGTCTTTCTTAGACTATGGCTTCAAGAAATTACCGTTTATCCGATAGAAGAGAAGCAATCCTGCATCGGCAACAACACAGTTTCACGGAAAATTTGTAATCCCCTTAGCAATCAGACGTTGGGAATGTATCGACATAGTACAGAGATCACTCCGGTATCAATACTTTTCTTGCAGTCAACCAAGTTTCCTGTTTCTCCACAGTTAACTTCTCTAATTTACAATTTGTGTCTGTTCCATTACGGTTGCCTAGAATCATTATACAAATATAGAATAATTCCCATGGGCAATCAGACAAAGAACTGCTTTTCTATTATACTACCACTCACACTTACTAAAATCATCGATGGCTCAATTCATATCTTTAATCTGCTGCAGCGATTATGACATAGCTCACATGTTTTCTATCTATGATATACTTCAGCTATTGATCCATCTTTCATGAGCAAAAGTAAACATTAGTAATAATTGCTGTCATGTGATTGCGCTGTGTTGTTTTCTTCTAAATATGCTTATGTATTTTGTTAGAATATCAACACCTTACACGGTCAAAGCTCAATGACGATGCTTCCAAGATCTCAATTATCATCTTCCATATTCCACAAATCCAGTAGATTGTCGTCGGCCCACTCATCTTTATCAGCTGCCCATTCGTCTTCTTGCGTTCCAAATAGATTTTGGCCTTCAAACCAGTGCTCCTTGGGCTTGGCATCCTTATCAATACCCCGCTCTCGCATTTGTTCAAACAGTTTGGTCCAATCATCCACCGTCGGCCCTTCTGCATACTTTTGCTTGTTCACGCTCCACGGGAAACTGATGGCATCAAGAGCCCTCTTTCGCCGAGGAGTCATGGACGACCGTTTATTGGCATCTCCACTGCTATTCTTATTCTGCATAAAATTGGAATATTCTTGTCTCTGCACAGCAACCCATAGACGCAAATCTCGATTCGCCACGTCCTCGGGTGGGACACGAAAGAATTCATGTTGTGAAATTATCCCGTCCTCATCCTTGGAAGACAACGTTATTGAGAAGGATTGACTACTCAATGCCCCAACATCTTGACTTTGCGATTCATACTGCTGCATCATCTCCTTCTTGTACTGCTTGAGACGTTCATACATGGAATACCAATTATATGTTGTCTGATCCCAGCAGAACCCAATGGATTCCAGCGCTGCAATCTTTTCCTTCGTCAATCCCTTGGCAGAATTCCCGATGAAATGTCCTTCATCATCATTTGCTGTAATCATGCTCGCGAACCCTGTATTCCCTGCAAAAAAGTTCTTGTAGCTAGTCCTCTGATTGGCCACCCATGCTCCAAGCTGCGGATTCTCATGAAATTTTTCAGGCACACTGCAGTGTCCAAAAACAAATTTGAAATCGACCAGTTCATCAAATCTTTTTTTCCACTGATCATTCCTCTGCGTATCCCATACGAATCCAATGGATTGCAGAGCAGCAATTCGTTCAGGGGTGAGAGTGCTACTCTGTTTTCTCCCCATGAGTAAATTCCTATATTGCGTCCTTTGATTCCGTACCCATCCACCCAATCCTGGTATATCCTCGTAACGAAGTGGAACGAGACAATCACCAAAGAATGCCCTATATTGACCCAGCTCATCAAATCGTTTGTTCCAAGTTCGTTTCCTGGGTGATTCAAATGAGAACCCAATGGATTTCAGAGCTTCAATTCGTTCCTTTGTCAAGAATGTGGCTGGCCTCACTTTCTTCATGGTATTGGAAGTCGAAGATGATGGATTCTCTTCTGCCAGCATATCTTTGTAGAGTGTTCTCTGACGATGCACCCATCTCCCGAGCCGTGGATTAGGAGGATAGTTGTACGGTATGCGAGTGTGTCCATATTGTTCTGCAAAAGTCTTTAATGCTTCATAGTTTTGTCTCCATTTTCCTGTAATCGTTGTGGCAGAGCTAGCCCAACTTCTTGTTTTGGTGGAGAAAAGAGATGTGGTGGTGGTGGTTGTCGTCGTTGTTGCTTTCGTTTCTCTCCTGCATGTGCATTTGTTTGCAACAACACCTGCTTTGTGACGGTGACTGCTGAACCCCAGCGATGAATTGATAGTGGACAGAAATAATATAAATGATAGCTTCATGGTGAAAGACATAAGTAGAAACTGGACTGGGCTTGACTACATAATAGTATGTATGAAAGATTTTCGTTTGTTTTTTCTTGTTGTGGCAACTTGCGATTTGGTTGTGGTTTGATGAAGTTGTGTCGAACGTCAGAAGTCAGAAGAGAAGATGACAGTACAATGACCCCCCCTTTTTTCCTTTGTTCGTTGGCTGTCAATGTCGCCCCCCGCCTGTCCTTCCTTCATGGATCGATCGGCTCTCCCCCCCCAAAATTTGAGTAAGGCGCGCCATCAAAACCTGAAAAAGCCCGCTCAAATGGAATTCCTGAGTCCTGTTGTGACCTCTCCCGCTTTTGGTAGGAAACAATAGGTAAGTATGATGCCGTGTGTGGTACGAATGTTGTATGTACCTATGGTTGTATCTTGGTTGTATTAATATAGGTCTATTAATATCATACTACTATTACATACCCTCCTGCTGGACAACTGCGCAATAACTTGCCCAAAGCTTATCACCTAGACAATGAGCTCTGCATCATCATGGAGGCACATTGGCCTTCACGGTCATTCGGTCGGAACATTCACAAGTGAGTATATCTTACATCTTACTGCAGTAAATCAATGATACATCATGATAATAGGCATTCCAAAAACCAAATCCAGATCAAATTCCAACCATTGAAGTGCCTAATATCATTTTGATGCTACTGCGATCTTTCATTTTTCCATTCAATTTTCATTCCTAATTTCATCCAATGAATTGCACTAACAATAACCAAAACGATACCACCGTCCATCTCTTCAATTCCACCTTCTCTAGTCGAACCAAATGGCATCCGCTGGAAATCCGCCATGAACACGGACGATGACAATGTTACCACCCTCACTAAAAACTTACCTGCCAATTCAATCACTGGAGCAAAATGGACCGTATTCGGTCGCTCGGGGCATCTCCGCATCCAGACATCCGGTAAAGACGCTGAATTACGATTTGATGGATTCCCAAAAAATGATTTTGATAAATTGCGGCAAGCACTTTCGGAAACTCATCAAATTGAGGTCGGGAAACATGCCTTGAGTTCCGCAGGGGCCTCATTTGGTCTCACAGGCTTGCAGAAGAGACATTTGGTCTTCAAGGAGTGTATTCTTGATGATGCAGATGAGGAAGGGGAGGAGTTTGAACCTAGGGATGGAGATGAAATGTTGAGCATGAATTTAGCGGATGTCTCGCAATGTGTGGTGCAGGGAAATACTCAGAATGAGGTTGAATTGCAATTTCATGAATTGGACACGGTAGAAGCTGGAACGGATCAATTGGGTGAGTGGGAATACATCTTGCGTCTTGGGCAATACGTCATGTCAGATTATAAAGTGTTTACTGACCACTTCTTCTATTATTTCTCTCCTTTTCCTCTAATAGTTGGAATCCGATTCTACATTCCACCCGATCCAGATGCCGATCCTACCGACAAGGATGCACAAACGCCCGCGGAACAATTGCAGCAAACCATTACCAAAGTCGCCAGGATCAAGAATACTGCTGGGAATGCTATCGTCGAATTCGACGAGAACAAGGGGACATTCCTCACTCCCCGTGGAAGATATAACCTTACTCTGTACGATACATACCTTCGTATGCATGGTACCAGATACGATTATCAAATTAAATATGATGATATCTCCCGCCTCTTTCTCCTGCCCAAACCTGATGACGTGCACATGGCTTTCGTCATTGCGCTTGATAAACCCATTCGTCAAGGTCAGCAGCGATACCAAATGCTGGTTCTCCAAACTAGCAAAGAAATGGACGAGATCACCATCAATCTTGATGAAGAGACCCTAAAAAAAGAATACGATGGACAGTTAGACCCCGTAATGCAGGGGTCACTGTGCAATCTCATTGCCAAAACTTTCAAGATCATTTCCAAAAAGAAGGTTTTTGTTCCTGGAAAATTCCAAAATGCATATGGAAAGCCGTGCGTCAAATGCGCCCTTCGTACTAGTGAAGGACATTTGTATCCACTCGAAAAGAGTTTCGTCTTTATTCACAAACCTCCCGTGCTCATTCGATTTGATGAGGTGGGTTCGGTGGAGTTTCAAAGGTACGCCGGTGGACAGGGGTCGACTCGTAACTTTGATTTGAGTGTCAAGCTCAAGCAGATCTCGGGAGAGTCTTCTGCGAAAGAATATGTCTTTTCTGGTGTCGACCGGTCTGATTTCGATAGTCTTTATAACTTTCTTTCTGGAAAGAAGATCAGTATTATCAATACTCAGGATGCATTGAATGAAAATCCAACTGCTGCATATACTCTGGCGGCTGGGGGGGATTTGGGGGATGACAGTTCCGAGGATGAAGATTTTGGTTCTGGCGACGGTGCGAGCTCGTCTGATGAGGATATGAGCGACGCAGGTGAGAGTGATGTTGAAATGGTAGCTGCAAGCGACGATTCAGATTTGGAAGAGGCTAGAAATAGAGGTAGGCGCGAAGAAAGCTCTGGGCAGCCACCAAAGAAAAAGAAGAAGAAAGCCACTGTGGAAGTACCCAAGAAAAAGAAAAAGGAGACCGTGCTGGCAAAATCTCCCAAAAAGAGCAAGAAGAAGAAGAAGGACCCCAACGCTCCCAAGCGTCCAAAGACTGCTTATACGTATTTCATGATTGATGTGAGGGCAAAGCTAGCAGCAGACAATCCTAAGTTGGGTTTTGGCGAGATTGGAAAATTGGTGGGTCAAAAGTACAAAGAGCTAACAGCTGAAGAAAAGGAGGTATACGATAAACAATCAAGTGAAGATAAAGAGAGATACGAGAAGGAAATGAAGGACTATACGCCGCCTGATGAAAATAGCGACGATGATGATGACGACGACGACGAAGATACTTCGAGTAAAGCAAGTAGCAAGAAGCCTACAAAGAAGAAAGTAAAGAAGGATCCAAATGCTCCTAAAAAGGGACTATCGACCTACATGTTATTTTGCAAGGAAATGAGATCCAAATTTAATGAAGAAAATCCGGGCATATCTTTTGGTGACTTAGGAAAATTACTAGGTCAGAAATACCAGGAGCTTACCGCCGAGGATAAGAAGAAGTACGCTGAATTGGCAGCACAAGATAAAGACAGATACGAGGTCGAGAATAAGGCTTACGAAGCAAAGAAAACAGCAGATGCTAATAATGGTGACGACTCAGACTAAACTATCATGGTATTTGGGGTTCTAATAAAAGCTAGTTAACGTCTTTTAAATCTAACATACGTGAACTTGAGTGCCAGACAAAGTTCGTATTTATGAACTTATTGTGCGAAAATTTCTGCAGTGTGGGATCACATGGAACAGACCAAATCCATCGATAGTCTGTGAAGGCAACACCGCTCTCAGAAGACATTTTCCATGAGCTCCGGAAGAGAAAATTCTCTCGTTATGATTCAAGTGTGCCCATAAAAAAAATTTGTGATCAATAGGATACGCGACGAAATCAGTACAAAAAGGAGTTGACGGACGAGGCATCATACAGGCAGATGCATGTTGCTTACGATCCTTTCCATTAAATCTTGAAGCATCGTAAGGTGCAAGATTGTTCTTCAGTTGGGAAGCAAGCATAAGCTGGCAGTGTTAAGATTTTCAGCTTCTCTTTGTCTGTGGCTGAATCATCTGATATAATAGGAATAGACTAAACATAAGTTAGACACTTTAAGGATAGAGGCATCTTTTTTATTCAGGATTCACCACACCTGCGAACCTCTCTAGTTCCTGTTGCCAACATGCAAGTCTTGCTTCGCATTCGTCACACTTCGCGAGTCTCTCTTCAAGGACTAACTGCTTCTTTGTGAGATCTTCGTCTTTTTCCTTTATCCGTACAGCCATTTGCTGTATTCTGACCTCCAACTCCTTGCCTTGCGTTTGATCGGCTGGTCTTGCCACGAGTCTTGCTTCAAAATTCTCACAGTTTTCCGATAATTCCTGACACTTCGTTTGCTCATCGTCCAACATTTGACGGAGCTCTGAAATAAGAGCTGATTCCTTACTAAGAGACTCTCCTTTCTTCTCATTTAGTATCTTGGCTACATTCTGCAAATTTTGTTCCTTGACCTTGATCTCCTTACTCTGCTTCTTCATCAATTGCGCGTACTCTTTCAGCTTCTTCTCGCTGACTGCGACATTGGAAAGCTTTGCTTTCAGCTCGCTTTCAAGTTTCTTCATCTTTTTGGATTTCTGTGATAAAGCTTTTCTTTTACCATCCAGATTCATCTCTTCTAATCTAAAGGCTTCCTGTCGTAGATTTATGTCATTCTCAACTGTAAGTACATCCGCGGCCTTTTGTGATGACTGATTCTTTTCCTGATCAATTAAAGTTTTCAGCTCTGATAATGTTTCGTATTCAGTATTAAGTCTCTCTTCCTTTGCTTCCAGCTCGGACATCCTTGCTTCAGAGTCTTCAACGGCACGAATTCGCTGAACGAACGCTTCTCTCTCCATTTCAAAGTCTTGTTCGCGTCTTTGCATATCTTGATCTCTTGTATCAACTTCAGTCTCCAATGCTGCAAAACGTCTATCCAACTCGTTCTTTTCAACCTTGAGCATGTCAAAATCCAGTGTATCTCGTTCCAACTTTGAGATCTGTGCTTCTCTTTCTCGTAAAGCCTCGAGGAGATTATCTCTTTCAGTGATAAGTGATTCGTAATTATCAGAAAGTGGGGCAAGTTTCTCGAGAGTTTGATCTTGGTTGGCAATCTTCATTTCAAGTTTCTCCTTTTCGGACCGAAGAGACGCCAATTCTTTCATGTCGGACTCAAGATCTTTGACCCTACTATCCTTCTTTGCAATTTCAATAATAAGAATTTCATTTTCATTTTGAATAGCACTCTGTTCTGCCCTAACAAGTTTGTGTTCAGCTAAAGCATCGTCCCTATCTGCCCTTGCATTGGTGCGTTCCTTACGAAGGTTATGCGATTCTACTTCAATCTCTTTAAACTCTGCTTCCTTCTTCTTCCAGAGTTCTTGGGCATCATCTCTATCAGCCATTGCATTACTACATTGTTCGCGGAGATTCTGGATTACTATCTCCATTTTTTTGAACTCGACCTCTTTTTCATTCAAAACCTCTCGGGTGTCGTCTCTATCCTCCCTTGTAACATTGCATTCCTTGCGAAGATTCTGGATCTCCATTTCAATGTCTTTGATTTCAGCTTCTTTCTTGTTTAAAAGAAGTTGCGCATCATCTCTTTCTACTCTTATACTTTTGCATTCCTTGCGTGCATTCTGCACTTCATTCTCCAAGTCTATGAATTTCATTTGTTCCTTCTTCAAACTGGATTCTTTCAAATTAAGTATTGTGCTTTCAGCCTTCTTGTACTTATTAAACGCAGCCTTTTCCGCATAGAGCTTCTTCTGAAACTTGAGCAATTGGTTATGTAGCAACTCCAGTTGTTCAGCCTTTGACTCAAGATCATCAGATGCCTCTTTTTGTCCCAACTCGAAAGACCATTTCATTTTGGCAAGTTTAATCTTGACTTCTGCATATTGCGCATTTGCTCTTTCTTTTGAAGCTTCTCTTTCATTAGCAAAACTGGTTCTTTCCTCTGCCAGTTTGCATTCCCATTCAGTCCGTTCAACTTTAATATTGTCTTCCACTTTACTTAGCAGCCCTTCCTTTACCTGAATAGTTTCCATAACATTGTTCCTAACCCTCTCAGAAATATCAATTTCTTTCTGAACGCTTTTTTTCTGCGAAAAGTTAAACTCCGTGTGAGAAACAGTTGGATTTATCAATCAATTGGGTCTCCGTTCGACTTACCTCTTCACCAAGTGACTCGAGTGCCTTCTCCTGCGCATTATACGAAGCCCTAATATTTCTGAGCTCATCCTTTGCGACTTGCATCTTCTTCTCAACCGTTACTCTCACCTTTGCTACTTCCACATTCATTTGCTTCAAGGTCCTTGCTGTATCCTTGCACTTCTTCTTCAAATCGGTAAGCTCTTGTTGTTTCCTGATACATTCAGCTTTTGTCTTTTCCAAAGAGTTCTTTCCTCGACACTTCAACTCGTCAAACGCTGTCATATCCTTTGATAAATCTTCGGATCCCTTCACCAACTCACTTTCTCTCTCTTCGAATTCAATTTTTAGCTCTCGAAACTCAATTTTCTTCCGTTCCGACTCTGACTTTGCTGCCCTGACGGTGCTCTTGAATTTTGACACTCTACCAGACAACTCCTTACAATCGATTTTTAGCTGCTCTTCTCCTTGTTCTAAAGCCCTTAATCTATCTACATACTGCTCGCGTTCTTGGTCAAGATCATCTTGATTTTTGCTTACTTCAATTTCCCGAAGTTCAACCTTTTCTGCGCGCTCGGCGTATTCTTTCTCAAATCTCTGCTTTTCATCCGACAGATCCAATTCCCTATCACAAAGAATCTTCTCCTTCTTTTTCAAGCTGTCACTAGCAAGAAGATAAGCCGAAGTCTCCTCATCTAACAACTTTTGATTCTCAGCTAATGCTCCTTCCTTGTGCAAGAGATCGTTTTGAACTTCCTTCACACGCTCGCATTGAGCCTGAATTTCTATTCGTCTGGACTCAAGGGCAGCAGTCATTTCCAAAATATCATCATGCTCCTCCTGAAGTAGGTCACTTCTTAACTGTAACTTGGCTTCTGTTGCTACTCGATTGCTCTCATCCTCCTCTTTCATAGAGAGAAATGTTTTCTCTGCTGCTTTGATAGATTGATTCCACTTCACTGTAGAATCGTGCAATTCCTGAATCTCGGCTTGTTGTACCATCATCGCACCCGCCTGAGACGTCGAGTTGCACTCAGTTGTGTGTGCCAATTGTATACGTTCCTCGCATAGTCGAGTGATATCTTCCAGCTCCAAATGCTTCTCTCCCAACTGCAGATTGCGTCTAGTCAAATCCTCTTCTTTTTGCTCGATATCGTTACATGTTTGCTGCAAGATAGATTGCTTCTTGCTAATTTCATCATTACACTTTTCAAATTTCGTCCGGGCAGATGTCAAGTCTTTGCGGGTATTTTCAAGATGATCGTACGCAGCCTTTTCGTCATCCTGCCATTCTCGCTTTTCCTTCGATATCTGCATCTTGGTATTACTTAATTCATTCTTTGCATGCTCAAGTTCTGCATCAACATCATGAAGTTGCAATTTTCTCTCACTCATAACATCAAGCACTGATGGAATGGACTTGTGAACAATGTCTTTGACAAAGTTCACGACACCTTTGAACGATGCCACATCTCCCGCTTTGGTAGAATTCAAATTTTGAATAGAAACCCCTCCACCGCATAAGTCAGCAATCTTGTTGAATTCAGAGAACAATAACGTTGTGCTCTCAAGGACGGCAGACTTTTCATCATTTCTGCTCACCAATATGGAAGCATTTTCTTTCGTAAGCTGGTCAATAATCTCCTTCTGCTTCGCCAACTCTATATCCTGCTCATTACGGGCAGTGCGTGATTTCTCCAAAGATGACTGAAGCGAAAACAATGCTTCTTGAATCCCCTTGGAATGCAACGAAGAGGAAGATTGCCTCGACTTATCCCCCTTCTTGGACTGGAGCCTTGCAAATTGGTCTCGCTCAATTTCCTCCATCATCCGATCAGCATCAAACGGGAGCATGATACTTTGTAACTCAGTATCTTGAGTAATGAGCGAGATATCTTCCTGTATTTGATCCTGAGAACATTGCGATTCACAATCCTCTTTAATAGGTTGAAATAAACGAACATTGAGCGATGTCATAGATTTTCCAGTAAGGTTAGACAATCTATCAATGCCCATTGTATTCAAAGCTGTATTCGATGTAGGCGTAGTCCTAATTGAACTTCCATCTTCGAGTTGATTATCAATGCTGCTGAATTCATCAACTGTAAATTGATCACGCAGGATGGAATCTAGGAAACGATCATCAATCACATCGTCTGTATGAGTCGCCTTTCCAACAACTGCACTAGCCGTTTTGCCATTCCTTTTATGATTA
>Ga0136553_1000578_pt1 | contig 12473 bp, 8 predicted proteins | sample AntRauTorckE5430_FD_101384 | JGI IMG/M metagenome (GOLD analysis project Ga0136553, IMG submission 101384) | Saline lake microbial communities from Rauer Islands, Antarctica - Metagenome Torckler E5 #430 | ecosystem: Environmental > Aquatic > Non-marine Saline and Alkaline > Saline | place... | reverse complement strand
TTCCTGCGGCAGCACTACAAGCTGCGTCCGCGGTCGGGTACGAGTGGTACGCGGGTGGTGCACAAGCCGCATTACTATCAGGGGGTGACGATTGACGCCCGGCTGGCCTATCAGAAGCCGGACCTGGAGTGGTTCACGGCGACCGTCGAGGCGTCGAGCGTGGACAGCGCGCACGAGATTTTATACCGGGTTAATTTCTTCCGCATTGCGGCGCACGCACTGATCGTGGCCTTGGTGGTGCTGGTAGGGACTTTGGCGCTGCCGCAGGTGCTGGGGGAGTCGGTTTGGCAGACTTTTGGCCGACCGGGGGTGTATTTTTTTCTGCTTCAGGTTTTTCTGGTGAGCTGGGGACTTGCCGGTGCGCTGCTGAGTACGTTGCCGTATTACCGCTACATTTACGCCATCGCCCAGTTCATTCGTTTTTACGCCAATGCGCAGTGGGTGGCCTACGACGCGCAAATATTCAGCGTACTGGATGGGGAAACCAAGGGGCAGCGTAAACGGCGGGAGCGGTACTACCGGGAGCTGGAGCGACAGTGCCTCCATTTCGGTTTCGGCTTGATGGAAATCGGCGATGACAACAGGGTGAAGTGGCTGATCGAACCGAGCCATATCGACCAGTTCAAGGGGACGCGGTCGCGGCTACCGACGTGGGTGGCCGTAGCGGGCAAAGCTCCGCCGCTGCTCAAGGGCTTGGTCGGGAAACTTCCCCGCGCTAAAACCTCCCCTGCACCTGCGGCCGCGCCCACCCCGATCGCCTTACCGTCCGTCCCGACTGATGGGATGACCGACCCGCTGGCCGACCCCTTCGCCGTCGAGTCGTACACCCCGATGCACCCGTTTAAGTTGGATTATGCCGCGACGATCGTACCCGCCAAAAAAGGACGTTCCCCCTGGTATAAACAGCCCGCCCGGTTCAGCAAACACCTCCGCTGGCGCCTGCGCCACGGCGTCCGCAACCTGTATCCCCAGGAGATTCGCAAACGCCCCGGCTACTACGAATTACCGTGGTGGCTGGTGACAACCGGTTTCCTGTTGTTGACTGCCTTCGGAGGCTTGGCCTACCTGCAATCAGAGTGGTCAGCAGAGCGCCGCCCCGGCCAGATTGCCGCGGCCCCCGATCTCGCCCCGCTGGAACCCGCCGCCTCCCCCGCCGAATCTGACGCCATCCCCGGCATCCTGGCTGGCGAGTATGACCATGAGTTGACTGCCGAACAGTTTGACCTCCGCAACCGGGAAGTCAACCTCTCTACCGAGCCCATCATCGCTGAAACCGCGCAGCCGGTAAACACCCTCCACTACGTCCGCTACGACACGACGAACCAGGCGGTAGAAAGCTTTGGCTGTGGCCCGCTCGGCGCCGTAGAAAACGTCGCCTACGTGCTGGCGGAAGGGGACTATCCCGTGCTCAGTGCCGCCCGCGAACGGGCCGCCTTCATCGCTGGCCGTTTCAAAATTCCCGCCTCCATCATCCTCAACGATTGCCTGACGCCAGGGACGCCGGGCTATCTGCTCTACGTCGGTTTTGAGCAGACCAGCGGTGCCGACGCCAGCCTGATGCTGCGCCGCTACGCCCGCCGTTATGGGTTGGAATTGGAGGTTTTTGAAGTCGAGTAGTGAATGTTTGAATTAGTGAATAAGAGACCGCGTAGCAGCACCGAAGATAATCAACTGACGCTGTTACTGCTCACTTTGCTATGCTCGTTCGCCCGAAGCGTCAAAACAAAACGCTACGACATACGTACTTACAAGGTGAGTAATTATAGCGCAGCAAACGGTACTCGTGGTAGCCTAATTCTGCAGGGCAATCGTAAGCTCGCTCGTCGGCCCCCGAACGCTTTCGGGACGACGCAGGAGCTGACTCGCTCCGCAGTACTTCTTGCTTCCTGTGAGGCTGCTGCGCGGTCGTCCGCTGGGCGAGCGGTTCTAAAACAAGCATAAAGTCTTCGCTCGGCGGACGAACCAGGTCGTTTCGGCCGCCGAGCGAAGACTTTGCCAGCCGAGTTGGCGATTGCCCTGGCCCATCACCTTCGGTGCTGCTGCGTAGTCCCTTATTCCTTGATTCCCTCCTTCCCGCTTCCGTACCTTTGGCCCAGCTTAAAAAAGCAACAAAAAATGGACGTTAAAAACAACATTCTCGAAACCATCGGTAACACCCCGATGGTCCAACTTAATAAGGTCATTGCCGGACTGCCCTGTCGGGTACTGATGAAGGTCGAAACTTTCAACCCCGGTCACTCCATCAAGGACCGGATGGGCCTGAAAATGGTACTCGACGCGGAAGCGGACGGTCGCCTCAAGCCCGGTGGCACCATCATCGAATGTACTTCGGGCAACACCGGCATGGGCCTGGCCCTTGCTGCCTGCGTGAAGGGCTACCGCTGCATCTTCACCTCGTCCGATAAGCAGAGCAAGGAGAAGTTTGACATTCTGCGGGCGATGGGGGCCGAAGTGATTGTTTGCCCGACAAACGTGACGCCCGACGACCCGCGCAGCTACTACTCCGTCGCCGAACGACTGAGCAAAGAAATCCCTAATAGCTACTGGTTCAACCAGTACGATAACCTGAGCAACCGACTGGCCCACTACGAAAGCACCGGCCCGGAAATCTGGGCGCAGACCGACGGCCAGATCACCCACATGATCGTCGGCGTTGGCACCGGCGGAACCATCTCCGGTACTGGTAAATACCTCAAGGAACAGAACCCGAACATCAAGGTATGGGGCGTTGACACCTACGGCTCTGTCTTCAAGAAGTACCACGAAACGGGCGAATTTGACAAGAAGGAAATCTACCCCTACATCACCGAAGGCATCGGCGAAGATATTTTACCGAAGAACGTCGATTTTAGCATCATCGACCACTTCGAGAAAGTGACCGATAAAGACGGTGCCGTCATGGCCCGCCGCCTGGCTCGCGAAGAAGGCCTGCTGTTGGGGTATTCCGCTGGCTCGGCCGTCGCCGGATTACTACAAATGAAGGACGAACTGAAGGCGGACGACCTCGTCGTCGTCGTTATCCATGACCACGGCAGCCGCTACGTCGGTAAAATCTACAACGATGAGTGGATGCGCGAGCGTGGTTTTCTGGACAGCGAGCTGCGGGTCCGCGATCTGGTCGCCCTCAAAAAAAATACAGCCTTTGCCAGCATCGAGCAGACGGCGACCATCCGCGAAGCTCTGAAGCTGATGAAAGAGCACGAGTTTAGCCAAATGCCCGTAGTAAAGGCAAAAGGGGAGAAAGGTGGAAAGGACGAGGCCGCTGAAATGGTTGGCTCCATCGTGGAGACCGACGTGCTCAACTACCTACTGGCCAACCCCTTGGAAAACGCCGAGAAATCCGTTGCGGAGATCATGCGCAAACCATTTCCGGAGGTCAGTACCGACATGACGCTGTCCGAACTGGGTAAGCACATCACCAAGGAAAACCCGGCGGTGGTGACGACTGACCGTAGCGGACGGAAGTATTTGGTGGCCCAGTATGATATTTTGCAGGCGATATAAATGTGCCCTTAATGCTGCTATAAATCCGTGATCACCGCTTCCGCCAAACCGGTGGAGGCGGCGATCACGGCAGTCGGGACTCCGCTGGCTTTGAGTGTCCGGGCTATCTCGAGGGCTTTTTCCGTTCTGCCCTTTTCGCGTCCTTCTTCTAGCCCCTTTTCGCGTCCTTCCTCGGCAGCGGTCCAGATGGAGGCCCGAAGATCACGGCTGTATTTGATGCTGTTGCGATAAGCCGCCAGTTCATCGGAGGAGAAATTTGCAATTTTCGCTTCGCTAAAGAGTTTGCCGAAAATTCCGGATGATAAATCTGACGGAATTTGTTCCAGCTCGGCCATGTGCCGCAGTACATAAAGCCATTTATCTTGCTCAGTACTGAGTTGGTCAACTTTCTTTGTGAATTTTGGCAGCTCTACGTAAATGAATTTTAGCTTGTCAAAAAATACGCGGTCGTGCTGGTCTTTGAGTTCCACCAGGTGGTAAAAGTCGTCATTACCTGATGCGTCTTCATCGAACGTGAAATCCAGGATACCGATGGTGTAAACGGCCTCCAGGCGGAACAACCAGTCGTCTCCTTTTTCCGCCTGTTCCTGAATGGGAAAGGTGGCGTAAAAGAGGCTACGGTCTTTAAAGTATTTTTGTTTGACCTTTTGTAGTTCAACAATGAATCGTTCACCCGAATCCGCGATGCAGTAAAGGTCAAATATGGCTTTACGGTCGATTGGCGTGTTACCAACTTGTTCGTTGTTTCCAAAGGAAAGCTCTTTGATTCGGTGGTGGCTAGGCAGCAACTCGTTGAGGAAACTGATGAGAATATCCTTATTTGGCTCGGTGCCAAAAAGTCGTTTAAACCCAAAATCCGTCAAAGGATTGATAAAGCGTTCTCGCTGTATGCTCATGTTGAAGTAACGATTATTGATCTAAGATAGTTATTCCTACTCACAACAGCGCTCAAAAACAGCCTCTCCCGTATCAAGATTAAGCGCCGTGAGGTAGCCCATCCCTTCGTAAGATTGGGCGCAACCGGTATCAATACAGGTGACCTGTGTCCGCTTCATTTGCTTTATCTCGTTGTTGATTTGAAGCATTTTTGCCGGCGTGTGGCCATGGACGATGATGCGATCGCCCAGAAAGGAAGGGTTCAGCTTCATGTCGTCGTACCAGTAGCGGATCCAGAGCATGGCGTGGGTATCTTCCAGCGGGTAATGGTGCCGGAAGTTGAAGCCAGCGTGGACGAGCAGGTAACCGGGTGTTTCGTGGTAATAGTCGAGCGTCATCATCCAACGGGCAACCGCCTCGTGGTAGCGATTGGGGATGACGCCGGAGTGCTCGCCACGCGCTAACTCGTCGAGGAACATTTGCTCGTGGTTACCGCGCAGGCAGGTGAGCTTGTAGCCTTCTTTTTCTAGTTTCCAGATGTGCTGGATCACGCCGATGCTGTCCGGGCCCCGGTCAACGTAATCGCCCAGCAGGAAGAGGTCGTCCTCTTTTTGCAGGTCAATTCTTTTGAGTAACTGGCGGAAAGTTTCGGGACAACCGTGGATATCGGAAATGGCGTAGCGCATCGGGCAGGTTTCAGTTCAGGAGAGGAACATGGTGACCAGGTCTTTTGGTTTCATGGCGCGGCCGCAGGCGATGTACATGAGCCTGTCGAATTGTACTTCAACTCCGTTCAGCAGAACTGTAGAGAATGGTGGGAAAAAGTAGGGATGACTCCCCGCAATCGGGGGTTTTAGCCCGAATGTGGGATACCTTAATTTTAGACAAACCCTTAGTTGTAGGGTGTTCCCTTTGATTAGTAATTGACTCACCGGTTTTGGACCGAGAGGAAACACAACATGGAAGTCTGGAACCCTAGAAAAAAATAGGTTCTATCATCGTTTTACCCATACGTGTGTCAAGAGTCTTGCAAGGAACTGGTGATGGCTTACCTCAATAGAAGAAACAGCCTACCCTTAGTTGCCTAATCCAAAAAAATACCGTTCCTTTAGTCAACACTTGAAGGTGCTGAAATTCCTCACCATCGCTGATGCTCCTCTCCGTCAACATTACCAGCCCGGACTACCCCGATCAGGAGTACGTCTTCGATATGTATGCCCGGCCAGCCGTATCCACCGCCAGTGGTCAACTGCACCGGCTTGGTGATCGGAATGTTTTGCAGGTCTCGTCCATCTTTGAGGGCAGTGGTTGTGAGCGGATGGAGGTCGTTTCCATTTTAGCCAGCCTGCAAAATTTTGCCCTTGGTGATACGAGTAACTACCCACTTCTTCAATTTGGGCGGCAATTCTTCGGTCATACCGAAGGATATTTCCACACCGACGTCAGTGTAACTTTTTTTCACCACGGGCGCTACTGGAGCTTCGGCCTGAGCTACTACAACTCGGATTGGCGAGGCGAATGGCTCTACGAAGAATTCCCCCACGAACAAATGCGTGCTCCCGTCTACCATCGCTGGAACAATGAAGACAACTTATCGCAGATCGAAATGCACCTTTGGCCAGAAGATCACGAGGGCTTACCAGCCGACATCCTTGCCAGGCTGGAGGCGGGTGACCACGCGATCACCCTGCTGGCCACTGACCCTTTCCCACCCGCCATCCGCACCGCCCACGAATGGCTGACCGAACAACTCGTTATCATCGGTAATGCCACCCGCAAGGCCGCTTTGCTGCGTTTGGTGCATGATTTTAAGGGCTTTCGCCGCCTCTGTCTTCAGCTCCTGCCGGTCATCGGATCGGAAGCCATTGACGTGCATTACGCCGAGATGACGATGCTCGACTTCCTGAATGCTTACGAGCTTAACCAGGACCGTGGTGCAGTAGAAGAATGGACGGACTCAAACGGCACCTTGCACTGGCTGTACCCCAATGCTTTCATGGCCTTGAAAATAGTTGATAACCAGCCGGTGGTGATCAAGCTGGGCTTTGAGCTCCCGCCGGAGATCAGCGAGGACGAGGAACATTTGCAGGAATTTGGCGCCTACCCACCACCGGAAGATAGCTGCCCGCCAGACACGGAGGCAATCAGCAACGAGCAATCACCTGACAGTCCGGGCAGTGATGAAGAAATGCCGCCACCGCTGCCACAAACGGTGTTTCGCATTCCTTTTGGTGCCCTTAACCCAAAGCTGGAGGACGAAGAAGAGCTGTTTGAATGGGATGGTGTAGACTTTGAGAACGAAGACTTTGACTTCGATGACTTTGACCTGAGCGACCTCCATTCGGGTTTTGACGACGAAAGCCCTCTCCGGGTGTCGGATAATGAGCGAGGGCTGATCTACCGTTTCCCGGACTTCGACCTCGCCATGTCGGATGGAAAAGTGGTGGTTTGGCAAGATCTCCGGGAAACAACCCACGCAAAAATCACCCCCGTCGCGCATCTGCTTGACTACATGATACGGGAAGGTATTGCTGGCCAGTTCCTCTACAATACGCGGGAGCTCGACCTGATCCGCTCGTCCGTCGTCCGGTACGGAGATTTGTGGTACGCACCCGATGGGGCGGAGAACCAACCAATCAGCTGGGAACGGATCAACGATGCGCTCGTCGCGGGCAATGACGCCTCCGTACTGGCCCTGCTCAACATGATGTTTATCCCGCCAGCTCGGTAAGACAGCCGTGGAAGTGCGTTTTAAGCGATCTTCAGCTGGTAAACAAACGCCACCAGGCTACACTTCTTTGCTCCTTTATTCGTCCCTTTGCATCCTGCGACCGCGCACAAATGTGCCGCCGTTTCGTTAACTGTATCTAACCAACTCAACCAGCCCGATGCTAACCCCTGCCGACGCCGCCAAAGCCCCTACTGAAAGCCCTGATATTCAGAAGATTGAACTAAAATATCTCAGCATTCAGGAATATCAGCGGCTTCGGGAACTGATGGAAGAAGCTTATGCCGTTTTGCCAGATTCCGCCTGGGAGCGTGATGAAATTCAGCAACTTATTGACTGCTTCCCCGACGGGCAGATCGCCATCCTGATCGACGGTCAACTGGCCGGCTGTGCGCTGAGCATCATCGTCGATTATTCCAAGTTTACCGACAACCATACCTACGAGCAAATCACCGGTAATTATACCTTCAGCACCCACACCGAGAAAGGGAATATGCTTTACGGCATCGACGTATTCGTGGCCCCTGAATTCCGTGGTCTCCGCCTCGGCCGCCGCATGTATGACTACCGTAAGGAACTTTGCGAAAAACAAAACCTGGAGGGCATCCTCTTCGGCGGCCGCCTTCCGAAATATCACGTCTATGCCAATGATATGGGCCCACGTGGTTATATCGAGAAAGTGAAGGCGCGGGAAATCCATGACCCCGTTCTCAACTTCCAGTTCGCCAACGATTTTTACGTCAAGAAGGTGATCAAAGGCTACCTGCCCGGCGATTCTGACAGCCGCGAATACGCCGCCCTGCTGATGTGGAACAATGTGCTGTACGCCGCACCGTCGAAAGAACCGGTGACCACGAAGAGCATCGTTCGCCTTGGCCTGGTGCAGTGGCAAATGCGCCCGTACCGAACGCTGGATGTGTTGATCGAGCAGATGGAATACTTCGTCCAGGCAGTGAGCAATTACCGCTCTGATTTTGCCCTCTTCCCGGAGTTCTTCAACGCCCCGCTGATGGCCGAATATAATGACCTGAAGGAACCCGACGCCATCCGTAAGCTGGCGGAATTCACCGAGCCGATCGTCCGTAAATTCAGCGAGTTCAGTATTCAGTACAACATCAACATCATCACCGGTTCCATGCCTTCCGTAGAGGACGGCGTGCTCTATAATGTTGGCTTTCTCTGCAAACGGGACGGTACGACCGAGAAATTTTACAAACTCCACGTCACCCCCGACGAGGCAAAAGTATGGGGCATGACCGGCGGCAAGCAGGTGAAAACCTTCGACACCGACTGCGGCAAGATCGGCATCGTGATCTGCTACGATGTGGAGTTTCCCGAACTGCCGCGCCTGCTGGCCGAGCAGGGCATGAACATTCTTTTCGTCCCCTTCCTGACCGATACGCAGAACGGTTACAGCCGCGTTCGCCACTGCGCCCAGGCCCGCGCCATCGAAAACGAATGTTACGTCGCCATCGCCGGCTCCGTCGGTAACCTGCCCAAGGTGCATAATATGGACATCCAGTACGCCCAGTCCATGGTCTTTACGCCCTGCGATTTCGCCTTTCCCAGCAACGGCGTTAAGGCCGAAGCCACCACGAACACGGAGATGATTCTGGTCGCCGATGTTGATCTCGACCTGCTGAAGGAACTCCACGAACACGGCTCGGTGCATAATCTGCGCGACCGGCGGACGGATGTTTATCGCCTGGAGTTAAAATAGCTGCGGGAGAAACGCGTGAAATACGCCGCAATATCAAGCACTTCCTTGCCTTCCTTCAGGGGGAAATGGAGTACGGCTGCCTTTGTGCCGTCAGCCACTGCTTTCTTTCAACTTCGCTTGCACCCGCGCCCGCGCCCTTATTAACGGTATAAGGTCAGATGTGCTCAGAGGCCGGAGGGTTCATTATCTTAGCGATGGCTGAAGCGCGTAGCGCGCAACCCATCATTAAAAAAAGCCCCGCCACCCAAAGGCAACGAGGCTTTTTATTTCAATTCTGGCGGGTCGATTAGGCAAGTGCCAGCTGCGCTTCAATCTTTTCGATCAGGGCAGCTTTGGTGGCAACGCCAACGTGCTTGTCGACAACTTCTCCGTCCCTCAGGATCAGGATGGTGGGGATGGAGCGCACGCCGTACTGCTGGCTGAGCTCCGCATTATCGTCGACGTCGACCTTGGCGATGAGGGCCTTGCCGTCATACTCGGTGGCGAGTTCCTCGATGATGGGGCCGATCATGCGGCAGGGGCCACACCATTCCGCCCAGAAATCGACGAGGGCGATACCTTTCTTTTCGAGTACGTTTTCTTTGTAGTTTGCGTCAGTTAATTCGAAGGCCATATTATTTCTAGTTTTAGTTTATCCGTGCAAATCGCACTCTGACACAACATGAGTGGCCCGCCTTGGTTGAATGAGTGATTAAAACCAGGTAATAAATTGACGCCAAACGACACAGTTACCCACCGAAACAAGCATTTTCGCCTCTGGTGGCCACTGGCCCTACTGGCCATCACGGTGCTGCTGCGCCTATTGTTGCCAGCCCAAGGGATCGAATATGGCTATAGTCAGGGGCTATTCGTGGGCCTGCGAGTGGTGTGGGACTTCCTGACCAGTTGGTTCCCCGTGCCCTTTTTTTACGTGTTTTGGCTGGGGGTGGTCTGGTGGGTATTCACTTTCCTGCGGGCTATTTGGCGCGGCCGCAGGAGCAAGGGAAGTTGGAAGGAGCAGGGACGTCGGCTACTAAATGCCCTTGCGCTTTTGGTCACGGCTTTTCTTCTCGCCTGGGGTTTTAACTACGGCCGCCTGGAAGTTGCTGACTACGCTGGCTTTGACTACTACGAACCGACACTCGACGAACTCCGGGAGCGGGTGTACACCGAAGCTGCCGACTTAAGCCGGATGCGCGCCTACCTGTCTACCGATACAAGTGCCCTGCCAGCGGAGCTCTTCGATAGCGGGCCGGTCGACGGGGCCGTTCGCCGCTCCATGGTGGAAGCCCTTTCGATCCTGGGCTACCCGGCTCCCGGTTCGCCGCTCGTTCATCAGCTTTATCCCAAAGGCATTCTGCTTAGCTGGTCTACTGCCGGTGTTTACTGGCCGTGGGCGGGGCAGGGAAACATTGACGCCGGGCTTCACCACCTGCAAAAGCCAGCAATCGCCGCCCACGAAATGGCCCACGCTTACGGCTTTGGCGACGAAGGCACCTGCACCTTCATCGCCTGGCTGGCCGGTACCCGGTATAAGGATGATGACCCCTACGCCTACGCCTTCAAACTTAGCTACTGGCGTCGCCTGGCCGGGAAACTCCGCCAGCAGGAACCCGATGCTTACTGGGCCTGGCGGTCCGAATCTCTCGACCCCGGTATCCGCAATGACCTTCAGGCCATCTATGACAATGGGGAACAATATCAGGACATCGCCCCGGCCATTCGGGATGTTACCTACGATGCTTACCTCAAGGTGCAAGGTATTCACGAAGGACTACTGAATTACGGCAAGGTGATCCGGATGGTGGAAGGCTACCGGCGGCCCTAAGCATCTATAGCAAGCCAAGGTCATTGCCAGAATATGTCTTTCACAGTGGCTGATGAAAGCTTGTACCCCCCATAACTAGCTGATTATCGCAAGGTTTGCTGAACTTTTTTTTGCCTCCGCTGTACTACCACCGAATCTAGCTGGCCTAGCTGCTTGTCTCGTTCATTGCACTATCAAACTAACCAAACCTTTCAAATTATGAAGCGCATCCTATTCATCCTGCTCCTCGCAGTAGGCACCATCTCTACTTTCAATAGCCAGCTAACGGCTCAGGATATGAGCGACCAAACCGTCGTTGAAATCGCCGCGGGTAATACCGATTTTAGCACCCTGGTCACCGCCATCAAGGCTGCTGACCTTGCCGAAACGCTTTCCGGTGATGGTCCTTTTACCGTCTTCGCACCTACCAATGCTGCTTTCGCCGCGCTGCCCGACGGCCTCGTCGCCGCGCTGTTGAAGCCAGAAAACAAAGCAATACTCCAGCAGATCCTGACTTACCATGTCGTATCGGCCAAACTGATGGCCTCCGACGTAGTGGCTGGCATCGAGTCCGGTGACGGCATGCTTAATGCCACCACTGTTTCCGGTGGCCAGTTTGACGTAATGACCGAAATGGGCAAGGTGAAAATCAAAGACGCCCAGGGCAACGTAGCCACCGTCACCGCTACCGACCTTGCTGGCAGCAACGGCATAATTCACGTCATCGACCGCGTTATGCTACCCGCTGGTGTTGACCCCGCCGCCCTGCTCATGGCCGAGCCGATGATGGCCGAGCCGATGATGGCAAAGAGCACTTCTATGCCCGCTGCTCCAGCTGGCCCGAGCATCGCCGAGGTAGCCTCCGGTAACAAAGATTTCAGCACCCTCGTTACTGCGCTTGGTGCCGCTGGCCTGGTGGAAACTTTCTCTTCCGCAGGTGATTATACCGTTTTCGCCCCCACCAACGCTGCGTTCGACAAACTACCCGAAGGCACCGTCACCGAGTTGGTCACCAACCAGCAGGAACAACTCAAAGGCATCCTGGCCTACCACGTTATTCCCGCTCGCCTGACGTCTACCCAACTGGTAGAGGCCATTACGGCCAACAAAAACTACTACCACCTCCAGACGCTCGGCGGTAAATCACTTGTTGCTACCATCACGGACGGCAAGGTGCAACTGATCGACGACAGCGGCAACCGCTCTACCGTCATCGTGACCGATGTTGAGGCCAGCAACGGCATCATTCATGGCATTGATACGGTGGTGTTGCCTAAGTAAGGCTGGTGTTTATACTTCCTCAATCACTGTAATGACGGCGTCCTTTTCCTTTGTGGAGGGGGCGCCGTTGTTGTTGGAGATGGTTGGTTGGTTGTGGAGGCGACTGGGCATGGTCTTTAAGTTTTCATGTAAGGTCACGTCTATATTGACGTCTTTAGTGTAGGAGAACTTAGGCTGGAAACTGTAGACTTAGCTGTTGAAAGGCATGCGGCTGCTGGTGCAGATAAGATTAAGCCGCCAGGCGAAGTAGCCGGGCGCAAACCAGATTGTCGCTTTTATCCCCTCTAACTTCCCGAAAGGGAGAACCAAAAGCGACAATCTGGTTTGCGCCCAAGCAGCCTTATTGGCGGCAGTATAGTATAAGGTCTTTAAAGTCGTCGTTTAACCTTCTGTGCTCGAAGTTGAACTGTAACTATTCAGGGTTCGCAAATTGTTGATAGTCAGTCACTTGCAAAGGATAAAAAAAATGATCCAGAATATAAGCCGATTTCACGAACTAAATACACTTATTAATTATGCGTAAAATACTGACAATCAGTCAACTAATTTCAAATAATGTTTACGCCTAATTAAATTTA
>Ga0136553_1000574_pt1 | contig 12511 bp, 8 predicted proteins | sample AntRauTorckE5430_FD_101384 | JGI IMG/M metagenome (GOLD analysis project Ga0136553, IMG submission 101384) | Saline lake microbial communities from Rauer Islands, Antarctica - Metagenome Torckler E5 #430 | ecosystem: Environmental > Aquatic > Non-marine Saline and Alkaline > Saline | place... | reverse complement strand
GGGCGCGGCCGCAGGATGCAGAGAACAGTTTGAAAAAGCAAGGAGATGGCTGGCGAATTACTACCCCGACGCTTTACGTTGACGTGGCTAAGGCAGACGGCAAACTGACCATCACCGACCGTCAAAGCAAGCGGGTGGTGCACCAATTTTCCGAGTCTTTCTACGGTCGTTCTACCCTGCTGAGGGGCCTGGAGCAAGTCCGCATCCAGTTAAAAACCAGCAAGAACGAAGCCATTTACGGCCTTGGCGACAAAGCCGGGGCTACCAACCTCCAGGGGACCAAGTGGGCCAACTGGAATGAAGACTCCTTCGCCTTTGGCCCCAACCACAAGACAATCTACCGCAGCATTCCTTTCTTCTACGGTTTGCAGGATGGCCACGCCTACGGCCTGTTTCTCGACAATACCTACCGGACGAGCTTTGACTTCAACAGCAAGAATAACGACGTAACGACCATCTGGGCCGATGGGGGGGAATTCGACTACTACTTCATTAACGGCCCCCAGCTCGACGACGTCGCCATCCGCTACCACCAACTGACCGGCAAACCAGAACTCCCGCCCCTCTGGGCCATGGGCTTCCACCAGTGCCGCTGGAGCTACTACCCCGAAAGCCGGGTACGGGAGCTGGCCAAGACCTTCCGCGACAAAAAAATCCCCTGCGACGCCATCTACCTCGACATCGACTATATGGACGGCTACCGCTGCTTCACCTGGAACAAGGAGTACTTCCCCGACCCGAAAACGATGATCGCCGACCTGAAGGCGGACGGATTCCATACCGTCGTGATGATCGATCCGGGCATCAAGGTGGACGAAAACTACCCCGTCTACTCCGAAGGCATGGAGCAAGACGTTTACTGCCGCCGCAGCTCCGGTGAAGTGATGATCGGCCCCGTCTGGCCACCCGAATGTGTCTGGCCCGACTACACCGACCCCTACGTCCGCGACTGGTGGGGACCGCTCTACAAAGAGCTTTACAACGACCACGGCGTCAGCGGTTTCTGGAACGACATGAACGAGCCAGCCATGTTTAAGGTCAACAAGCTGACCTTCCCGATGGACGTGATGCACAACTACGACGGCGAACCCACCAACCACAAAAAAGCCCACAACATCTACGGCATGCAGATGACCAGGGCCAGCTACGATGGCCTCAAAGCCCTGCAACCCGCCAAGCGTCCCTTCCTGCTTGGCCGGGCAAGCTTCTGCGGCGGTCAGCGCTACGCCTCGCTCTGGACGGGGGACAACGTCGCCAGCTGGGAGCACCTCCAAATCGCTAATCGCCAGTGTTTGCGGATGGCCATCAGCGGTTTCAGCATGGTGGGTACCGATATCGGCGGCTTCGTGGACGACCCGACGCCGGAAATGCTCACCCGCTGGCTCCAGCTTTCGGTCTTCCACCCCTTCATGCGCATCCACAGCATGGGCAACAATGCCGACGGCGCAGCCGAGGTAGAAGCCGAAGCCATCAAGCAAGCAGAGAAGGATAACCGCCAGGACCAGGAACCCTGGGTACACGATAAAAAACACACCAAGCGCAACCGCAAGGCCATCGAGATGCGCTACCAGCTGTTACCCTACCTGTACAGCAGCTTCGCCAAGCACACCCAAAGCGGACTGCCCGTGCTCCGAAACCTATTCTTTTACGACCAGACCGACAAGGATTGCCTCCAGTACGGCGACCAGTTTATGTACGGCGAAGACCTGATGGTCGCTCCCGTTCTGAAGCCCGGCCTGAAAAGAATGTCCGTCTACCTTCCGAAAGGTGATTGGTATGACTTCTGGACGGGTGCCCCCTACAACGGCCAGCAAAAGATCACCGTTAAGGTCAAAGCCGAGCGGATTCCGGTATTTGTCCGTGCAGGGGCCGTCCTCCCGACCGTCGACGTGACCCAGCACACCGCCGAGATGCGCAAACTTCGCAACCTGGAGTTAAGCGTTTTCCTGGCTGACCATGGCGAAAGTTCCTTTTATTGGGACGCTGGCGAAGGCTACGGCTACCAGGCCGGGCAATACTGCCAACGAACGTTCGAGGTAAAAAACAGTGGCAAGAAAACGACCCTGCGGCAAACGGTCGAGGGCGATTTCAACCCCAGCTTCAAGACGGCGCAGCTTCGGTTTGTCGGGCTCCAGTACCCGGCTACTCGTTTCACCGTTGATGGCAAGGCAATGACGGCAGGGATTTTCTACGCCAAGCGGGCGGTGATAATTACGGTGCCGATTGACTTTGAGGAGGTGACGGTTGGGTGACGGGTTTAGTGGTGGCCGTCGCTATGCGATTTGTACTTCAACCTGGCATGCCTAGCCCGGCACCCCGCTTCACCGCGTACCGGGCTAAGCATGCGAAATCGCTTCGCGACTAGTTCCGTCTCTGAGCTAAAGTTTTCATGACGATCAAACCTAAATCGAGTTTCAGCCATTCTACCACCCATGCCCGTCACAAATGTGACACTTGCCACGCCTCTACTGACCGCTTCGGCGTAGCGAATACGCATGAGTGGCCAGCGCCCAGTGCGGCACCCAAGAAAAATATAACCCATGTTCACAGGAATCATCGAATCCCCCGGCACCATCACCAAGATCGTTCGTGAGGGCGACAACGTCCACATCACCGTCGCCAGCTCCATCAGCCAGGAGTTGAAAATCGACCAGAGCCTGGCCCACGACGGTGTTTGCCTGACGGTGGTGGAGCTAAGCGACGGCACCCACACGGTCACCGCCATCCGGGAAACGCTGGAGCGGACGCGACTCGGCGACTGGTCGACCGGTGACACCGTCAACCTGGAGCGGGCCATGCAGGCCGGTGCCCGCCTCGACGGCCACATCGTGCAGGGCCACGTAGATACCGTCGGTGAATGCCTGGCCGTGGAGGAAGCCGGCGGCAGCTGGTATTACACTTTTCGCTACAAGCTTAGCCTGGAAACCCTGCTGGTCGATAAAGGCAGCGTTTGCATCAATGGTGTCTCCCTGACGGTAGTTACGCCACTGGAAGACACCTTTAAAGTCGCCATCATCCCCTACACTTACGAGCATACGAACTTCAAGACCTTCCGGCCGGGAAGTCGGGTTAATCTGGAGTTTGACATCATCGGCAAGTACATTGCGCGGCAGATGGCGGCTTACCGGGCGGCGTAGTTGATGTGCTCCTGCCGACTGATCGCCCATTGGGTTGATTGGCGAGCCACTTCGCACAAAAAGTATAAGGGGAGCCTAAAATTAGGTTAATGACTAACTTATAGTTGGCGGTAAGGAACAATGGCTTGACATTGACGGTAATAACGATGCTTTGGGGAGCTCTATGAAATCGGTTGGCGGCCGGGCGCTCGAAGCATTCAACTAAAATACCGGCTTCGCCAGGCATTTTAGTTGAATGCTCCGGGGTCCTGTTACCCTTAGTCAGGACCTAAACCTCACGGTATCCTTCCAACCGATTTTATAAAGCTCCTGCCTTGAATTATTACCCCACAAAAACCAGACTGATATGATTCGTCCTTTACTCCTCGTATTCTTTTGCTTCAGTGTTTCTGTTGCCGCTTTTGCTCAAGACACCAACCGTCATTCACCCACTCGCGGAACCGACCTCCGCAACCTGCCCGCAATAGAAGCCTTGGCTCCCGTTCTTCAGTTGGGTGGAATGGAGAAATCCGCAGTAACTGATACCATTCTACCGCTCATTCTGAGTGACGCTTGCGCCAGGGAACTTGTCTTCTACTTCGCCGACACCACCAGATTTGGCTACCTGAGTGGTACCAATAATTTTTTCGACCTGGAAAAATTGCAGCGCATTGAGCTTACGGAAGCCACCAACTTCACCGTGAACGACATTGTCGCTGCCTTTGCCGTAGCAGACAACATTATCGGTGATCGTAAGGTCGTCGCTAATTTGTACGAAGACGGCGGAAGCAATAACCCGCTGGGTACTTTTCTCGGTTCCAGCGATACGCTTACCGTCAGCCAACTGGCGTTGGGCGGCACTTACACGTCCTTTCCGTTCTCAACGCCGATAGCGCTGACAAATACTTCCAGCTTCTTCGTTAGTATAGAATTCGCCGATCTCTATTTCAACGATCAGGACAACGTCAATTACGTTGGCAACGTCGCCTTGTTTTCTACCGAAATAGGTTGTGGAGATGGTGAGAATGCGCTTGAAGTCTTTCCTGATACCAGCGGCAATCAGTACAACACCATTCTGGCAAACTGGGGCCTAAACCTGGAATTCGCCATCGGCGCCATTATTGATCGTGATCCCTTCACGTCTACCCGTAATCCAGTAGCCGATTACGCCACCACCATTAGCCCCAACCCGGCAACCGAGGTGTTGACCCTTGCTTTCGCCGCAGCAACCAACCACGAGCTGACTGTTTCCCTGCTCTCCATGGACGGCCGCATACTCCGCTCCCAAGTTTCCCCGGCTGGCAACGGCTCCGTCACCTGGTCCGTAAATGAGCTACCCGCTGGCGTCTACCTCTACCAGGTAGCTGGTACGCAAGGCGTACAGACCGGCAAGGTGGTTATCCGCTAAATCAGCTCAGCAAACGGTTACGACAACAAGAAGCACCCGACGAGGCTTGGCAGCATAAGCGCCAGCCGCCGTCGGGTGCTTTTTTTATCCTGCCCCGGACGGGAGCGATAATTTGTTTTCGGACGGACAAACGCTACTTTTGTGGCTGCCATCAACAATCTCCTGACCAGGCTTGAGGTTTCTGATCGGTCCTCGGATACATCTTTTCGCCTGACGCAGTCGGCGAAAAGTTCACCCCTGGTCTCGACCAACGACCGGCAGTCAACTTTCATTTGCCACCTCCACTAAAAACCGGCAGTCACCCTTTCCTTCTTCACCATCACTACTTCCTCTTGAGCGTCAGCGTAAACAACCTCACCAAGATATACGGCCAGCAACGGGCGCTGGACAGCATCAGCTTCGAGGCCCGGCCGGGGCAAATCCTCGGTTTTCTGGGGCCTAACGGCGCGGGAAAGACGACGACGATGAAGATCCTCACCTGCTACCTCAGTCAGTCAGCGGGCACGGCCGAGGTTTGCGGCCACGACGTGACGACCGATAGCCTGGCCGTCCGTCGTCTCGTCGGCTACTTACCCGAGAACAATCCCCTGTATAAGGATATGTACGTCCGGGAATACCTAACCTTCGCAGCCCGGGCCAACCAGGTCAGTGATTCCAAAGCCCGCATCGAAGCACTGATCGAAATGACCGGCCTTGGTCGGGAGAGCCACAAACTGATCGGGGCACTCTCGAAAGGCTACCGCCAGCGGGTCGGCCTCGCCCAGGCGATGATCCATGATCCGGAAGTGCTGATCCTGGACGAGCCAACGAGTGGCCTCGACCCCAACCAGCTGGCCGAAATTCGTACCCTCATTAAAAAATTGGGGGAGGAAAAGACAGTAATTTTCAGTACGCACATCATGCAGGAGGTGCAGGCACTTTGCGACCGGGTAATCATCATCGACCAGGGTAAGCTGGTGGCCGACGACCCGATCGGGCGGCTTCGGCAGCGGCTGGCGGGGGAATCGTCGATACTCGTAACCTTCGACAAGGCCGTTGACCAGAAGCAGCTGGCCAACATCAAGGGCGTTACCCGCGCGGTAGCCAACCCTAAAGCACCGCACTATCGTCTTTATCTGGCGGGGAAAGCGGACGCGAGAAAAGAGGTCTTCCAGTTTGCCGTACAGCAGGAACTGGTTTTGCTCGGTATGCAACGCGAAGACCTGAGCGTGGAGGAAGTCTTCCGCGCCCTCACTGCTCCGCAATCGGCCTGATGTCTAACGCCGCCTACCTTTATTTCAAGCTTTACCAAGACCGTTTCATGCTGAAAACCATACTTCTTTTCCTGCTCGCCAGTCCCTTGCTCGTCGGCCAGTCCAAGATCTTCAACGCCGACTACCGCTTTCCAGAAGGCGTTTACCTGAGTCACGATGCCCTGCTGGCCGGCGTACCCGACCTGGAGTGGGAGGCCATCGCCGGAGAGATGGTGCAGTTGCCCGAAGATTTCCGGGTTCAGGTGGCGGGCTACGGCTACAACGATATCCGGATCAGCGCCGACATTCTGCCCTACGCCATCAGCCTCGACGGGCAGGTGTACTTCTTTACCCGCTACGATGAAAAGCGCAACTTTCATGAGTTTACCGGCCTACGCGTGCAGGGGAACCTCAGCACCATCCAGTACGACACTACCATCCACACCCGCCAGCTTATGAAGGCTTACAACCCGGTTAACGGGCTACCCTTCCGCCAGGCGTACGTAGACCGTGAAAAGAAGATCACCCTCTACAAAATCTTGCACCTGCGCTCCGGCGCCCTGCTACCTTTTTCCCGCAAAAGCCTCCTCAAGCTTTGCGCCAACGATGTAGAATTGACCAAGGCTCTCCGCGAAGCCGACCCCAACGACCAGGACATCCTGCTGCGGGCACTCAAACTTTATGATGATCGGCATCCCTTATCTTTGCCCCTGGAGTGAGTAAGAGAACGAGAGAATAAAAGACCGTACAGCAGCACCGAAGGTAATGGGCTAAGCGGTCTCTTATTCTATCATTTTTTTACGCAATTATTCACCATTAGCCCCCGCCAATGCTAGCCATTTTTTCCAAGGAGATCAACGCTTTTTTTTCGTCCCTGATCGGTTACGTCGTCGTCGCCGTGTTCCTGCTGATCACCGGCATCTTCAACTTCGTTTTTCCGGACACCAGCCTGCTGAAATTCGGCTACGCGAGTCTGGGGCCGTTTTTTACACTGGTGCCGAACGTGCTGACGCTAATCATCCCGGCCATCTGTATGCGCGCCTTCGCGGAGGAAAAGCAAACCGGAGCTATTGAACTGCTGGTGACCCGGCCGCTGCGCGATATCGAGATTGTGCTGGGCAAGTATTTTGCTTGTTTGGCGCTGGTGATGATCGCGTTGTTGCCAACGGTTTTATACTACGTGACCATCTACCAGCTCGGTGCGCCGGTGGGCAATGTCGACGCCGGTGGCACCATCGGTTCTTACCTCGGCTTGTTCTTTTTGTCGATGGCGTTTGTGGCCATTGGCCTGTTCGCCAGCTCGCTGGCCAGTAACCAGATCGTGGGTTTTGTGCTCGGGCTGGCGCTGTGTTTCTGGTGTTACTTCGGCTTTGACTTGACGTCGTCCCTCTTCGGCGGCGGCGTAAGCCTATGGATTCAGTCGCTGGGCATGCAGGAACATTTTCGCTCCCTCGGCCGGGGGCTGATCGATAGCCGCGACGTAATCTACTTCCTTAGCCTAACGGCCTTTTTCCTGTTGCTGACGGTGATTAACCTGGAGCGGCGCAAGTGGTAAGAAGGGGAGTTCTGTAGGAAGGTAGTTTGGTAGGAGCTACCGCATGTTGCAGACCAAGTAGGTATTGTAGTGGTAGTGTTGGAAGGCTGTATATGCTGGGCGGGGCCGTGGTATATGCTGGGCGGGGCCGTGGTTACTGAGCGGAGTCGAAATGCAGGTGCAGGGCAGATTGGAAAAAAGCGAAGATTTACGGCTGGCTAGCTTGTTCGTCAACCGCTTTGGGAAAACGACAAAAAGGCTGGCGATAACTTCAATGAAGGAGCCATCGCCAGCAAAACATAAACGGTTTTAACCTACTTAATATTTAAACCCTCAGGGCGACACTGGCGGCGGACGTGATAAACCCACGCATCAACGCCACCCTGCTTTCTCTTCAGCCTCCGCTATGGAAAAGCATCTTCAGCTGCGGTGAGGACAAAGTAAGGCGGGCTAAAAGCCCAACATATTATACCAAGTGTCCTTGTTGAATCAAGTCAGCAATGAATACTGAAAGAGCACACGCTGCGAGCTTTTTCCACATTAAAAGTGGAGTTAATTAGCTGCCCTGTGTTCCCTAAAAACCAGTAATCTGCTTTTTTACGGGAGTTGTGATAGGCGGCGGGTAGCGTACGATGGGCGGCTGCGGTTGGTATGCAGACGGCGGTAACGACAATTGCGCACTTAGTATTTCTACTTTCCTTGCAGCTGCATTTCGACTCCGCTCAGTAACCACGGCCGCGCCCAAAACACCCTCGCCATCGAAAAAGGCAAATCTTGACAATTAAAATACCGGGTGGCCGTAAATCAAGAATCGTACCGCGAGAATCAAGCATTTTTTCCACGTACCTTTGCCCTGCATTAAAGACCTCCACAGATAAAACCAAAGAACCATGGCCTACGACATCATAGTAATCGGTAGCGGCCCCGGCGGCTACCCCGCCGCCATCCGCGCCGCCCAGCTGGGCATGAAAGTCGCCATCGTAGAGCGCGAAGAACTCGGTGGGATCTGCCTCAACTGGGGCTGTATCCCGACCAAAGCCCTCATCAAGAGCGCCCAGGTTTTTGAGTATATCAACCACGCTGAAGACTACGGTATTAAGGTCGGTAAGCCCCAGGCGGACTTCCCCAGCATGATCAGTCGCAGCCGTGGCATCGCCGACGGGATGAGCAAAGGCATCAATTTCCTGATGCGCAAGAACAAGATCGAAGTGATTGAAGGCTTCGGCAAAATCGTGCGCGGCAAGAAGGTGGAAGTGACCGCCAGCAGCGGCAAAGCGACGACTTACGACGCCGAGCACATCATCATCGCCACCGGTAGTCGCGCCCGTGCCCTGCCCGGCCTACCCATCGACGGCGAAAAAATCATCGGCTACCGCAAGGCGATGACGCTGGCCAAGCAGCCCAAGCGCCTGGTCGTGATCGGCGCTGGCGCCATCGGCGTTGAGTTCGCTTACTTCTACCACAGCATCGGCACCGAGGTGACGATCGTGGAGTTCATGGAAGGCGGCCTCGTGCCCCGCGAAGACAAGGACATCAGCAAGGAGCTGACCAAAATCTACAAGAAAAAAGGCATCAAGGTATTTTCCGGCACCAGCGTCGAAAGCGTTGATACCAGCAAGAAAGTGCTTAAAGTCGTTACAAAAAACCGCAAGACGGGTAAGGAAGAGATCATCGAGTGTGACGTCGTCCTCTCCGCCGCAGGCGTCTCCCCTAACACCGAAAATATCGGCCTGGAAGACCTCGGCATCAACACCGACAGCGGCCTAATCAAGGTCGACGAGATGTACCGCACCAACGTCCCCGGCATCTACGCCATCGGTGACGTGACGCAGGGCCAGGCCCTGGCCCACGTCGCCACCGCCGAAGGCATCACCTGCGTCGAGGCCATCGCCGGTCACCACCCCGACCCGATCAACTACAACAACATTCCCGGCTGCACCTACAGCATCCCCGAAGTGGCCAGCGTCGGCTACACCGAAGAAGCCGCCAGGGAAGCGGGCTACGAACTCAAGATCGGTAAATTCCCGTTCAGCGCCTCCGGCAAAGCCAGTGCCGCCGGTGTCAAGGAAGGTTTCGTCAAGGTGATTTTCGACGCCAAATACGGTGAGTTCCTCGGTGCCCACTTCCTCGGCGCCAACGTAACGGAAATGATCGCCGAAGTCGTCGTTGCCCGCAAGCTGGAAACCACCGGCATGGAGATCGTCAAATCTATTCATCCTCACCCCACCATGTCGGAAGCGATTATGGAAGCGGCGGCGGCGGCTTATGGAGAGGTTATTCACCTGTAAGGAGCGCGTTCTACACTACCGCAACTCTTTAGTTCCCCGCAGGTGTAACCTAAAAAGCAAAACGCACGACCGGAGTAATCCAGTCGTGCGTTTTACGTTTTCGGCAAATGAACGGAGCGACTGCGAAGTAGCACCGAAGATAAATGAGTGGTAGTTACGGCAGCTATTCACCACTCCATTACCTCCCTCAATCACTACTGCTTACCGCCCGCCTTCACCTTGGCAGCGACTTCCTTCTTACCCGCCGGGTGGTCCGCCTGAAACTTGGCGGCCGTGTAGGGCGAGGGCCCGTAAGCCGTCCAACCACCATCCACGAGTAGGGTCTGACCGGTAATGTGGCGCGACTGGGGGCTAAGCATGAAGCCGACCGTATGGGCGATGTCTTCCGGCTGGCCGACGCGGCCGTTGGGGTTGAGCTTGGCCCAGATACCGGCGTAATCGGGTTCTTCCTGCATCGTCCGCTCGGTCAGGGTAGCACCGGGGGAAACACAGTTGATGCTGATGTTGAGCGGGCCAAATGGCAGCACGAGTTGCTTGGCGAGCATACTGATGCCCGCTTTCGACATACCGTAGGCGGCAAGGTTCAGGTAAGCACGGGCACCGACGTTGGAGCCGATCAGGACGATGTTGCCACCATTGCCCTGGTCGCGCATTTTGGCGGCGGCTTTCTGGGCGAGGAAGAAAGTGCCACGGAGGTTGAGATCGACAACCTTCTGAAAGCTTTCGGGTGAAAAATCGAAGAAGTCTCCGAACTCGGTCCGGCCGGCGTTGGCAACGACCATTTCCAGTTCACTGTCTTCGATCTTGGCCGCAAAGTCAACCATTTTTTGAATAAATACGGGGTCTCCGGCGTCGCCGGGAAAGGCGTAAGCTTCGGAATCGCAGTGTTCGCAAGATTCCTTTATTTTGCGGGCGGCGGCTTCGGCGGCGACCGGGTCAATATCATTGACGACCACATTGGCCCCCTCGTGCAGGAGGTGTTTCGCGATGGCAAAACCGATTCCGTTGGCGGCTCCGGTAACGATGGCCGTTTTACCGATGAAAGGTTGATAATTCATGTTAGTCTGGTTTCTGGTGGCTACCCACTAAAGCGCGTTGGTTATGATGTATGGTTACAATAATGGACACCTGCGCGGGTGGAATATCCTTATAGATTCTGTTATGCAATTTGTTGAGGTTGATGTAATGGGTTGTACCTTGTTTTGGTTCTCCGGATAAGCATAAACACCTGTCCTATGCCGTCACTTTGTCCGTAATCATGCGCAATGGGGCGCGGCCGCAGGTGCAGAAAATTGCGTAAGGAGCAAGGATTTCGGGCATTATCCGCTCAAAAAAGATCGTAATTCGATACTTTTGCCCTGCCCCGCTACGGGACGGCAAAAAGCTGTCCGTAATCAGCCATCCCGAATTCGTACCGCATGAAAACCTATCACCAGCTCCTTTCCGACATTCTTGAAAACGGCACCGTCAAAGGCGACCGCACCGGCACGGGTACCCGCTCGCTCTTCGGTTACCAGATGCGTTTCGACCTCCGCCAGGGTTTCCCGCTGGTGACGACGAAGAAAATACACTGGAAGAGCGTTACCCTCGAACTGCTGTGGTTCATCCGGGGAGATACCAACATCCGTTTCCTCGTCCAAAACGGCGTACGCATCTGGAATGAATGGCCCTTCCAGCACTACGTCGAAGCCAATAACCTCACCGAAAAACTGCCCACGCACTCCCCGGAATGGAAGGAGGCGATGAAAAAATTCGTTGCCAAAATCAAAGACGACGAAGCCTTCGCCGCCCGTTGGGGAGAACTCGGCCCGGTCTACGGCAAACAATGGCGCGACTTCAACGGGGTCGACCAGCTGGCCCAAGTTATCGAGGCCATAAAGACCAATCCTGACTCTCGCCGTCACATCGTCTCCGCCTGGAACCCGGAAGACATTCCCAAAATGGTCAAGGCTGGCTTGCCACCCTGCCACACCATGTTTCAGTTTTACGTCGCCGACGGCCGACTAAGTTGCCAACTCTACCAACGCTCTGCCGATTCTTTCCTCGGCGTTCCCTTCAACATCGCTTCCTACGCCCTGCTGACTCACCTCGTTGCCCGGGAGTGCAAGCTCGAAGTAGGTGATTTCGTCCACACCCTCGGCGACGCCCACCTGTACAGCAACCACCTCGGCCAGGCCCGGGAGCAACTTTCCCGTACGCCGGGGGAACTACCCACCATAGCCTTTGCCGCTGACGCACCGGGCATCTTCGAAATTGGCTTTGACGATATTGAATTAGTGGGCTACGCGCCGCAGCCGGGTATCAAAGCCCCGATTGCCGTTTAAATAAAAGGTGGAGGACCTCCCGCTTGCGGGCTACACATAAGTTTACAGGCGGAAACTGAATACCTTCTATTCTTTTGATTCACCGCAGATTAGACTGTTAGTATCAAAGTCCGTCACGACAAGCGGCACCTGCTAAAAGTCTATCCGTCAGTTCACTACGATTATGCCGTGGGCTGTTTCTAGCTGCTCGAATAGATGCGTGTATCCCGTAGGCCTCCGGCATGATCACACCTCCGGCCAAGCCACACCATATCTTTAATAAGAAATCGCGCCAGCGGCGCTCCACCCAATATGGACGTAGATAAAGCCATCGACCAGGCCCACCACGAAAAGAAGACCAACAAAAAGTTCTTCAGCAAACTAAAAGTCCGCCCGCCCAAAGACCTGGACGAACGCTTCCACAATCTCCACGACGACGTTTTTCGGGAAATCAACTGCCTCAATTGCGCCAACTGCTGCAAGACGACCAGCCCCATCTTCCGCGACGTCGATATCAACCGCCTGGCGAAACACCTCGGCGTCAAACCCGGACAACTCATTGAGGACCACCTCCACCTCGACCACGAAGGGGACTACGTGCTGAACATCGCCCCCTGCCCCTTCCTCGGC
>Ga0136553_1000572_pt1 | contig 12533 bp, 1 predicted proteins | sample AntRauTorckE5430_FD_101384 | JGI IMG/M metagenome (GOLD analysis project Ga0136553, IMG submission 101384) | Saline lake microbial communities from Rauer Islands, Antarctica - Metagenome Torckler E5 #430 | ecosystem: Environmental > Aquatic > Non-marine Saline and Alkaline > Saline | place... | reverse complement strand
TCTGAAGCCATTTTGGCTCAAGGTTCAAGGGTGCTTGTGGCGCTCTAGCTTTTTGTCAATTATCCTCACACCTGCGAGCTCGCGTTGCCCTTCGGTGACGTGCAACTTCGGTGTGGCTGCTCTCTGCGTGGCCGATTGGTTCACGCGGATACTGAGTTGGGGATACCGTCACAGTATTTTATTGGTACAATGGCACCCCCAGACGCGCTGGCGCGTTATCTACTCGAAATACTCGGGAAACCAGCCGACAACCCAGAGAAATTCTGGAATGGTCTATTGACCAAATACCCGAAATCTGCCACATTGCTCATGCAGCAGAAAGGCAAGGGCAAAGAGCTTGTTGCGTCCATCGAGACCGACCTCGCCAAAGTCTACAACAGCATGAGAGCGAGTGGAGCCAACCGTGGCAATATCGACCTCAACCGAGGTGCGCGCCCCGCAGGATCGGCGGGGTCGGCCCACAATGATTCGGCGGGTAGCTCTGCAGGAGGCGCCAAAGGCAAAGGAAAAGGCAAAGGCAAAGGCAAAGGTAAAAAGCCTGCAACTCCAAACATACAGCAAATGGAATGCGTCGGATCGGATGATATGTTCTGGATGAACGACGACGACGACAACCGAGTCCCTGCTAAGCGCTTCGAGGTTGATGATCTGAGTCAAGATGCAACTGGCTTTTGCGTGGTCAGTGGCAATGCACTCGGAGACCAATTACATCGATTCCTCGACGAAGACACCATCTCACGTCCATGCGCCATCCTTTGCAAAAAGGTAGCATTCGACGCAAAATATTCTACATTGCCTGCAGAGGTTGTAGCAAAATACCGTCCAAAGATATGCATGCCATACTGGGCTGATGCAGATGGTTGTGCCATACCAGTAGAATGCGTTATGTTCCAACTGGGCAACTCGGCAGTCGAGTTCGACAATACAACAGAATGCCAAGTCGTAGAAGGCGAACTTGCGGATTCGTACGCAGTCTCGGTACAAATTCCAAATCTCAGTGAAGCTAAGGATTTTGACACCAACGTCAAGCCGAACTTCAAGAAGACAGTAGCAACAACTTTGGGTAAGCTGCTGTACCAGGATGTTATGCCGTTCCATACAACTACAATCAGTATGCAGCACAAAAAAGCCACAGTAGCAGTTCACAGAGGAGTTGCCAAAGTGAATACAGCACAACTAAGCGAAGTCTGGAGGCGATCCGGACACCGCGGCGTCTTCATTAGATCACTTGGTAGCAAGGAACCTTTTCAAGCACTTCATCTACCAGTGACTGACACGCTTGAAAATGCAATGGCAAAGGCGCACGGCCTCAAAGATCTCGCGTATGGGGTCATACCTACGTACAACGGATTTGCGATACGCGTCATGCCTGAGAACTACGTGGAAGTCCTCAAGCAGCTTAAACCTGACTATGCGGAAGTTGTTGGTGACGAACTACTGCACTTAGCCAAGAGTGACGGAAAAAGGCTAAATGTCTACGGAGTACCGCGGGCAATGACAGACATTCAACTAATGCAACAACTCAATACTGGAACCTGGAAATGCAAAGTACTAGGGCTTGGCCCCAGGTGTGCAACACCAGGCAAAAAGATTGTCCTGGTCACATCCAAAACATTGCCAATACAATATACAAAGATGCTTCAAATCGGCCTTGAAAAGCACTTTGTCCAAATGAAATTGGAGGTCCGTTCCAAGCAGCAGGAAAAAATGGCATTCGACAAGATTGGCACAGATGGCTTCAGAGTCGCTGCGGTCGCCCCACGAGCTGCAGCTGCGCCATCTTCAGTATGGGCAGGTCCAACGTGGCAGGAAACACAGCCTAGTCGTCAGCCAGCTATGCCACTTATATCAACCTCAAGACTGTTTCAAGGCCCAGTACAACAAGGCGGGTCCAGGCCCCATCCAGCATGCTCTGGCGGAACGTATAACCGTAATTTCAACATATCCACACCCAACAGGCAGTTCAGGGGAGCCTGGGCTGACGTTGAAGGTGATGTTGAAGAAGAAATGGATGAGACAGAAGCAGGTGGCTTCGAAGACACGGACTCATACGCGGCTAATGCTGCTGCACAAGCAAACAATGGCCATCAAGACGGCGAAGACAACCTCGACGATCTCTTTAGCAATCCTGCTGCCACTGAGGTGCCTACAAAGCAGTCAATGCCAGCCACTGTTGGCACGGCAGGGCACGGCAAGGGCACTCTGGGCACAGCCGGTGCAATCGCCCAGCGTTTTGCCCAGATGGACGCAGAGCGCAAGGCTTTTGAAGCAGCATTGCTGAAAAAGCAGCAGGCTAGTGAGACCGCTCTTGCCGAACAACGTAAAGAGTTTGATGCGTCGATCGGCCTAATAATGGGCAAATTTGACGAAATGGCGCGGGACGCCGTAGAGAGTCAGGAAAAAGCAGATGCACGCATGGAAAAAGCGGAGGCAGCGACTGAAGCACGGTTTGCACAACTGATAGCATTGATGCAGCAACCACAACAACAGTCGGCAGCAGTTGCAGCCACCCCCGTCTCCCCAGTTGTGAATGCAGGAAACCATGACACGGACGACGAACCAGATGCCAAGCAGCAGCGTTCCTCGTCTCGCTGACAAACACGGCCTGGTGCTGCCAAGGCTATGGCAGCGGTGATCCTGTCCCAGTCTATTCCTGGATCGGCAGCATCAGGCCCCGCATATTTTGACATTTACGGTAATGTCAATGCAGTCAACAACCAACACGTATTGTTGATTCTGCTGATAATCGCGTGCACTTTGTACTGCGTCTCGACTCTGGTGCCGTCGCGCAGGGTGGGATGGTCCGCTCTGGTAAATGGTACACGTACATGCCCAAGTGGAGGGCGAAAACTTTGCGCGTTTCTCTCTCGACTACTGGTGCTCATTGCCGCAATATGGCGAGGTGTTCATTTGATCCGTGTCCTAGTGGTTTTACAAATAGTAATCGACGTCAACTGGATATGGCAGAACATGCACGGGATCGCCGACCTGGCTGCCCGACAGGCAGATGCTGCTGGACCACACGTAGGTGGTATCTTTCCTGTATGTTACGGGAACGACAGGAGCGACAGGCGCAACAAAGGGAAACCCCTACACCCACCCATACACAATGCGAAAAAACGTACCAAATACAAGCGTTCTAAACATAATTCGCAGCCCAAACCCAACGGTCAAGATAAGGTGCACACTGGCCCTTGCAACGGTACCCACCACATCACACCCAAAAACCTAAACAATAGTGAAGGATACCTCCCACGTACCCACTTCAACCTCAATGAACCAAACGACAACAGTAATAACAAACATAACGACGACCCCAAAACCAAGGCCCTCATCACCCCAGTCACACCAAGTACGGGTACTACACTTAACCGTAGTCTCCAGCGCTGTGGCACGAGATGTTGTGCCCTAATGGAGCACGCTGCGAGCGGGACGGCCGACCCAGCCTCCCGATGGGCTAATGCACAGGACAACATCGCAGGTGATATCGTTCCTTTACTTTTACATCGGAACGAAGGAAAGGACAGGAGCGACAATGGGAATCCCCCCCCGCGGCCCAAACAACAACCCCAACCCCGCACCCGCCCTGTCACACCCAACACAGATGCTACAAAAACGGCTTCTAGTAAAATAACTGCCATCTGTGTACAGCTTTATGTCATGCTCAAGACCTGCACGGCCGTTTCGCATAAAACTACTTACAATCCCATTTCGTTTTTAGGTCTTGAACAAACACATCATAACAATACTGACGTTTTGAGGCCGTTTCGATATGAACCCAGTCACCCACAGTCACCCACAGTCACCCTTTTCACCCAGGCCACTGAAGGGTTCTCCCCCAATGGCTTCACCTCCCCAAACGCCAACCCTCCGACGACCAGGCGTAACCATGACCCCATGAAAGCAAGACACATAGGACAGGCTGCGCACCCAGGACCCCTAGCAGACAGCATACTGTGCAGGCTATTGAACGTAAAAGGAGGTGGCAGACTCAAGGCCGAGCACCTCGCACAGACAGATGCACACGTCACCTGTTTCACGGAGCTAGAGCTTGCCAACTACGCGGTCCCTGACTTCCGCTCGGTCATGAAGGACAACAACATGACCATAACGCTTGCTCCGGCTACCAGTATAACCAAGGACACGGAAAAATTCATAGGCAGGCGAGCAGGAATCCTCAGCAAGAACAGCATAGATGCCGAGATCCCACTCATCACGAATGAAGATGGCCTCGACGAGTTGACCAATTCTGGCAGATGGGTCGAAATACAGGTGCCATGCGGTAAAGGCAATCACTATGTCACGATAGCGGTTTACTACGGCCTCGCGGGCAAATCTCCTGCAGAACGCACAATGAATGAGAGACTCTTGGCACAAGCGCTCTCCAGGTCCACGGCAGACCCTGATGCACCGTACATCTTGTTCACCGACGCCAATGTAACAATCAAAAAGTCCAATGTATTAACCGCAATGATAAAAGCCTCTCTACTAGTGGACGTGCACAGTGACCATCATGACCTGGAAGAGCGCATGCCAACCTTCAAGTCAAATAGCATCACAGAACCAATACTCCTCGGGGAGAAAGGCTCTTCTGCAATAGACTATGTACTTGCAAACCAGCCTGGCATGGACGTCATCGAAAGTATTGAGTTCCGATGGGACCTTGCCATCGAAGACGCCCTGGACCACGTTCCTATTGACGTCACTCTCAATGATCACGCGTTCAGGAGATACATTGACATACTGACGCCAGCAATTCCAATTAATCTGGAAGCGTTAGTGCTACTTAGTCCCGCCCGCAAACATCAATTGTACTGCAAAGTCAGAGAAAGGTACAGATGCCACTGGACGCGTTTATGCGAAACTGACTCGCCCAACGTCGCACACGAACAGTGGTCACTGCTGGCGGAAAACTTCCTAAGAGCATGGGCGATGATGCAGGACAAAAACGAGGACCTCGATACATTGGTCAATGCATTTACATATGTCGACACTGAAGTCCAAACGGGAGAAACGCAGAAGTACTCCAGAAGAGGGCACATGCAAAGGACCAGGGAACAACCTGCGGTCAAGGATGTCAGCAGGGGATCAATCAGTGCACGTGACTATCCTGGGGCCGCGCTCAACAAACTATCTTCACAGTGCAAGGCACTACTGCTGCGTATGAGCAGGGGAACAAGTGAAGTACTTACGCCCAACACTGATGCAGCAGGCAGATGTCCACATGGTAGCACTTGCCCGATACTGTGCCCAGACTGCAATGACACATCGGTACATCTGCCGACCGCGGGCCCAGGGTACGAAGGATCATACTACAATGGTGACTATGAATCCAGAGCCATTGCTCAGAGAATCCGTAGCAACGCCACCGCACTCTTAAATACGGAAGCTAGAATCGTCACGCAATTGCATGACGGGGCCAACCTCCTGGACAGAGACATTGTCAACGCTGTTGCCGAAGAAGCCAACAACGAAATTAAGAAACACGTCAAGGAACGACATGCAGAACGTGCCAGTAAATGGACAAAGCGCATGTGCCATGACTGGAAAAAAAAGGCTGCGCAAGCATTTTTCCGCTTCCTTCGGAATGACAACAAGACGCCACTGAGGTCATTCCCTGACCCAGATAATGGAGGCAAGCTTACGTCAGACACCAGACGCGTAGAGGAGCTCTTTGGCAAAACATGGAAACCTATATTCAACCGCCCTGCCAGCGAGCTCCCACCAAATTGGGAGCACTTCGAAGCAAAGTACAAGGACTACCTCACTCCGCTTGACCCTGTCAAGGACGACGAGTTCCAAGCAAGAGAATTGGCTGCGCAGGCTGCGAAATTCAAGAACCGAACGGTGGGAGGAATTGACGCATGGTTACCTGCTGAGCAACGACTTCTCCCACTCGAGGCCTGGGAGGATCGAACACATGTGGAAAGAATTATACGCACAAATGGAACATACCCTGACGTCTACTATCAGGTACCAATGCCGATGTTGCGGAAAGGCAAAGGACGCACCCCGAAGGAGCATCGCGGGTTGTCTATTTTTGTGACAAGCTATCGCCTCACCAGCGGGGCTTGGTGGACGAGGCTGAAAGTACCCATCAAGAAATTCTTACATGCAGGTGCGTGCGGAGGCATCGCCGACCACGAGTTCATTGAAACGGCGTGGGACTCGCAGCTGGCAATTGAACTTGCCCTCCTCACCCGTCTAGAACACACTCAAATCAACACGGATTACGAGAAGTTCTTCGACACGTTCGACCCGAAGTTTTTCTACAAACTCTTACTCTCCATCGGCCTCCCGCGTGATGCAGCGATACTGCTCCTTGACATGTACACCAAAATATGCAGGCGCATAAAGATTGGTAAGCACATCGGCAAGGCATTTGCAAGCAACAGAGGATTCGGACAGGGTGACTCCCTATCACTCTTCGCGGCACTAGTGATCACCACAATTCAATTCCGCTACATCAATGCGCAGTGTCCAAAGGTAGAGCTTGGAAGCGTTATTGATGACAGAAATTTCAGAGGTCCATGCCGCGACGTTATAAAGGCGGTGCAGCTAGCATTAAAGTTTGATGACGACGCTGGCCTTAAAAACAACCATGCTAAATTCGCTGCACTCTCCACGTGCCCAATTGCACGCGACACGCTCCGACAGACATACTTTGGAGGGCATACAATCAATGTTACCCTCGAGGACACACTTGTTGGAACCACGATTACTACACGTAGAGCTCCGAGGCGCGCGAAACAGGACCAGCGCATACTGGAGGGCATAAAAACAACCAATACAGCCAGCCGTACCACGGTTGATACGGAGCTCAAAAAGCATGCGCACATGATGGCCGCCATACCGAAGATTCTCCATGGTACACTATGGACGTTCCCATCTGCTACCAGTACTTCAACTATGCGCGCCAGCGCAGTCAAATGCATTGGCCAATTTGACCCCATGCGATGCCCAGAGGTAGTGATTGCCATACTTAACAACCCAGTGCGTGCTGATCCTATTGCAGCAATCTGCTACAGAGGTATATGCGACACCAGAAGACTGCTTAAGCGATCACTTGAGCGTTACAGCGGATTCATACTGAATCTCAACCTTGCACAAGACAAGAACATGCCCAACATACAAGGACCTGCGCATGGGTTCATGTCACTGTTAGAACACTGTGGCGCCACATGCAAAGTTGAACCCCAAGGAGTTATAATTACCCACACGGATTCAGGGCAGACTGCAAACCTCAGGCTCGGCAGTGATGCAGCATTCCGCAGGAAGATCAATGACTTTGCAACCAGGCACATCCTCACGGCACTCGCTGATCGAGTCAATGGGACAAGTAAGAAATTCGCTTCCAGGAAGGATATGATTGGCATCACTTCAGTTGTAGATCGGAATGCCACATTCAGCACGCGCAAGCCAGCCGTCTACGCCAGCATTGCCAAGGACAGCAGCGAGTACCGCAAGAGACAGCAAGGTACAGATGACAACAAGACGGCCCTTAAAAATTTATGGCACCGATACCTTACAACCATTATTGCTGGTGCAACTAGGTTCGGAGATCGTCTACTTGCCAGCAAAATTTGGACCACAGACGAGTGTGACCACCCTATGTGCAATCAGGCCAGATGCGATGCTGAGCACTGGAACTACAGCTGTCACCACAATAAGCGCAACATTGACAAGGCGCAAGTAGCCAGGCAGAAAATACTGGACGAAATCAACACCAGCAGCTACTATGGCAACCAAAGGCACCAAGAGCTGAGCACCTTGCTTGCCCTCCCTTGCCTGCGCATCAGTGGAATATGCCCAGAAAGGCACCCGTACATGCTACCGCATGCCACGGACGAACAGGAACGGGAAGACATTGCCTCGCTTTACGCGCTCGCTGCCAACCGCAACAAAGTGATCAATGACCCACACTCGGTGGAAGGGGCACACATCATTAATGACAATGACGTCGAAAGAATCTGTGTGTACACGGATGGCTCTTGCGCGATGCCCAGACACCCTTACTTAACTCATGCTGGGTGGGGGGTTGCCTACGGCAATGCTGCGTGCACACAAAACGATTGTGGCTTACTAGCATCGCCAGTACAGACGAGTTACAGAGCCGAACTGAGAGGAGTGGCACAAGCCATTGCACGGGTACAATGCCCCGCGGTGTTCTGCGTAGACTGTAAATCAGTGGTCAACCAAGCCAACAAATTCATCAGCACACGTGTACGGGATGCAACCAAGGCCACCGAAATTTGGGAATTCATATATGACCGTCTGGAACTAGACGTGGAAGGTCACATCACGTTCAAATGGGTCCCCAGTCACTTGGACGACAAGGAGAAAATTGCAAAGCGAAAACAGTACCTTAGGGACGGTACCGTTGTACTTGCTGACATCATAGGAAACGCCAGAGCCGACGAGCTTGCGGACGACGGAGCTCGAGCCCACAACATCGACCCGTACGTCCTGGTTACAGCGCGTGACCGTGCCAGACTAACCGCCTGCGTACAAGAGCACCTGGTCGCGTCGTGGTGTCTATGGAACAACCATACACGCGGACACAGTCATGACAGTGAACAGGCACACGCCATCGGTCTCAGTACAAAAACAGAGGACAAACATGATAACGAAGAAGAGGAACTCCTTCCAGATGCCCACGAGCACGACGAAGGTGAACAGGAGTACGACCAGTTTGACGAAATGGACGACTTTGCACCAATCGATTTCAACGGCAACAGCAGTGAGAAAGTACAGACACAATTGCCAAGTGCAGTGGCAGGGGGTGGCAAGCCTTCTGATATTGAGCCGGTGGCCACAGTTGCAAGCACTACTGGCAGCGGCACAGGTAAAACCTTTGTACCTCTTAGCGTCCCTGTGACACTGGACGACAGCTGGAAGGCAAAGGTCACAGGAGGTACACAGGATGCCACTAGCTCGACCGAAAGTATAGCCAGTAGCATGAAGATCCAACACCCAGTAAGGTGGCAGATTGCAGAAGGGAAAAAATATCAACTCATCATTCCGAAGTATGACATTGACAATGCTACACCACCCAAGGAGCTTAACAGAGTACAATTACATGCCATTACATGGTGGCTTAGCAGATTAACGTACTCAGCTTCACTTCGTTCCACATGCCATGGGAACAAGGAGGTGGAAAGAACTAGTGCGTACAGTCAGATGAGCCACTTCCAATGCACCTTTTTCGAACTAGTGGTCGCACTGGAAGCGGAGACCAATGTCTGCCTAGGCGGTGCCTATGCCGACGTACAAAAAAAATCAAACCTGCTCCAGACAGCCTTGAGGTTTCTTTGTAAACACTCAAAAATGCAATTTCAATGCATTGGCACGGAATGCGACAGCAAGCAAAAACGACTCAGCTACAAGCAATTGTTCGAAGCTGCTCCACAGCACTCAACGCGCCCCATCACCGGTGTGTGGTTATATGGCATTGAGCGCAAACCTAACTGGCTACATGGCGAGTATACAGAAGACGTTATAGCCGCGAATCTGTTTCGCGCAAGAATTAGTTATGAGGAGCAAAACACAACAGGCGGGCAGTCTGCTACAGGTAATGTACTTGCTGACCAAGCAAAGAGCTTTGGCATTGGGTTTTACCTCAGAGTCAAACATAGCAAGATTCAGCCACAGTGGGTTGCTCCTCCGAAAATGCAGATCGAGTGCGACGTGCATGCCCACTGCGACTCATTACTTTCTTCCTCTTCCATAAGCAATAACAACTGTCACTTCGGGCATACCACGCAGGCCAGGAAGTACAAGCAAGACCTCCTACCAATGTGGAGAGGAGCCCCCAATGGTGCTACACTCTGCTATAAGTGTCGACACAGACTTAATTTCGAAGTCGACACTAGGGACCACCCTGTGATCACAACCGTCTCAATGCCACCCACCTACCGCAGATCACCGGTCATTCAAGGACCGTGCGTCTTCGGACATAAAACGACCTCGTCGCAAGGCAAGTACGGTGTAGCCGTATGGCACCAAATTCCAGATGGCAAGACGTGGCGAGGCGCTGTGGCTAAGGACGCGCTCTGCTCTGCATGCTTCCAAAAAATGAAGCGCAGTAATAACCTGGAAGACAGCGCCATTAACTGCGACAAAGATGATATGAATGTAGACGAGTATTTCGAGTCAATACGCAAGCGCGCTAAACTCGCTATCCTTAATGAGAGTAATAACTATAAAAAACCTCTTGGCGCTGACCCCGTTGACCCTTCTTCGTCTTCTTCCTCGGCTTCTGCCAGTAGTACTTTAACCGTTATAAAACAAAGTTTTGACAACAAGAGAAACAATGAACCAACTAGTTTTGACACGGTTGCCCACAACAACTGTGAAGTTTCATTTTCCGCCAAGCGCAGCCAGCATCAAGCTCGACTTGTTTGCGGCATTTTTGATGGTACTAACAAGAAAACACGTGTTAACACGGGGCTTGTTAACAGTTTTCAAACCAGTACCGACAACAGCCAGCTTCATCAAGGGTTTGCTGCTTCTGGCTCGCTTGGTGCCGATGAAGGCCCCAAGCTAGACAGCAAACAACGAACCCCTAATGAAGATGACACAATCACTTTACCTTGTACAGGACCCAAAAGCGAGGTCAATAGATTGCCAGGGGCGCCCGATGAGCAATCTATCTTGCAAGCCAACGCTCGTAGTAGCGAGAATCTCTGTAAAAGTATTACTATTAAAAAACCTAAAAACAGGCACCTCTATCACCAAGGGTCAACTAAGCGGGCGCGGCAAAAGTCACCCGTCTCGGTCCCTGTTGGGGAGACAGGTCACGTTTGCCCACCTGCGAAGCTTACCAATGGAGATACCGCCACCCACAAGTCCTCCATTAACTCGACCCCCTTCCGTTCGGACACTGGGGGCGACTCGTCGCTGCCTCCCCAGAGTTCGAACAGTGGAAGGGTTGTGTCGAGTAAATGCAGCACTCGTGACAAAAAAAACAAACGCAAAAAAAGTAGCACCGAGGGTAGCTACCATAAGGGGAGCAACTCTGATAATGACATCCCTCAGAGTTGCCATAACGGGAACATATTTCTTGAGGTTGCGGATAGCAACCATAAGGGGAGCAACTCTGCTACTAGTATGCCGGGTTGTCACAATGGGGACATATTTTCCGATGTTGCTGACAGCAACCATAATGGGAGCAACTCTGCCACGAGCATACCGAGTTGTCACAATGGAGACACTACTTCTGAAGCTAGCGGTGGGGACACTGCTTGCCACACCTTTTCTAATTCATCTGATGCTGCCACTTCGAGTAATACCTGCATTTTCCATAAATCTCCAACTCTTAATAATAATAATTTAACTAGTGCTTGTGGAAAACCCTCGAAGGTAAATCCGACCCCCTCCTGGGGCGGTTCTGAGATTAGTGATTACCAAGTACTACTTCCTAATGACAAAAACTTTAAACAAATCGCCTCCCTCGGAGTTCCCGTTGGCGTCGGTGAGAACGACAAAAACCTTAGATTAGCCATCGAAAGTAACGACAAGGCTTGTGCTGCCACCGCGGCCAATAAGTCGAATTCGTCCAGCAGTAACTCTGTTTGGACTCCTGCTGCTACCCCTCCTGTGCTCCATGGGCGGGATGGGCAGAATACTGCATGCAGTAGTCATGCTAGTATTCCTTTTACTAAAATAAACAGAACGGGCGAGGACCCCAGCACTTCCAATTTTCCTACTACTTCATTTTCCAGCAATGGCAAACCGTTACTACTGGGGGCCCTAAGCGGTAGCCCAGCAACAACGGCGCAAAAAGGCGACCATTTGCTTAGTTCTGCGGCGCATAGCAGAAACAAACGTGTCCAGCGAACTCCTGACTCTTCCTTTTGGCACGGGCAAGATCCTCAGCACGCCCGTGACAACAGGAGGTTCGAACGCCCAAAGTTGGCTGAACACAAGCTACCTAAAGCGAACTGTAACGCTAGCGATTCTGCCAACATGGCCAATGCTAGCCACCGCTTTAGTTACAATGCTAACAACAATTTTCGGAAGCACTTGACTTCACTATTCATGCACGACATAGACCGTAAGGCCAAAATGACGGATAAAACTTTCTGCGATGACCACCGCGAGGTTAACAGATTATTAGCCAATTACCCTGGCAATGACAACTCAACCATTGATGTCGTTGGTGCCCATAGCTTACCCCTCAGCGGAGAACCACCAGCAGTACGCAAGTCCCTGGTGTCCGCTGGGGGTCGATTTTTTACGCGCACGGAGAAACAAACAAAGGACTACGCGCCCACTCACTGCAGTGGAGGTCCTAACTTCCACATTAACAGTTTTGATGGCGTCAGCGAACCTGAACCGCGTCCACCAGTTGGCGCGCGTAGCGACGTCGATAGCCATAACAGTTTTTTCAATAAACGCAGGCGGCTGCTTTGCACCCCAACCGCTCCTACAACTTTTTACCGCAATGCTGGCGTCAGCGTCACGAACCTTTTGCATTACACTGATAGAGGACGAAGCAACCCCAATGCGCAGGCCGACTCTGTGTGTCCCGA
>Ga0136553_1000570_pt1 | contig 12565 bp, 10 predicted proteins | sample AntRauTorckE5430_FD_101384 | JGI IMG/M metagenome (GOLD analysis project Ga0136553, IMG submission 101384) | Saline lake microbial communities from Rauer Islands, Antarctica - Metagenome Torckler E5 #430 | ecosystem: Environmental > Aquatic > Non-marine Saline and Alkaline > Saline | place... | reverse complement strand
GCAGCCTTAGCTGCATGAGGATTTTCGTAACGCAGCCAGGAGCCGCTATAGCGAGACTTGGGTGTAATAGAACTTGCGGCTTGGTCCACTAATTGCCAGTAAAATACGCCTGGGGTGGTATAAGTAAGTATCGTGTGGGTACTTAGCCCAGCAAGGTTTTTAGATTTTCCTGCCAGGAAATAAAGCCTGTTTTTCAATCGCTCTTACTTTTTGTTCAATTCCGAAGTAAAGATAAGATTTTATTAGTATATTCTTAGCAATGCTACCTAAAAAATAATACGATTCTTCCACCTGTTACCTCAATTTTTAGCCCAGCGCTACAAGGAGCGGAATTACAGCATTGTCACTGGGTAACAATTATTGTCAGGAGCGTATTGATCAGACTGTACTAATTCGCTACCTCCTCCCCTTTGCCGATATTAAAGATTGTCCGCCAGATGCAGCGCAAGTCCAGCAGGAGGCTCCAGTTCTCCAGGTAGCGCACATCGTAATCCACCCGCTTTTTCATCTTCCACAATTCCTCCGTCGGTCCCCGAAGACCATTCACCTGGGCCCAACCCGTCACTCCTGGTTTGATTTTGTGGCGGATCATGTAATGTTGAATCAGTTTCGCGTACTCTTCGGTGTGCCTGAGCATGTGTGGACGGGGCCCTACTACAGACATATCTCCCATCAAGACGTTGAAAAATTGCGGAAACTCGTCGAGGCTGGTCCGTCGTAAAAAATTCCCTATCCGGGTCCTCCGGTCATCGTTCCTGGTCACCTGCACTTTGTCACTATCATCATTCATTTTCAAGGACCGGAATTTCCAGATGTCAAACACCTCGTTGCCATAGCCGGAGCGCGGTTGTTTAAAGAGAATCGGCCCGGGGCTTTCCCGCTTGATCAAAAAACCAATTACGAGGTACATGACGGGGAGCACGAACAGCGTTACTGCTCCGCCTATGGCTACATCGAAAGCACGCTTTACCATGCTGTTCCGCAACCGCATCAGGGGTTCCGGCCGTAAGGACATGATAAACATGTCGCCATGTTGTCCCACCACACTCCCGCGCGGGAAGAAGGTCGCAGCGCGGGGGGCAACGACTACATTTATAAACTGCGACTCCGCAATTTTGAGAATCTCTTGGTCCTCTTCGCTGTTCAGCTTGCTATAGAAAAAAACGATCTTATCAATAGCCGGCCACTGACACAAGTAAGGTTTCAGATCCCGGTAAGAACCGATGTTTGGGACCTTCTCGTGCTTCGTATCCCCAAAGCGGCCCACCAGCCGGGCACTGCCCTGGTAAGCAAAATTAAAGGCCTCCTTCAGGTCGTACAGATTCCGTTGGTCACCGCCAACGACAATATAACGGATCAGGTCCTCCCCTTTTGCCCGCTCGTAATAATGGGCTGCTATCCGACTGGCGACCGTGGCCGCAATCATCAGGAAATAGGATAAAAAAATAAACCAGGGGTTGGGTAAGTATTGCAGTACCGTATAATAGAAGAAAACAACTACATTGAAATGTAGGAAAATTATTTTCACCAGCTTGTTGAGCCTAAGTTCCATTCGTACTTTTTCCAGCCAACTGTAGGCCTGTAACTCCGTAACGATGATCAACCAGGCCACATTGATGACGGCAAAAAGCGGCAAATACTTAGTGTATATTTTAGTACTGTCTATCCCGCCATAAATAATAAGTCCGGCAAGCAGGAAAGCCAGGTTCAGAAAGACAATATCGGATATGATACACCCCACCCGATGCTTCGGGCGTGACATTTTCTTGGTACCGGGTTGAAGGGTATTTTTTATTTTATTCACGGTGTTTTTTACTTTTACCCCAGACGAGAAAGCTCCTCCAGGAACGTATTCAAAATTTTATTTTTCATCAAATGCTGCTGTACGAAACGGCTTGCCCCGGCAGTATCCTGCTTCCTGGTCCCTTCGATAATGGCTTTAATTCCTTCCCGTAGTGCGAAAGGGTTCTCCGGCTCCACCAGTGTCCCCAGTCGATTTTCTGCCACTACCTCATAAAGTGTTGTGCCGGGTTCGGCAGTAATAATGGCATGACCATCGACGGCCAGTATATTCGTCAGCTTGGAGGGCATTACGAGGTCGGCGGCCGCTTTTCTTTGCAATACCAGGTGGACATCGGCGGCGGCCAGGCAGGCGGCCAGCTTGTGCAGCGGTTGCAGCGGCTTGAACTGTACGTTGGTCAGGCCCGCAGCAGCGGCGGCTTTCACCAACTTCCCCTTCATTTCTCCTTCTCCTACAATCACAAAATAAATCTCTTTCCGCTCCCGCAGTAGTTCCGCCACTTCAATGATGCTGCCCAGGCCCTGCTTTCCCCCCAGGTTCCCGGAGTATAGGACAACCTTATCGGCGTCGGTAAAACCCCACTCCGTGCGCAGGGATTCTGCCCGGGAACGCGGAAAAATGATGCCGCTGTCGACCCAGTTCGGAAAGAAAATGATGTTGCCCGCAGGCACCCCCTTTTCTTGAATTTTACGAATCATGCCCGCACTGATGGAAGAGACCTTATTAACGTTCAGCAGCAGGCGTTTTTCCAACCATTCCAGGAACCGCAGCAGCGGCTGATTGGTGATGATCTTCATGTCCCGGGCTGCGTCCACCTGCAAATCCTGAATATGATTGACGATGGGCGTACCACGTAACCATTTGTGGATCAGGGCCGGAAAAACCAGGTGAAAAGGCGGACTTACACACACGATGGCATCGTAGGAACGGAAGTAGGCCGGCACCCAATAGCGCAAAGAGCTAAGTAGGAAAGAGGCTTCGTGCAGGATACGCGTAAAGCCCGACAGTTTGGTGGGCAGGTAGAGCGGAACCCGGTGAACGGTTACCCCGTCCAGTTCTTCCGTCAGCCAGCCCTTACCCCGGTACGCCTCGGCGACCTTCCAGTTCGGATAGTACGGTGGGGCGGTAATTACCGTCACCTGGTGCCCCGCCGCAGCGAAAAAAGGTGCCATCTCCCCCGTGTATTTTCCGATGCCGGTCATCTCCGGGGCGTAATTAATGCCGTAAACTAAAATCTTCATTTTTCGGGTTCAAGGTTGTTGTCCAAGTTTGCCTTTTACCATTCCTCTGCACCTGCGACCCCGCCGCATTATTCGGGCGCGAACGCAGCTGCAAAGGCATGGTAAGAAAGCGAGCTTGATTAGCGCTTTTCGCTTATCTGTCTTTGATCATCTTTACCGGGCTACCAGCATAAACCTTTCCCCCCGGGATGCTCTTAAAAACGGACGACCTTGCGCCCACCACGGCTCCCCGACCGATCCGGACATCCGGCCCGACGAATACGTCCGTCGCCAGCCAGCACTCCGCCTCTATCACCACCTCGTGGCTCGTAATCGTAAAGGTGGCATCGAGCATATCGTGACTTCCCGCACATAAATAACTGCGCTGGGAAATAACGGCATGATCACCAATACTGATGGGCCCCAGGCTGTAGACCACGACCTCGTCACCGATCCAACAGTGATCCCCCAGGGTCACCTTCCAGGGAAACTGAAAGTGAGCACCAGGCCGGACGATGACGCCCCGGCCCACCTGCGCGCCGAAAGACCGCAACAGGAACCTCCGCCAGCCATACAGGAACTGCGGCGAAGGCTTGAACAATAGCGCCTGCACCAGCCACCAGAGCTGGACGTACCAGCCAGGCTTTCCGCGGAAGTTTGCGGGCATGGTGAAGGAAGAGAGATCTTGATAGACCGGCTTATTCATCAGGTAAGGAGGCGTAGTCTTCTAAATTGAGTTCGGTAATTCCGATGAGTTTGATCACCAATAGTATTTCCACTAACGTGCGCTGCAATGTATAATACCAGCCCCGCCAACCTTTGAACAGTAGACCCCGAGCAAATAAGCAATGGAAGAAAACTACTATTGGCCCAAGTACTTTCGTCTTCCTAATCTTATCTGCCAAGTCCAAATCACCGTACTTACTTTGGTTAAGTTTCTCGGCTTCAATGGTCAAGTATCCGTCCTGAGACTTCAGCCATCGACTGAGGGATTTACGATCATCATGATAAATCTTATGGCGCATCATTACTTCTGTTCCCGGCACATTTACGCGATGCTGATGTCCCAGGTTTTCGTAATGAGCATGCTGACGACGATACAGCACCTTACGCGGCGTGGTATTGTCTTTATTAAGTGGTTTCCCGGCCACGCAGTAGCGGAAAGCCGCCAATGCTCCCTCGGCCGATCCGTCACGAACTATATCATATATCTCAGCAATAATAGGCTCAGAAAGCACGTAATCCGCATCCATCGATAATACCCATGGGGTCCTGATCAGCTCCAGACCGTAGTTACACTGCTGGGCGAAGCCATCAAATTTACGGTAGAATATTTCTACGTTCGGATAGCGTTCCAGCAACTCGATGGTACCATCTGTACTGTAACTGTCGATGACTACTACCCTGCTGGCCCAGCTCAGACGGTCCAGCGTTCTGGTGATGTTCGGAACTTCATTGTAAGTTAGAATTAGTGCGGTGACCCTATTTAAGGCTGGAAAATCTGCAGGAGCGAGCTGACGCATTGAATTGAGCGGTTAAGCTGGTGGTAAGAAAAATTATTTGATAAGCCTTTATTAGTCTCTTGGCCACTTGGGCTCATTTCTCTGAAGCAATTACCTATTCGGCATTAACAATTCCTGCTACCTTAAAATATGCGGCCTCCCACTCTCCGGCCCTAGCGTGGATATCAAAATTATCGGTGGCTAGTTGCAGGCTGTTACGAGACATTTGCTCAAGTACCTCTGGCTTCAATGCCAGTACCTCATCGATGGTACTCGTCAGGGTTGCTGGATCGTTATCTACCCAATACCCAGCTCCGCTTTCCGGCAAAATCGACCACGGAGTCCCCTTACTGGCAATTGCCGGCGTCCCTTGTGCAAGTGCTTCGGTTACTACAATCCCAAAGTTTTCGGTGTGAGAAGGCATGATCAAAAACCAGGCAGCAGCAAGTAATTCTTCTTTTTCCCGGCCCGCACGGTGACCAAGAAATTGCACTTTGTCCTCCAGTCCAGCTACCTTAACTTTTGACACTAATCCGTGACCGTAGTCGTTATCATAGTCTCCGACAATCTTAAGTACGAAATCGGAAGTAAGGAAAGCAGTAGAGTCTCCCAGCCCTTCAATCAAGTTTTCAATCGCTTTCTTTGGGTCGATTCGACCTATGTAAAGAAAGTATTGCTGCTTAGGTACATGTACCCGCTCGGGTAATTCCATATAGTTGGGAATCTGGATTATTTTGCTGTTCTTCCCGAAGTTGTTACGGATGTAGGTACTTTCTTCATTGCAGGTGGAGTGAAAATGAACCAGTTTTTTGTTCACTAAATTGTTAATCAGCCAAAGCACGACTTTCTTTTTTCGGCGCGAACGCAGGAGCATAGGCGGGTCGAGATCGCCACGGGAAGACCAAACCATTGGCTTGCCATAGAACGCTGTGTTGATCAGGGCCATCAGCCAAGCAGCAGGGTAAGTGATCATAGACAGGTGCAGTACATCTGCAGACTTCATTTTACCCATTGCATTGCCAAGTACCCGGAAGGGCAAGTAGTGGACAAGATTCTTCGTGTAGATCACCCGGCCATAATCGGTGTCCAACCAACAACCACGTGGGGTTGTCTCCGGCTGCCCCCGATCAGTAGTAGAGATTAACGGCTGGTGCCCCTGGCGCGTGAGTGCCTTGGTGATCCAGTAGACAGTATTGTCAGGACCTCCGGTTTGTGCTGGGTAAAAACTGCCCGTGGGAAAAACGATTCGAAATTTGCGCGCGGTCAAAGTAGGTACGTTAGTTAGCGGAAAGTGCAATAGAGCAGCCAAATATACGGCGATTTTTCAGCAGCCGTTCTCGATGTAAGCCCAAACCCGCATCAACACTAGGCTTCAGAGCCAAAGTTGCTTTGCCAGGATATGCCCAAACCGCCCATTTGGGGCTTGTTTGCATAGTTTTAAGCCTATCTTTGATTACTACGAAGCGGCTTGAGCCCTCATTAACATTAGCTTTCAGGTTACACTGAGAATCGCTGATCTTTCAGTTGGCCGACTTGGCGACCCTGCGGTAAACCTGGTAATATTTTTCGGCGATGGCAGCGGGACTGAAGCGTTCCCGGTTACGGCGGCCATTGGCAATAAGATTTACCCGAAGTTCCTCGTCGTGGATTAGTTCGTTCAAGCCCCGCCTGATGTCTTCCACACTGTAAGGGTCAACAAATAAAGCAGCATCTCCGGCAACCTCCGGCATGGAGGAAAGATTACTGGTTAAAACTACGCGTTCAACCGTATTAGCCTCGATAATTGGCATGCCGAAACCTTCGAAAAGGGAAACGAAACTGACAATGTCACAAGCTTTGTACGCGTCGACAATTTCTTCCTGAGACAGGTTGTGTTTAGTAGTGTAATCAATGCCTGCTTCTTGCAGGCATTTTTCCTGTTCTTCGCTAAGCCGCCCGACGATGGTAAGATGGCAAGGCACATTCTCTAAAGCTTTAAATAAACGTTCCAAGTTTTTATTCTCGCCGGTTCCTATCTGTAGAATTTCAGGGCAGGACTTTTTGAAGGGTTTCGGAACCGGTCTAAAACTATCGTTAATGGCTACCGGAATGACGATGACCTTTTCGGGGTCACAGTTGGTGTAACGAAGGATATCCTCCTTGGTTGCCTCAGAGATCGTAGTAACGTACTTTGCTTTTGCAATAGGGGCTTTCAGGTAAAGCCAGTTCATCAAGGTGCTCTGCAGTCTACTCCCACTTTTTCGATTCATGAAACGACAATCGAGAACAGTCAGCACAACATTGCTTTTCCTCATCAACAAATTGAGAAAGTGGACCTCTCCAGTAATGTGATTTACCGCCTTTCGCTCACGTCTTCCAGCCTCAAGAATGTTATAAAATTTAGTCCTGATCCCGTCATTGTAATGACCAGAGACATAAATAGTTGGCGTGATCTTATCGCCAAGCCTACTACGAATATCGTCAAAAATTGCCTCAAGACTGAAATTGAAATCAGGGCGTGGTCGGCGCTGAAAGAAAGCTACTGGAATTGACATGCTGTAAAGTAATGTTTACTTGTCCGTGTCTTGAATTAAGTAATGGCGTAACGCACTTCGTCCTCGAGTAGCTCTTCCAGTACGTTAAAAAAGCTACGTTCATAGGCCCAGCCTAATTTCATCTTTGCCTTGGTGTTATCACCGTAGATATCTACAATATCCGTGGGGCGATAATACTCCGGATTGATCACTAACCGCTCAACCGGAATATTGAGCACACTAAATATATGCTCGATAATGGAACGCAGTGTTACTGATGTACCTGAACAGATGATATAATCGTCTGGCTCATCCTGCTGTAGCATCAGCCACATCGCCTCCACATAAGCCGGGGCATAGCCGAAGTCACGTTTAATGTCGATATTTCCGACTTCCAACGTATCTTGTTTGCCAAGGGAAATAGCGACGGCTGAACGAAGTACCTTTTTGATGAAAAAATTCGAACTGCGCAAATAAGACTCGTGATTGAATAAGATTCCGCTACCAACCCACAGCTTGTAGGATTCCCGGTAATTTATGGTCGTCCAATGCGCCGCAGCCTTGGAGATCGCATAGGGGCTTAGTGGGTGTAGGGCATGGTGTTCTGTGATGGGTAAATTCTCCACGTGGCCGAACATTTCGCTGCTTGAAGCCTGGTACATTCGAATACTGGGACTAACCACCCTAATCGCTTCCAGAAGATTCAACGTTGAGGTTATGTTGAAACTAATCGTACTGATTGGCTGCTGAAAGGAAAGGGACACCGAACTTTGGGCGGCTAGATTGTAAACTTCTGCCGGCTTGAATTCCTGGAATAGTCGGATAATCTGGGACAAATCCGTCAGGTCAACTTCCTGTATCTCTATTTTGTCAAGAATACCGAGAAACCTCAATTTGCTCAGGTTATCTTTACTGTAGCTTCGGGTTAAGCCGATCACTCGATAGCCTTGCTCCAAGAGGAGTTTGGAGAGGTAGGCGCCGTCTTGTCCGGTTATGCCGGTTATTATACTTGTTTTTTTCATCTTTATTGATTGGCACAAGGAGTGATAAGGATTATGCGTTTGGTAGTTCTAATTGCGTTACAATATCTTATCACCCAATTACACGATTAACTCCTTAGATGCCAACCGTTCTCGCACGTCGGCAAAAATTGATTCCATACTGAAGTTGAAGCCGGGGCGGGCGCGCCGCTGGAAAAGAGTTACGGAAAGCGACACCCCTTAATTTTTTTCTTCATCAAATTTAATTTTGGACCAGGTAGGGCATTGAGTCAACAGGGCTGCTGGAGACTACTAAATATTTTTAAATGACTACATCGTAGCTTTGTCCCAGTGCATCTTTTGCACCGTGAAAAACGTCGAAGAAGCCGCAAAGCGAAACGTAGGCAACACCGTAGTGTTGACAAGGCTTTTCAGCGAAGTTCAGGCTCAAAAGATGCCGAACAGGATGGTGAGATTAAGGGACGCTGTACAAAATAAAACCAGGTTTCTATTTTCTTCAGGAGATTATTTCTTTCACAGCCTCCGAAAGCTCATCCCCATACCTGGACCAGGGCCGCTTAGCCGCAGTCTCCAGCGCCTGCCGGCCAACGCGTTCGATTTCGGCAGGGTGCTCCACCAAGTATTGCAGTCGCTTGTGTAAATCGTCAACAGAACCTGCAGTTACAATCCATCCATCTTCTCCGTCAGTTATAATGTCCGGTCCTGCGGTTCGCTCAGTAGTGATCACCGGAGTCCCTTGAGACATAGCCTCCGTAATTACCAGTCCGAAGCCTTCGAACAAGGAAGGAAAGACAAATACATCGTGTTCACGCATCAGGCTCAACACTTCACTGTGCGGCAAACTTGGAATATAATGGTATTTAGCCAGTGCTTTATCCAGTGCCTTACATCCTTCTACGGATTTACGCCCAACAATAGTCAAAGTCACTTTATCCCCCAGCCTCTCAACGGCATGAAAAAGCTCTGCCAGGCCTTTACGCTGAGACAACCCACCTACAAACAACAGTTTGATTGGGCGGCCTTCGGTATTTTCGTAAGTTCGCCCTGTCTGCGGGGGTGGAAACCCGTATGGGATTACACGTATGTTTTTCAGCTCTCCGGGGTAGCGTTTAAGCGTTCTTGCTGTAAAGCTACTGGCTACAAAAATATGGTCAGCAAGTGCTAGTTCTTCTTCTTTTCGGCAGATTTTCTCTTTGCTATCTGCGAAGCCATTGATTGTCATTGCCCAGCCAGGCCACTCGTTCTGAGTATTTGCCAATAATTCGCGTGCGGCTCTCCAGTAGCCGATAGGAAGATCGTACATCTTAAGCATTGCAAACTGCTCCGCTTTACGAAAACTTTCTAAGGCACCATCTTCGTAGGCATAAATTGCCTTACTCCCCTCCTTTGAGGAAATGGATAATCGGCTAGCTACTTTACGATCTAAATACTTGTACCCGCTAAAAACGGAAAAAGTGTTTTTATCGCCTTGAACCATTGACTGAAACCCCATTTTTATGATCACAAGACGAAACCACTCAAACCAAGGTGATGTGCTGGTCTTATGTACAAGTTCATGTGGGAATGCGCGACGGCGTAATTCTTTAAAAGGACCAAATTTCCCCAATTTGTAGGTAATACTACCAGGAAACGACCCAATAGAAACGTGAAACCGGTACAATAAATCGTTACGCATGAAGCCCTTGAGCGCTGCGCGTACGTTTTGGTTGCCGGTAAGATGCGATATATCAATCAAGCTATTATATTTTTCAAATCACTTACTTTAGTTTCACCAAGTTGTGGATCACTCCTCGTTTTGTTAAAACTACCGCCAATAAGGCCCACGCTCAAAACGACGAAGCCGAGCGCCGTCGGTTGTGATAGATTTTGCTGAATCATAGCGACTCCCCCGTAGCTGATTAAAAATAGTGGCAACGGGTTATCTCCAAGAGCAGACCGTACGGCTAAAAACCCTAATTTAATAATAAGAAAAAAGCGCAATAAGATAAAAGTTATTCCTAAGAGGGGGCCTGATTCACCGATAACCTTAGCCCACTCCTCTTCTGCGATTAGAAAAGCTCTACCACCTGAAAGTAATACGCTACCAAAATTAGAGCCCATACCAAGACCATATCCCCAAAATGGCTTGTCCAATGAATTGGTAATTGCTTTAATCATGCCGCCCAAAAAGCGTTCTATAATTGTACCTTCAAGTCCCCCCTCTGATACGGAAGCGGCATTGAAACGGGCGAAAAACACCTCTATTCCTGTCTGCACAAAAGATACATTACTAAGTACTAACAGCATCACGGGCAGGACCACACTCGTCACAATAAGTCGTTTTATTCCAACTTCATTCTTGACGCTTAGTAATAAAAATACAAAAAACGCCAGAGTGCATTGAAACAAGTACGCACGGCTGATCGTCAATGGTATGGCTGATAGCACTGAAACTGTGGCAACGGCCAATAGTAACCTACTTATTCTTTCCCTGTTTACCGACCAGAAATACAGTACAAAAGTGACGGCCAGGCTAAAAAAATGGGTGGTTCCATTAGTGAACGAAAAGGTTCCAGAAGGGCGAAAATAACCTAAGGCGCCAGAAAACCCAGACCCTGAAGCATCTCCTCCTACACCGCGATTAATTAGAGATGATTGGGGGCTGAAGAACTGCCCAGCTATAATAATTAACATTAAGGGCGATATCCAGAGTATTACTTTGCCTATTTTTTCTACACTTTCTCTATCGAGCACTTGCGCTATCACAAATAGAACTGGAAGGTGAAGTAGGGTAATCCGTGCGCCAAACATTGCTAAATATAAATTACCATGACCGTACGCCAGTGTTGTCAATACCGCAACACTTGTTGTAAAAAAAAGTAAAAGACTGAAACTGTTCAGCACCGTGTACTCCCGAGAAAAAACTGCAATCGTAAGGATTGCTAATGCCACGGGATCCCTTATAATCAGCAGAGGAGTAGACAGGCCAGGCAGGACCCATTTACGAAGTGCCCCCTCTAATACAAGCAATATAAAATACAACATAATTAGTCGCTCGAGTTGACGTTTTGTCGGATTCAAATCTCTAATCATATTATTTTTTCCTGTCATCTTAACTAATTTACCCTCCCTCAAAAGCCGCTATCTCAGACCTTTTTTGTGACTGACAATCCGGACAAGTAACAGCTAAGGCTATTCAAAGGATTTGTAAGCACAATGAGAACAAAAGCGTCAGGTCAAAAAAATAGTAAGCTATTTATACGGCGTCCGTTAGCCATTACGTCTCTTCTAATAAGTCCGACACAAACTGTTCAACCACCCCTTCAATAGAGACTCCGACAACTTCTTGATTTAGTAGTTGTCTTATATCGGACTCGAAAGTGTCAGTTTTATAGTTTATAACTCCCCTTATTTCAACCTTCTCTTTAGGTCCTCTAAGAGTCCAGTTTTGAGCAATTGATAAAGTAGGTATCCCGTGTAGCTGATAAGCGGCAACAGAACCACTCTTTTCTACCATAGTAATCGGAAAAGTTGTTACCCCAACATCCATTCTTTGGAGGATTTCGGAAACAAATTTGACACTACCAGCACCATGATCTAAAGTAGCCACTAAGGGATTGTCTATTTCGGCGGCCTGTTTAATGAAAAATTCTTTTTGACTTCCATTTCGACCTACGAAATTGATTGTGACTCCCTTACTGAATCGACGGGAGTATTGATCAATAGAATTCAAAAGTGAGGAGAAGCAATTATCTTTACTTATACCTCCAAAAAATACAAAATTAATGATATTGGCCTCCCGTTCACATGGCGTCTCATTCGAAAATGAAATATTAGATGGTAATGAAAGTTTTTTGACCTTAGAAGTATAATTCTCAAGTGTCGACAAATACGGCGTAGCTTGGGTATGCCCTAATTTAAACGACTCGCTTTTTAAGATCTTGGAAAAAATTTTTTCTTGTACATACCCAAGTGTTCTAGAATAAAATGAGGCCTCCAATTCCATACCTTGCCGTAATTCATGGAACATGACGTGCAAATTTAAAGAATGAACAGTTATAAGAAGCTTATGAATAAAATAGATCGGTAGCCCTTTCAGGTGAAAAGAATGAGGTACATATTGCAAACTGACCCAATCTAAAGAGTATAAGTTAATGCATTCTTGAATAATTTCAAATCTTTCCTTGCTTTTACATGACTTAGGTATTCTAAACGTTAGGATGTGCTCTTCATCACAACTTTGTTCTTCCTTGAATACTCTTGTAGCCTTACGGTCATGTGTTGCAATAATTAGTACTTGGTACCCTATTGCTTGTAACTTTGCAGCAAGACGACGAGTGTAATCCCCCACTCCATCAGTTCCTAAGTCCGCCGAGCCAACTATAAAAAGTATATTCATTTTTGTTCGTATTTTCCATAAAATAAGTAGCCCACCAAAACTTACTTTACAACTTGCTGATCGTAGTTGAGCTCAAATTCTTGTGTTTGGAAATTGGCCAGAATATGCCGTATTCTGTTATGCAGACTTTCTTTTGACTCAAAGTCTTGC
>Ga0136553_1000561_pt1 | contig 12672 bp, 9 predicted proteins | sample AntRauTorckE5430_FD_101384 | JGI IMG/M metagenome (GOLD analysis project Ga0136553, IMG submission 101384) | Saline lake microbial communities from Rauer Islands, Antarctica - Metagenome Torckler E5 #430 | ecosystem: Environmental > Aquatic > Non-marine Saline and Alkaline > Saline | place... | reverse complement strand
GCATACAGCGCCAATAAGTACCCACACGATACTTACTTATGCCACCCCAGGCGTATTTTACTGATAACTAGTGAATTACGGCCACTAAATTAGCAAGTAAGTTTTCGCCGACTACTTAGTTACGCCTGATTAGTATTCGTACTGCTGTATCGAGTATCCGTAAAAGCAAGGCAGGCCCGTCGCAAAAGAGCGACGGGCCTGCCTTGGAGGGAAATGATCAGGTAAAACACCTACCGCCGCCGGTTCTTCCGCCCACGACTCTTACCGCCGCCACCGCCGCCACCGCCGCTGCGATTACCATTAAAGCTATTGCCGCCCTGACTATTAGGCCGGTTGTTCTTATTCTTTTTCTTCTTTTTGCGGCCTTGCTGGTGCTGCTCCGGTTGGTTGGGGCCGGGGACGCCGATCTTCACTTCCGGGCCGAGCATCAGCTTTTTCTCACTCAGCTCGTAAAGATCTTTACGAATCATGTCTTCGTTGACGAACTGCCCGGAGGCCCAACTCGTCAGCGCGATCTTCATGTAGTAGGCAGCGATGTAAGTGGCGTTGTCTTTTTCCGGCCCGTCTTCCAGGGCAGCGGCTTGCTTGATCAGTTGCTGGACGTTCTGCCCGTAGTGCCGCATCCGGGTAGTAACATCGGGGTAGGGAAGGGCTTTGATCACCTCTTCTTCCTCGTCTTTCAGGTTGATGCCTTCGGGGACGGTCACGTTCAGCGGCTCGCCAGCGATCAGAAAAGCGTGCTTCCACAGCCGCTCTTCGTAGTTCTCCTGGGTCTTGATCTCAGGCTCCATCTGCAGCATCAGTTTAATGACGCGCTCTACGTACGCCTGCCGCTCTTCGTCGTCTTCGATGGCGTTAGCCTTGCGCAGCAATACCTGCACCGTACGGCCATATTCGCTGATCAGTAGTTCATCCTGGGTCGTATTATAGGCGATGTCCCATTCCATAATATTTTCTTTTGGTATTTCAGTCTTTTGGTCTGTAGGGACAGAATTCCGGACGGTATAATTTTAGTGGCGCGAACGCAGGTGCGAAGATAGTCAGTTAAATAGCAATGAAGAACCCGGCGGTCAATTCCCGCTCAAGCGTCAACAAACCAACAACGCTCGACCCGTGAAATGTTTATCACCCTGCCCCAGGCGTCTCTCCCTTTCTCCCCTAAGTCCGAGGTCCTTCACCCCGCCAGCAGGGACGACCTAAGGATATCCGAAAACGCTAAAGCCCAAAAAGGAAGACTTCCACCCCGCTAGCAGGGATGACCTAAGGACCTCGGAGCGTTGCGCCCGGTGAAATGGCAGCGCAATTTTGGCGGTCGTAACCTCCGAGCGTCCGGTCCCCCTTTCTCTCCGAGCGTCCGATCCGTCAGTTTTAGCCCTTGATGCGCACTAACAGCCTAACGAACCAAGCTACTCCACCGTCACCGATTTCGCCAGATTTCGTGGCTGGTCGACGTTCCTGCCCAGCTCCACGGCGATGTGGTAACTCAGCAACTGAAGGGGGATGACGGACAGCAGCGGGGTGAACGGCTCCTCCGTCGCTGGAATCTCGATCACGTGGTCTGCGATACTGGCGATGGCCTGCTCTCCCTTGGTGACAATGGCGATTACCCGACCCTTGCGGGCAACGACTTCCTGTACATTACTCACGATCTTGTCGTAGGCAGATTGGTTGGTGGCCGTTACGTAAACGGGCATATTTTCGTCGATCAGGGCAATCGGGCCGTGCTTCATTTCCGCAGCGGGGTAACCTTCGGCGTGGATATAGCTGATCTCTTTCAGCTTCAGGGCACCTTCCAAAGCGACCGGAAAATTATAGCCCCGACCAAGGTAAAGCGCGTTGGGGTGGTTTTTTACCTCACCGGCGATGTACTTGATGTGATCGTTTTCCTTCAGAATCTCTTCCACCTTACCGGGGATGAGTTCCAACTCCCGCACCAGCGTCTGAAAATAGGTATTGCTGATCGTGCTGAGTTTACGGGCAAGGCTGATGGCCATCAGGGAAAGAACGGTCACCTGACCGGTAAAGGCCTTGGTGGAAGCCACCCCGATCTCCGGCCCGGCATGGATGTAGCTACCAGCGTCCGTCAGGCGGGCAATGCTGCTGCCGACGGAGTTGACGATGCCGTAGATCATGGCTCCTTTCTGCTTCGCCAACTCGAGGGCGGCCAGGGTATCGGCCGTTTCTCCCGACTGGGAAATGGCGATCACGATGTCCCGCTCAGTCAGGATGGGGTTGCGGTAGCGGAACTCGCTGGCGTACTCCACCTCGACGGGGATGCGTGCCAGGTCTTCAATCAGGTATTCCCCGATCAGGCCGCTGTGGTAGCTCGTTCCGCAGGCAACGATGATGATCCGGTCGGCCCGCACGAAACGGTTGGCGTATTCTTCCATCCCCCGCAGTGTCACCCGGCTGTCCCTGCTACTGATCCGGCCGCGCATGGCGTCAAGTATGGTCTTTGGTTGCTCGTAAATCTCCTTGAGCATGAAGTGGTCGTAGCCTTCTTTTTCCAGGGCTTCGATCTGGAGGTCCAGCGTCTGAATAAAGGGGGGCTGCTCTTCGTTATCGGTATTCCTGATCTGCAGGCCTTTCGCCAGACTGATGGTAGCGATCTGGTTGTCTTCCAGGTAAACCACCCGTTTGGTGGAATCCAGGAAAGGCGAGGCGTCGGAGCCAATGAAGTACTCCCCCTCACCAATACCCACCACCAGCGGGCTCTGCTTGCGTGCACCAACCAGTACGTCCGGGTTGTTGCGGTCAATGACGGCAATGGCGTAAGCACCTTCCACCCGCCCAAGGGCCAGGCGCACCGCCTCTTCCAGGGCCAGGTTGCCTTCCGTCTGGATTTCTTCGATCAGGTGGACCAGCACTTCCGTATCGGTGTCACTGGAAAAGGAGTGTCCTTCTGCGATCAGGGCGGCCTTCAACACCGCGTAGTTTTCAATGATGCCATTGTGGACCAGCGCGAGGCGGCCACTATTACCCATGTGTGGGTGTGCGTTTTTGTCGTTGGGTTCGCCGTGGGTAGCCCACCGGGTATGACCAATGCCCAGCGTGCCGCTCGTGTCTGTTTCTTCGATCAACTTGCGCAGGGCCTTAACCTTACCGGCTTTTTTGTGAATTGTAAGTGTCTCGTTCATGATGGCGATGCCTGAGCTGTCGTAACCCCGGTACTCAAGCCGTTCCAGCCCTTTGATGATGAGCTCATCAGCCTGACGGTATCCGATATAACCTACAATTCCACACATAATAGAAAGCTTAACGAGTGTTTTAAGACAGATGGCCACGGTAAAATGGCAACTGGTTTGGGAGGCAAGCTTGAAATCTAGACGCTTCCCAACCAATCAAGGCGCAAGATGGGAACATTGGATTTGCATCATCCTGCTTGGCAAAAAGCAACAGCATCAACGTAAAAAAGTATTCCCCCCACCACCAAAAGAGTAATTGGCTTGATAAACGTTGGTGCTTAGCCCTTAGTTGTCCGGCTACGCTGGCTACTGTCCCAGTTCGGTAAAGGTAACCGTCAGCGTAGCTGGCTTATCCGCAGCCGCTGGCCCCCGCAGGATCACCCGGCTCGCATCGCGGCTGGAGGGGACTACCCGTAGGTACACCTTATTAGGGACCGTACCTGCGATCATGTTCTGAAGGTGCAGCGAAAGGCGTGGAGCGTAAAACTTGTCACCGTCTTCATCCGTCCGCACGTCTCCGCCAGAGGTTTCCCGCAGAATATCCGCTTGCTGATTTAAGCTGACGAAAGCAAAATCGCTGATCGGTACCAGCCTACCAGCATCGTTGCGGAAGTAAAGCCCCACAAACTGCGGCGTACTAAAAGCATCGTAACTGTAGCCCTCGATGATGTCATGGAAAAACTTCAACTCTGCCTTGTTGATCACCTTGTTTGCCAGGGTGGTCAGATCGGGAAAAGTAATCTCGGTCATCACGCCAGCCTGACCGGCGATGGCGATTCGCTCGTTGTTTTCTTCCGCTTCCATTAGTTGCCCGACCAGGCTGCCGGTGAAGTCCCGTTCGTAACGCGGTAGCCAGGTAGCCAGCTGCACCAGGAATCGCCGTTGGATCGTCGTCGTCGTGTCCGGATAGAAAAAGTGGAATCCGGTGGTCACGCTTGGCCCGATCTGGGCAAACAAGCCCACCAGGCCGTTCACGTCTTCGCTGGGTTCCAGCAGGATGCCGGGTAAGAAAGTGGCCAGGGAGTCGTCGCTGTTAAAAGCATTTTCAGCCAGGTTATTGATCGTCGCCAGGTAATCAGCATCCAGGTTAAACCGGATGTGGGACTGTAAGGCACTATCTCTGTTGGCATTGTAGATCGTATCCCACAGCAAGGTGGGGGTCTTGGTTGCCAAAAACTGATTCCGCCCGTTGATCGTTCCCGAATTGGTGGGCAGGGAACCATTGCTGTAGTAGCTCCTGCTGTCGTCAACGCGGCTACTGAGTAAGCTGGCCCGAAAGCCGAAAGTGCGCTCGGTCCCGTAGAAGGCAAAAGCGGTGTCAATGGGAAGCATGAACACCACGGAGTCAACCAAGGACGTATCCCTGAAAATGAAGGAAGGCTTGATGGCCGTTCCGTTATTGGGTTGCCGGTAGAGATAGGTGCCCAGGTAGGCACTGTTTCTCCAGGTACCGAAAACGTCGTCTTGCAGCCGGCCAATGGTGAAACTGGGAAGCCGTTGTGGCGTAGACAACTCAGGATCGTAGGCAATCAGGCTATCCTCCGGCACCACCCGCGTAGTGAAGAGAATGTCCGTCGTCTGCCCAACCATAGCGCGGTCGCCCGCCAGCAGGTCAGAGCCAACCATCAGCGGCTCGGTACAAGCGCTAAGCACCAGGAAAAGGGCGACGGATAGGCAGAAAATAACTTGTTTCATTCAGGGGAAGTATTGAGGTAAAATAGCAAACGGCCAGAAAGGCAGAAGTCAGGCGCGATAGCGGCGTAAAGCCAGGTCCGCACGGCGACCAAAAGCCTGATGAACGCAAACAAGTCCTTTTCCCCGCTTGAAAAGGAAAAGGACTTGCGCAGCGAAAAGACACCGGAGGGTGGGGAAGGAGTTGGTTGGACTATTAGACGGTTAGTAATTTAGACGGTTAGTAGTTCAGACGGTTATACTATAGTCGGTCATACGAGGTGATTTTGCGCTCGCGGAGCGAGCGCGGCCCTTCACAAGCAAGGCCAGTAGGGGCGATCCCTTGCGGTCGCCCGTGCTGGTCCGCATTTTTTCACCTCTTATGCCCGACAGGAGTATAGAATCTGCCACACCTTGGAGGGAGCACTAATAGCAGGTAGTAATTCAGACGGTTAGTAATTCAGTCTGTTAGAATCTGCCACACCTTGGAGGGAGCACTAATAGCAGGTAGTAATTCAGACGGTTAGTAATTCAGTCTGTTAGAAGCTGCCACACCTTGGAGGGAGCACTAATAGCAGGTAGTAATTCAGACGGTTAGTAATTTAGTCTGTTAGAAGCTGCCACACCTTGGAGGGAGCACTAATAGCAGTTGGTAATTTAGTCTGTTAATGGGAATTATGGGCTAAACGAGCCAGGAACGGACGCTCGGAGGTTAATTTTCAGCTTGACGGCTTCGCGTCAAACTGAAAATCCACGCCTCGAGGTCCTAAGCCCGCCGTAAAGGACTATGTAAGGACCTCGGAGCGTTGCGATCAACGAAATTGTGAAGCCATTTTGTTGATCGCAACCTCCGAGCGTCTGATCCGTCAGTTGTAGCCCTTGATTCGCGTTAACAGTCTAACGAATTAACAGTCTACTTCGCTACTTCCTCTTCCAGCAGACTGTGGTAAAACTCGAGGGAAGCGGCGGCGGCTTCTTCGCCCTGGACGTCGAGTACGGGGATTTCAAGATTGGCCAGCAGTGCTTCGTTATGTTCGTTTAACTCGGCGGTGCCTTTGATGGCAGCGTCGGAGTACTTCAGGGCACCGGCGTGCAGGTCGGGCTTGTCGCCGTTCATGTACGGGGCCAGGTCTTCTTCAGACAGGGCATTGATGCTGGCCTTCATGGCGAAATCGCCGGTCATGTGGTCTTCGACGCCGTCCTGGTACAGGCTGTATACGATCTTACTGTTCTGAAACAGCGGCTCGGTCTGGTAAGCGGTACGCAGGTAGAAAGGGATCAGCGCGGTCATCCAGCCGTGGCAGGCGATGATGTCGGGTGGCCAACCGAATTTCTTGACTGTTTCGATGACGCCCTTGCAGAAAAAAGCGGCCCGGTCAGCATTATCCTCAAAGGGTTTGCCTTCTTTATCGCGGTGTACGAACTTGCGCTTGAAGAAGTCTTCGTTGTCCAGAAAATACACCTGCATCCGGACGCCCTTGTCGGGTAGGGAAGCAACTTTAATGATCAGTGGGTAGTCGTTATCGTCAACGATGACGTTCATACCGCTCAGTCGGACAACCTCGTGGAGGCGATGGCGACGTTCATTGATGGTTCCGTAGCGTGGCATTAGCACGCGAATTTCCATCTTATTCTTTTGCAGGTGGGGAGCGAGGGCGCGTACGGTGGTCGAAATATCTTTCGCAATGGTGTACGGTTCCATCTCCTGGGTGACAATCAGCACCTTCTGTTTACTCATATCGCTATCGGTATCAATTCAGGTTTTTCTAACGTAGCCGACAACCATTATTGCCGGGCGCTCGGCGTTAGCCGGGGGCAAATTTACGAAATATTATGCACACCGACTATCTTCGCCGCCCTTTTGGAAAGCGGCAAGGCTCGTCCGCCCACTTTTCGGGCGCGGCCGCCGGCGCCAGGAAAAAGAGGGAAGGAGCAGGGGAAGAAAGGCTACAGGGGCGGGGGCTTAGGTAGGAGCACTTCGCCCAGCCGGCTTCGGTTCCCCAAGCCAAGCCTTCCTTCTTTGCTTTTTTCAATCCTTACCTTGCACCGGCGGCCGCGCCCTGTAGATTACTAATGACTTGATAACGAACGGAATACATGCCCGTAATCTGCCCCACAAAGAATTTGAATGCGAACCTACAAAACAGCAAAGGCCCTTCAGAAGGCCCTGCCGAAAGATAAAACGATCGCCTACGTGCCCACCATGGGTGCCCTGCACGCCGGTCATATGGCGCTCATTGACGCGGCTCTCGCGCTACACGACGTGGTGATCGCCAGCATCTTCGTCAACCCCACCCAGTTTAGTGAAGATGCCGACCTGGAGGCCTACCCCCGGACCCCGAAATCAGACGCCGCGCTGCTAAAAAAACACGGTTGTAAATACCTCTACCTACCCGCGGTCAAGGATATTTACCCCAATGGGACCGAAAAATCCGCTGCCGAAGGCATTGACTTCGGCCCCCTGACCGCCACCATGGAAGGCGCCAACCGGCCCGGCCACTTCGACGGGGTCGCCCAGGTGGTCAGCCGCCTGCTGGAGATCGTTCAACCGACTTCCCTCCTGCTCGGTCAGAAAGACTACCAGCAGGTCGCCGTGATCCGCGCCATGATCCAGCGGCTCGATATTCCGGTTCAGGTGCTGGTGGTGCCGACCGTGCGCAGCAAAGACGGTCTGGCCTTCAGCAGCCGCAACAAACGCCTGAACGCCGCCGAGCGCAAGGCCGCCGTCATCATCAACGTCCAACTCGCCGCCGTCACCGCTGGCCTGGCCGCTGCCTGGCCCGCCGCCGTACTGGAACAACTGGCCCTGGGCGGTATCGGGCAACACGACCTACTCGACCCGGAATATGTTCAGATCTTCGACGGCGATACCCTGCTGCCCTACAAAGATGGCGACAAGGTGAGGGAACTCGTCGTGGCCGCCGCCGTTCGCTGCGGCCCCGTCCGCCTGATCGACAATCGCATCGTCGGCAGGTGAAACCTTAACAAGCTCAAAACGTTCCTTTCGCGGTGTCGTGCCGTCCAAAGGTTGTCGTGCCAACTATTTGTACCCTCCAACCAAAGCTATATCATGCTCATCCAACGATTTAAAGGCAAAATCCACCGCGTAAAGATCACTGAGGCCAACCTTAATTACGTCGGCTCCATCACCATCGACGGTAAGCTGCTCGACGCGGCGGGCATCATCGAAGGGGAAAAAGTGCAGATCGTCAATAACAACAACGGGGAACGGATCGAGACCTACACCATCCGGGGTGAAGAAGGTTCGGGCATCATTTGCCTCAACGGCGCCGCCGCCCGCCGCTGTCAGCCCGGCGACCTGGTCATCATCATCGCTTACGGATATATGACGACCGAAGAAGCCCTGGCTTTTGAGCCCAAGGTGGTGTTCCCGGACGAGGATAATCAGATTTAGGGTGGTGGTTTGGTGAGCGGCTTTTGCAAGTGACCAGGCGTTGTAGGGTCGAGTGGTTGGCTTTAAGCCTTTTTTCAGCTGAGGATGAAAGTGACGAAAAATGCAAGGGGGGCAGCGGTTCTCAATGTGACCCAATTCCACAGAGCGCCACACCGGCTACACGCGACTATTCCCTAATCAAAGGCAATCAGCGCAAAAAGAGAAGAACAAAATTTTGTCCTTCACGAAAAATCCTATCGAAAAGTCACCCCTTCCCAGCGGGGATACGTTTTTGGAGTGAAGGGGACCCAAAATAAGTTGGGGTGGGGTACACGGAGGTACATGGAGAACTGCTGCAAGGGGGAAAGAATTAATAGGATTTTTTAAAATTTTATTACTCCTAATCCTTTGACTCGTAGGGAGCCCGTAAGCCCGTTCCTTCCCTCAAAAAACGGTAGCCACCACAAGGCCACCGAAGCGCCGAGGCATCTACTCATACCGCAACGACTCAATCGGGTCCAGCGCCGCCGCCCGCATTGCCGGGTACAAGCCGCTGAGCAAACCAACGACGGTACAGACAATCAGCGCCAGCGTGATCCATAACCAGGGGATGATGAAACCACCGCCGGTCGCATAAGCCACGCCGTTACCCAGCAGCACGCCACCGATAATGCCCAGGATGCCGCCCATCTGGCAGATCACGATGGCTTCGATCAGGAACTGGTAGAGCACGTTTTTTCGTGTGGCCCCGAGTGCTTTACGGACGCCGATCTCTTTCGTTCGTTCGGTGACGGTAACCAGCATGATGTTCATCAGGCCGATGGCGGCACCCAGCAGCGTCATCAGGCCGATGGCCACGGCGGCGGCCCGCAGCGTGACGGTGTTTTCCTTGATGATGCTCACCAGGTCGGAGCTGTTGGATACCTCAAAATCGTTGTCCTCGCCTGCTTTGAGGCGGCGGACGTTGCGCATCGTCACGGTGGCCTCGGCGATGGCGGCGTCTACGGCCGTTGGGTCTTTGATGGCGATCAGGATATCGTAGCTGGTCTTGTTACTGCCGTAGAAGCGTTTGGCCGTCTGCAGCGGAATGAGTACCCGCCGATCCTGGTTGCCGGACATGCTGCTGCCCTTCGATTCCAGGGTGCCGACGATGGTTAGCCGGAGTGGGCCAGCACTGATTTCCTTACCGATGGCGTTCTCCGGTTTTTCGTTAAACAGTTCTTCGACCAGGGCAGCGCCGATGATGGCGATGTTGCCGCCTTCGGCTGTTTCCCTGGCCATGAAGTTGCGGCCAGCCGACACGAGGAAGCCTTTGCTGTTGAGGTAGTTGGGGCTGATGCCGTAAACCGATGCATTAGGGTTGGTTTCCGTCGCTTCGTACTTGACGGTGGTGGCTCCGGTAGCGAAAAAACTCAGGCTGACGTCAGCCGGAAATTCGTAGCGATCCAGAAACTCCCTGGCCTGGTCGTAGCTGAAAGGGGCCGACCGTTTGCGTGGCCCGCGCCGGTCATTTCCACCCCGTAAATTGGTACTTACCTGCTCTATCTCGATGGTGTTTGCCCCCAGGTCCGACAGGTTGGACGACAGCGAGTAGATGGCCGCATCGATGGCCGTCAGGATGCCCACCAGTGCCATGATCCCCACCGCAATGATGAGGGTGGTGAGCATGGCGCGCAGCAGGTTGGCCTTGACGCTGCGCCAGGCGATGGCCAGGTTTTCTATTTGATCCATAGTCGCGAAGGTAATTCCGGCAATTCCCGATTCCCGGTATTTGATGTTCGATTCTTTATTTAATGGACGTTGGGTCGCCGCAGATCGACCAACGGAGCGAATGGGCCTTGTTCTGAGTGGTGCCAGGTGTAAAATCACCAGCACCCTCCAGGGGCAAACGCCTCAAATACGCTACGGGCATTTGGAATGGGCTCAAAGTCATTTGGTGCGTTTGCCCTTGCACCCTTTCCCCCCAGTTTGCCTCCAGCAAGCCCGCACGTATCTTCGCGCCATGTCACTCAAAAAACTTGGCGGGGAGACGATCGTTTATGGCTTCTCCAATATCCTGGGCAGGCTGCTGAATTTCGTGTTGGTCACTTATTTCATCACCCGCCTGATGTCGGCGGAGGAATACGGCGTCGTGAGCGGGCTGATGTTTTACACGGCTTTACTGATCGTGGTGCTGGTTTTTCGGATGGATACGGCGGTGTTTCGGTTTGCCAGCCGGGAGGAGTACAGCACGGCGACGGTCATTCGGACAGCCCAGCGCTTTGTCACCATCGCGGTCGTCGTGGTGCTGGGGGGCATGCTGTTGTTTGCCCAGCCACTAGCTGATTGGATGGGGTATCCGGAGCGGGTGATGTACGTTCAGCTGGTGTTGGTAACGGTGGCCTTCGATGCCCTCAGCGCGGTGCCACTGGCCCGGCTCCGGCTGGAGCAGCGGCCCTGGTACTTCGTGTTCGTCAACCTGGCGAACGTAGCGGTCAATATGCTGCTCATTTTTCTGCTCCTCTACGTTTGGCGGTGGAATGCTGACTGGGTGACCGAGCACCTCGGATTCACCTTCGACGTGCGTTACCAGGTCGGCTATTACCTGCTCTGCATGGCCCTGGCGGCGGCGTTCCGGTACCTTCTTTTGCTGGTCGACGGCCTCCGGCGGTACGGAAAAGAAAGTGGGCCCTCGCCGGGGCTGCGGACCATGCTCGTGTACAGTTTACCACTGGCGATCGTTGGCGTTGCTTTCATTGTCAATACCCTGATTGCCCCGGAACTCATCCGCCTTTACCACGGTGGCACCATTGCGGAGAACCTCGCCCCCGCCGGGCTTTTTGGCGCCGCGATGAAGCTTGCCGTCTTTCTTAACCTCTTCATTACGGCCTACAATTACGCTGCCGAGCCCTTCTTTTTTCGCCAGGTGGGTAAAGACCTCAAAACGGTTGACCGGACAATCTACGCCGACGCCATGCGGGCGTACGTGCTGGTGGCAACGCTTGCCTCGGCCGGCATCTTGCTGTTCCTGCCGTGGTTGGAGCGCTTCCTCGATGCCGAAGAGCGGGCCGGGCTGTACGTGCTTCCCTTGCTGCTGGCCGCCAACTTCTTTTTCGGCCTGTACTCCAACTTGAGCGTGGCGTATAAATTGACCGACAAGACCGTCTACGGCGGGGCCATCGCTTCCTTCGGTAGTCTGATCGTTATCCTGGGGGGCGTGCTGTTCATTCCCGTTTACGGGATCATGGCTATGGCCTGGTCGATGCTGGCTTGCTTCGTCGTCATGTCGTTTCTGGCCTGGCTGGTCTCCCGGCGGTTTTTTCCGGTTGATTACCCGTGGGCACGCATCGCTTTGTACACCGGCCTGGCCTCTCTGGCGGTTTTGGGCGGCGGCGCGCAGGATGCCATGTGGGTCAGAATAGCCATATTTGTGGCCTTGTTGTCGCTGTTCGCATTGTTGGAACGCCGGTGGGTTGAACGGACGTTCCTGAGGTAAGTTGAGCCGGGCAAGCCCTTTGCTCTCCTCCTTCTTACTTTGCACCAGCATTTCGACTCCGCTCAGTAACCACGGCCGCGCCCCCTGACCCAACAATTGGCCACGGTTTTGCATTCCCTACCAACAAGCCTTAATTCCTTTCCCATGCGCCTGCTGACCGTTCTGACCACCCTGAGTTTTCTTTTTATGACCGCCTGTACCCCCGCGCTCAAGGAGCGCAAGATCCTCGTCATCGGAGACAGTAACGGCGCGAACCAGGGCTGGGTCTATCAACTCCAGGAACTGCGCGGCGGCGGTCCGCTCGTCAATACGTCCATCGGCGGCAACACCATCGGCTTCGACGGCATGGGCGAAATGCGCCGCAATACGCTCGAAAACCTGACTTCCTACCTCCGCAAAGGCTACGCCGAAATGGGCGACATCGACGAGATCCTCATCTGCCTCGGCACCAACGACTGCAAAGCCGAATACGCTAACCGCCGCACGGCCCCGGCCATCCACCTCAACACCTTGCTGACCCGTACCCGCGAATTTTTCGACGAACGTGGGCAGGATGTTCCCCGCATCGTGCTCATGACCCCGCCCGTGGCCGGTACCGACAAAGTGCTTAGCGAAGAATTTCAGGGGGCCGGCGCCTGCCTCGTCAGCCTATCGGCCGACATCCGCGCCATCGCCCGCCGCGAAGGCCTTTGCTACGTCGACTTCCAGGACAAGCCCGGCCAGGCCATCCTCGAATTCAGCGACGATGGCATCCACTTCAACCCCGAAGGCTATAAACTGCTCGCGGCGGAGGTGGTGAAGGCTTGTTTTTAGGAGGATAGTTTGTAACTATTCAGGGTTCGCAAATTGTTGATAGTCAGTCACTTGCAAAGGCTCAAAAAAAATGATCCAGAATATAAGCCGATTTCACGAACTAAATACACTTGTTAATTATGCGTAAAATACTG
>Ga0136553_1000558_pt1 | contig 12712 bp, 13 predicted proteins | sample AntRauTorckE5430_FD_101384 | JGI IMG/M metagenome (GOLD analysis project Ga0136553, IMG submission 101384) | Saline lake microbial communities from Rauer Islands, Antarctica - Metagenome Torckler E5 #430 | ecosystem: Environmental > Aquatic > Non-marine Saline and Alkaline > Saline | place... | reverse complement strand
GCGGCTGCTTGGTAAGGAAGTGCCGGATGGCGGCGGGGGTATGGCGCATGGTGATTGCTTTGTTCAGGGCAAAGCTCTGGCGCCGATTCTAGGTGGGCAAGACGTGATTGCTCGGACGCTTACTGCTGTTCGGCGCGGGGCTTTTGGGCAGGGATGTTGCCTTCGTCAATTACCAGGCTGGGGCAGAAAGAGAACGAGCCTTTTCCCTGCTTCCCAACTTGTCAGGGGAATGGGCCCAGGCTTCCCGTTATAACAAAGAATCCCCCTCCCAACAGTAGCTTGGGAGGGGGATTTTCTTTGCACAATTCGGCAAGCTCAGTGCATCGCCGGCGGCCGCGCCCGAAAGAATAAGAGAATAGAGGAATAGTTGAATGTGCGGATAAAATTCTGGTGGTCACAGTAGTTTACCTATCGCTAAGAAACCGTGACATTAGCCTTTAACAATACACATTGCGCTAGAAAATGCTGTCACTCAAAGACAATATCTGTCCGCATATTCTCTTGTTCAATCATTCTTTTATTTATTACTCTTCAAATCGTTTGATTTCTCCACTTTTCACGCGGGCGAAGTAATCGTTGAGTGCCCGGCGTACGTTGGGCATCAGTAGGTAAAGGCCGAGCACGTTGGGGAAACACATGGCGAAGATCATGGCGTCACCGAAGTCGAAAACAGCCTGGGCGGAGATGGCCGAACCGATGACGACGAAGATGCAGAAGATGACCTTATAGATGATCTCGTTGGTTCTGGACTCGCCAAACAGGTAGGTCCAACACTTGAGGCCGTAGTAAGACCAGCTGACCATCGTGCTAAGCGCAAAGAGGATCACGGCAATACTGAGGACTACGGGGAACCAGCTGATGACGGACTCGAAGGCTTTGCTGGTGATGTCGATCTGGGCGACCGAGTTGTCGTTGAGGCCGTTGAAAGCCCAGTCTGATCCGCCGCCGACGTCGGCACCGTAGTTGGTGATGACGATGACGAGAGCCGTCATGGTACAGATGATCACCGTGTCGATGAAGGGTTCGAGCAGGGCGACGATGCCCTCGCTGATGGGTTCGTCCGTCTTCGCCGCCGAGTGGGCGATGGAGGCCGAACCGACGCCCGCTTCGTTGCTGAAGGCGGCGCGCTTGAAACCCTGGATGAGGACACCGACGACACCACCGTACATGGCTTCGGAATTAAAAGCACCGCTGATGATCTGGCCGAAGGCGTCGGGAATATCGGTGAAGTGGTAGCCCAGTACGATCAGGGCGCCGATTACGTAGATGGCCACCATGAAGGGAACGATCTTGTCGGTTACCTTAACGATGCTTTTGATGCCACCGATGATGACGATACCGATGGTGAGGGCCATCATGACGCCGAAGATCCAGCCACGGCCGTAGAAGATGCTGTCCACTCCGCCGGTGACGGTGATGAGCTGGTTGGTAGCCTGGTTAATTTGCACCATATTGCCACCGCCGAAACTGCCGCCGATACAGAAGATGGCGAACATGACGGCCAGTACCTTACCGAGCATTCCCCAGCCTTTTTCCTTCAGGCCACGGTCGAGGTAGTACATCGGGCCACCCGATACGGTACCGTCAGCGTTGACATTGCGGTACATGAGACCGAGGGATACTTCCACGAATTTGGACGTCATGCCGAGCAGGCCGGCGATGATCATCCAGAAGGTTGCGCCGGGGCCACCGATACCGACGGCCAGGGCTACGCCAGCGATGTTACCAACGCCGACGGTGCCGGACAGGGCGGCGGTCAGGGCCTGGAAATGGGAGACTTCACCCGGGTCGTTAGGGTTATCGAATTTGCCGCTTACTACGTCGATGGCGTGCTTGAATCCACTGACATTGATGAAGCCCATGTACACGGTAAAGATGGCGGCACCAACGATCAGCCAGGGTAGGACGAACGGAATATCAAAACCGCCGATGGGGACGGTGAAGAAGACGATGCTGTTGACAAACTCCGTAACGGGGTCAAAAATATCCTGCAGGGTTTCGTCAAAGGATTTGGCGGCATCCTGGGCGAACGCAAAAATCGGGAACAGTAGGCCCAGGATCAAGAGTACGTGTCTTTTCAACATAAAGTGAGTGCTTTTGTAATTTTGTCCGTTTGCCGCCAGCTTCGCTTGTGTATCGGAGCGGATCGGAAATGGCAGTAGTTAGTTTGGCCTGCAAGGTAGGAAACTTTCATCGGCCTTTGGGGAGGGGCCAGGGTGACCATGTTTTGCGCTATTTCGGATAGCTATTCTAAGGACCTTGGATGCCGAAAACAGCCGAAGTGTTACACCTTATTGGTAGTAAGGACTATATTACGCAACCAAATGATACAAACTGTAGCCGAAAACGAACAAGCCATACTTAGCCGTCTGCGGGAAGGAGACCCTGCCGCGCTCGACGAGCTTTTCGGACGCCACTATGCGCCGCTTTGCCGCACGGCACTTCGCTTTGTGAACAACGAACAGGAAGCGGAAGACATCGTGCAGGAATTATTTGTCTCCCTCTGGGAAAAACGGGCGGGCCAGCGGGAAGACGTGGGGGCCATCGGGCCGTACCTGCGCCGGGCTGTTCGCAATCGTAGCCTCAACTACCTACGCGACAGTAAGCGAATTCCCGTCGATGATGGGGAAGTGCCGGAAACCATCCCGGCCGCAGCGCGAGCCGATGATGCCTTGAGCCAGGAAGAGTTGCGTTACCGCCTCCACGGTGCCATTGACCGCCTTCCGGAACGTTGCCGACTGGTCTTCGTGATGAGTAAACTGGAAGAGATGACGAACAAGGAAATCGCGAAAGCACTTGAGATTTCCCCCAAAACGGTGGAGAACCAAATGACGCGGGCCTACCGGTTTTTGCGCCAGTGGTTGGCCTTGCTGCCATTGATTTTGACCCTTGTGTAGTAGCCCGGCAGTCGGCCTGACGTCTGCCAACGGACCAAAGGCTCCTGAAATGAACAAAGGGGTAGGGGGAACAGATTATTTTTGGTGTCCTGCATATAGATTATCCCACCCGTCAGTTAACACAGTAATGAAGGATTTAGAACTTGAAGATTTCGATCAGCACCTATCCTCTTATAAAGAAGATTTTCAACCCGACGTAGCGGCGGGGCAACGTCGCCTGCGCGCGCGCATCGGTGCTGTTTCCACTCGCCAGGCGGCCGTTCGCCGACTTGGTAGACCGGCCTGGTTCGGGATGGCGGGGGCGGTGCTACTACTACTGGCCGCCGGTTATTTTATGTTTACTGGTGTTACGACGACTTTTTCCAACGATACCAATGCGCCGATGGCCGTAAACCTGCCCGATGGCACGAAGGTATTGCTTCAGCAAGGCGCGGAGCTGGGCTACGGGGAGAAATACAACCAGCAAGCGCGCCGCATCACGCTGGCGGGGCAGGCCTTTTTCGAGGTGCATAAAGACAGAACCCGGCCTTTTTTGGTTAATACGGAAGAAACGGAACTGCGGGTAACCGGCACGGCTTTTAACCTTCGTATCAACGGAGAAGAGCTAGAGGTGGAAGTCTCGGAAGGTTCGGTAGAACTGCACCGGGAGGGGGAGGTAACGGCCGTTACGGCTAAGCACCGTGGCCTCTCCGTAGCCGGTAAAAAATGCGTCCTGGCGAAAGCGGAAAACCTGAATCGTCACGCCTGGCGGACCGGAAGAATGACTTTTCAGGGCACCCCGCTGGCGGAGGTGGTGGAGACGATCCGTAACAACTACGGGCTTAGCGTGTCTTACGATTCGGCTTGTGACTTCCCGTTGAGCGGTGCCTTTGCAGCTAATGATCCACTTGGTGTCCTGCGCAGTATCGCCCAGCTGGGCGGCGGCGAACTTACCGAAAACCCGGAAGGTCGCTGGGTGTTGGAGGATATTTGTGAATAATTTCGTTGATGGTTTCTGCGGTCACTGCAAGCTAAGGGGTAAGGACTTCGCACGATCAGCCCAAAACGCTGCTGCGTGGAACCTCCAGTCCCGCTAGGACTTTACACGATTAGCCTGTGACGTTTTTGCGTGGAGTATTCAGCCCTGTAAGTACTTCGCATGGTTAGCCTGGGACGCAGCGTAGCGAAGTCCCAGGCTAATCGTGCCTCCCCCCGTCGCGGCGCGCAGCGCCGCTCCTTTTTAATGCACACGGACAAAGCTTTATAAACCGCAGCAGTACTACTATTTTTAAACCCTTGCCAAAACAACATTTTGTAGTCCCGAAAGCCCGCCGTAGGTTTGCACGGCAAGCGAGGAATGGCGAATTATCAAGTTCCATTTTGAGGTCACCTGATTTCGTTTTTCCCGATCATTTTGCGTAACGGATTTACCATGATTAATCGTCACTTCTACTTTTATGCCAGCTTTTACTTTTACCCCAGCCGGTGAGGGACGCTAGCGATATTGTAAGAACAGACAATGCGAAAAGTGGCCCTGATATACATCGGGGCCACTTTTTGTTTTAACTAGGACCACCAAATGGAAACGACCACCGCCATCAAGCAGTTAAACGTCAGCATACAGGGCTATGCCGGAGCTTTTCACGAAGCTGCCGCCCGCCTTCACTTTGCTGGCAGCGAAGTAGTGACCGTGCCTGCTCACACCTTTGAAGACGTCGTTAGCCAGGTGGAGTCGGGCCAGAGCGATCTCGGCCTGATGGCCATCGAGAATACCTTAGCCGGTAGCCTGATGAATAACTACGACTTGCTTCAGACGGCCGATCTGCGCATCACCGCCGAGGTGTACCTGCGCATCCGCCTCAACCTGATGGCACTGCCGGGTACCCAGCTTAGTCAGCTGCGGGAGGTGTACTCTCACCCCGTCGCGCTGATGCAGTGTCAGGCATTTTTTAAAGCTTGGCCACGGATCAAGGTGATCGAGGCGGTCGATACTGCCCTGAGTGCCCGCGAGGTGATGGAAAAGGGGGACCCGGCCCGTGGAGCCATTGCCAGCAGTGAGGCGGCCGAGCTCTACGGGCTGGAAATACTGGCCCCCGGCATCGAGACCAACAAACTCAACCACACCCGCTTTCTTGTGCTGGAACGGGGGCGTGACCACTCCGCAGACCAGGGCAACAAGGTGAGCCTGAGCTTCTCCACCAGCCACGTAAGCGGCTCACTGCATAAGGTTTTGAACGTACTTGCGGCCTACGAAATCAACCTGACCAAGATTCAAAGCAAGCCTATTATGGGAAAGCCGTGGGAGTATCGTTTTCACGTCGATTTCCTGCTGGAAGGGCACGTTACTCTGAAGCAGGCACTCGGGGCCATTGCGCCGATCTGTAGCGAACTGCGGGTGCTGGGTGTGTACAACGAAGGCGTTAAGCCGTAAGTAAGGGTTTAGCACTTAGGGTTCAGGGTTTAGAAACCAGACACACACAGTCAATCTAATCCCTAAAAACCTAAGCCCTGCAACTCCTAATCAACCGATGAATTTCAATAAGCAGATATGCTCACCATGACAACCGCCGTCCTTTCGACCATCATCCCTACTTCTGACCGCCTCGGCGAGACGAAAGAGTACTATTTCAGCACCAAGTTGCGGGAGCTGGCGAGCCTGCGCCAGGCCGGGAAGGACATTATTAACCTCGGTATCGGGAGTCCGGATATGCCGCCCGCGCCGGAGGTACTCGCCGCCCTTACCGCTGCGGCCAACCAGGTTGATACCCACGGTTACCAGCCCTACGCTGGCCTTCCGGTGCTGCGGGAAGCCTTCGCCAGTTGGTACGACCGTTATTTTGGCGTCGGGCTGGATGCGGCGACGGAGATCTTGCCGCTGATTGGCTCGAAGGAAGGCATCATGCACATCAGCATGGCGTTTCTCAACCCGGGCGACGAGGCGCTGGTGCCCAACCCCGGTTACCCGACTTACCGTGCGGCGACGGAACTGGCTGGCGGTGTCGTTCGGGATTACCGCCTGAACGATACGAATAACTGGTTGCCCGAGCTGGCCGAACTGGAAGCCCAAGACTTGCGCAAGGTGAAGATAATGTGGGTCAACTATCCGCATATGCCGACGGGTACGGACGCGCCGGCTGGCTTTTTCGAAGCACTGGTCGCCTTCGCCAGACGCAACAACATCCTGCTTTGCAACGATAATCCGTACGCTTTCATCCTGACGGATTCCCGCCAGAGTTTGCTGTCGGTGCCGGGGGCGAAGGAGGTGGCCATCGAGCTATCGTCGTTGAGCAAGGCGCAAAATATGGCAGGGTGGCGTGTGGGCGCGGTCGCAGGTGCAAAGGAGTACCTGGAGAGCATTATCCGGTTTAAGTCCAACATGGATTCTGGGATGTACCGGCCAGTGCAGGAAGCGGCGGCCGTAGCCCTCAAGCTCGGCCCGGCCTGGTACGACGCCCTCAACGCCCACTACCGCCGCCGCCGGGAGATTGCCTTCCGGATCATGGACGTGCTCGGCTGTACTTACCGACCCGACCAGGTCGGCCTTTTCGTCTGGGCCAAATGCCCGGCGGGCAAGGATGGTTACCAGATCAGCGACGAGGCCCTCTACGACCAGGACGTATTCCTCACCCCCGGCGGCATCTTCGGCGATGAAGGAACGGACTACGTTCGGATCAGCCTCTGCTCAACGGAGGAGCGGCTGCGGGAAGCGTTGGGGCGTTTATCCATTGCTGCTTAATCCCACCTCCTTTGCACACTTCGACAGACTCAGCGCATCGCCTGCGGCCGCGCCCTAAATAGTCTGAAGTCTTTAGTACGGGCAGCCCTTCAAGGCGCGGCAGCTATTACCTTCGGTGCTGCTACGCGGTTAATTACTCAATTACTCATTAATTCACTCATGACGATAACGATAGTAGGCATCGGTTTAATCGGCGGTTCTTTGGGCATCACCCTGAAGGAGAACGGTTTTGCGACGCGGGTGATCGGCGTTGACGCCAGTACGGAGAACCTGCACAAGGCCATCCGCCGCCGACTGATCGACGAGGAAATGAGCCTGGCCGAGGGCGTAAGCGTGGCCGACGTCATCATCCTGGCCACGCCGGTCGATGTGATGCGCAAGCTGCTGCCCGAAATACTGGATCGGATGGGGGAGGGGCAAACCCTTGTCGACGTCGGCTCCACCAAAGAACAACTATTGGATGACGTTATCGACCACCCTAACCGCGCCCGTTTCGTGGCCTGCCACCCGATGGCCGGTACCGAGTTCAGCGGACCGGAAGCGGCTAAGCCGGAACTGTTTACCGGCAAAGTCTGCGTGATTGTTGATGGCGAAGACGCCGCCCCGGATGCGTTGGATACCGCCCGGCGGTTGTTCAAAAGCGCTGGCATGAAGTTCAGCCAGCTTGATCGTAGGGCCCACGATTTGCACTGCGCCTACGTCTCCCACATCAGCCATATCGCCAGTTTCGCACTGGCGTTGACGGTGCTGGAAAAGGAGAAAGACGAACAAAGAATCTTTGACCTGGCCAGTTCCGGCTTCGGGTCTACCGTCCGCCTGGCTAAGTCGTCAGCGGATATGTGGGTGCCGATCTTCCGCCAGAACCGCGACCATGTCCTCGACGTGCTCGACGAGCACATCGAGCAACTATCAAAATTCAGAACACAGCTCATCAAACGCGATTTCGATGGCTTCTACGAGCGTATCAAACGGGCCAACGAGATCACAAAAATCTTGCCCTGATGGGGGCTTACGCCTCGGAGAAGTGACAAGCTTCCCTTCCCGAGAAGGCGCTCCTGGTTAGCACGTAAGGGAGGGGCTTGCTTTCTCCCGCCTACACATAGCCGCCTCCCGCCTGGGGTCACCGTACATCCCCGTCACCATATCATATAAATACCACCAACCATGGAAATGAAAATAGGAAAAGTAATAACGCCCACCCCCGGTCGCGGCCTCGTCATCGCTGGCCCATGTAGTGCCGAGACCGAAGGTCAGGTGATGCAGTGCGCCAAAGACCTGGCCAAGCTCGGTCAGGTTGATCTCTTTCGCTCCGGCATCTGGAAACCACGGACGCGCCCCGGCAGCTTCGAGGGCGTCGGCGTCGAAGGGCTTAGTTGGCTGAAACGGGTCAAGGAAGAAACCGGTCTGCGCACCACCACCGAAGTTGCTAAGGCCGCCCACGTCTACGACTGCCTCAAGGCGGGAATCGACGTGCTCTGGCTGGGTGCCCGAACAACGGTGAACCCCTTCAGCGTGCAGGAAGTGGCTGACGCCCTGAGTGGCGCGGATGTCCCCGTGCTGATTAAAAATCCGATCAACCCGGACCTCGGGCTGTGGGTCGGTGCGGTCGAACGGATTTACAAAGCTGGCATCACCCGCATTGGTCTGATCCACCGTGGTTTCAGTTACCACGGGAAGAGCGAGTACCGTAACGTGCCGCGCTGGCAGCTGGCCATCGAGATGAAGCGCAAGTTCCCTGAGCTGCAGATGTTCGTCGACAACAGCCATATTTGTGGTCGCCGCGACACCCTGCAGGAAGTTGCCCAGGAAGCCCTCAATCTAAACTACGACGGCCTGATGACGGAGGTTCACCCTCGCCCGGACGAGGCCTGGAGCGACGCCGCCCAGCAGATCACGCCCGAAGAGTTTGGTCAACTAATAAGCAACCTCCGCCTGCGCAAGCCGACGGCCGACGAGGTGGAAATGGCCGACCTGATCGAGCTGCGTCGCCAGATCGACGAGGTGGACAGCGACCTGATGGGGATGCTCGGCAAGCGGATGCAATTAGCCGATTCCATTGGGGAGTTCAAGGCCGCGCGTAACATCGCCGTTCTTCAGAGCGACCGTTGGGACGCCATCATGGCCGAAGCCGCCAAGGCCGGTACCCACCACGGGCTGAGTGAGCAGTTCATGAAGTCTTACCTGCGGGCCATTCACCAGGAAAGCATTGACCACCAGGATGCGATTGTGAATAGGTGATGTTGTCGCGCTGTTTGAGAGCTGTAATGTAATGCGCTTTGTGAAAAAGCCCTTGCTTCCTTTGTTTGGGGGTAAGGGCTTTTTGTCGGACTTTAGGAAAAGTCCTAGTCGGTGTTTAAACATGGTGTCGGACTTTAGGAAAAGTCCTAGTCGGTGTTTGAACATGGTGTCGGACTTTAGGAAAAGTCCTAGTCGGTGTTTAAACATGGTGTCGGATTTTAGGAAAAGTCCTAGTCGGTGTTTGAACACGGTGTCGGACTTTAGGAAAAGTCCTAGTCGGTGTTTAAACACTAAAATCAACCAACATACCCACCCCAATCATCCTCCATACTGTGCAGGTCCATCACAATAGCCGTAGCATTGAGCTGTACTCTTACGGCATTAAGCATCTTTCGGTATAAAACGAGGTCCAATGCATAACCCGCTTTGTTGTTGGCCAACAGCGACCGGTGCACTAAGCCGGATCGCTCCAGTTTTTCAATGTGATCGTAGAGCGTGGAAGATTTGAGGTGAATACTTGAAATCAAGTCCGTATAGCTGATCACGTCCCCTTCCGCCAAGCGGGAGACCATCGTCACCCGTGCCGGATGACCGATGACTTTACCAAAATCTGCGGCCAATTTTCGGGACTCGCTGAAAATAAATCTTTTAGTTACTGCCATGACTACCTGTTTTAACGGCTAATGTATGACGAAAATATAAAGAAAACAAATTGTTTTCATCCGTTGTCCGCAAAACCTGGGTACAACATCATCCCACCGTCCACGTAGATCGTCGCGCCGGTGATGTAATCCGCTGCGTCGGAGCAGAGGAAAGTGCAGGTATTGGCGATATCTTCTCCCTGGCCGATGCGGCCGTAGGGAATGAGGGTGAGCAGTTGCTGGAGGCTTTCGGGATCGTCCCAGGCGTCTTTATTGATGTTGGTCTGGATGGCACCGGGGGAGATGGCGTTGACGCGAATTTTGTCCTGGGCGAGTTCCTGGGCCATGGATTCCATCATCATTTTGACGCCGCCTTTTGCGGTAGCGTAATTGACGTGCCCGGCCCAGGCGATTTCGTCGTGAACGGAGCTCATGCAGATGATCTTACCGGCGGCGCGGCCGTGTTTATGGACGCCTTGCTTGCGGAACAGCTTAGCCGCTTCGCGGCAGACGAGGAACTGGCCGGTGAGGTTGACGGCGATCACTTTATTCCACTGTTTTAGGGTCATTTCGGTGAAGGTGGCATCGTCCTGTAAGCCAGCGTTGGCCACCATGATGTCGAGGTGGCCAAACTTTTTCAGGCAGGCCTTGATCAATTTTTTGACGTCTTTTTCCTTTGAAACGTCGGCTTCTACCGCCATGGCTTTTCCGCCAGCGGCTTTGATGTGTTTGACGACCGCTTTGGCTTCTTCGTCGCTGGAGTGGTAATTGACGACGACTTTGACGCCTTCGGCGGCGAGACCGATCGCGCAGGCCGCGCCGATGCCGGTGCTGGAGCCGGTGACGATGGCGACCTGGTTCTTCAGGTTAAGATTCATGCTTGGGGGAGTTTGATGTTGGAACCGGAGGTGAAGGGGGAATGTTGGATGGGGGCGGGGCCGCAGATGCTCAGCCTATCGACGTATGCAGTAATGAGGGGGAAAGGAGCCAGGTGGGTATGCGCCTATGCCTAAAACCATTCACTGCCGTAAAGACGTTAACACAGAGAACCTTACTTTTAGCATCATGACAAAAGTACTGGACAGCCCCGTGCTCATTTCTGACTTTGAATGGACCCTCGAACGCTATCATGCAGCGATCGAAAATAGAACCTTCCGCCCCGAAGACAAGCTGGAATTGCTAAATGGTAAACTCATTAAAAAGATGTCGGTTAGTCCGCATCACGCCAGTTACCTCAAGAAATTGAGTAAGTACTTTAACCAGCGGTACCTCGACGTTTACGAATTGATGTCAGAGAACCCAATTACTATTCCAGGAGGGTCAGAACCGGAACCAGATGTCACCATCGCCAATCTGAGCGCAGACAATTATGAAAAAGCCCACCCCAACCCTGATCAGGTTCATTTACTCATCGAGGTTGCCGACAAGAGCCTCCACCGAGACCGTACCCACAAAGCCGAAATTTATGCCTTTGCCGGGATCAAGGAATACTGGATTGTGAACATCAAGCAAGGTCAGTTAGAGCTTTACCTCGACCCTGATACGGACCACGGTATTTACGGCGAAATCGTCCGTTATAAGCAGGGAAGCACCTTTGATAGTCCGTTCGTTGGCTCCGTTAATGTTGATGACTTATTACCGGGTAAGTAATTGACTTGAAGATTGGACTATCGGCTATACTAAATTCTCGATGATTAGACTTTTGGGTGGTCAAGTTGGCCAGCTGTTAGTTCGTTAGTGTTAGGGGGCTACCCATTAACGAACGAACAGTCTAAGTCTAACAGACTAAAAAAAACGTCCAACAACTATTTCTGGTGTCGAATAGGATAATCGTACCGGATTTCACCTTAATTAAAGGCTGGTAAATCAGTATGCCCACCCAAAATCTACTCCTCGCCCTTGCCATCGGAGACGCCTACGGCGCCGGCGTCGAATTCCAGGACCGCGCCTGGATTTGCGCAAACGTAGCCTTCACCACCTTCGTCAACGCTCGTCACTTAATTACAGTCCCACCAGAACAGCAAGCGCTATTTACCAAAAACTATCGTGCCTGGGATTACACCGACGATACGGAAATGACCGTCGGGCTGATGAAGGCACTAGTCTCCGGCGAATCCTTCACCGAAGAACTGCTGGTCCTAAAATGGAAAGAAGAATACGACAAAGGGATTGCTGAAAAAGGACACGGTAGAAACGGCCACGGCTCCATGAGCTGGTACTACTCTGGTGAAAAGACAATTGCCGAGATCCGTGACTTCCAACGTCACCGCCCGAACCCCGGCAACGCTCCCGCCATGCGCGCCGTCCCGCTTGGCTTGCTCCCAGATCACCTGATCAACGAATACGCCCGGATCAACGCCCAGGCAACGCACCCGAACGATGCCGCCATCATTTCCAGCCAGTGCATTGCCCGCGCGGCGGAGTACCTACTGGTACAAGTTGGTAAGCCGAAGATGATCATCGAATACTGTAAAAATAAGGTCGACCTCAACGAGGAGTACACCACTTACCTCTATCGGGTCGATGCATTACCAGCCTACGCCGATCTTACTGAAAAGGACTTCGCCGTACTCTGTGGCCTTCAGCCTATCAAAGCGCCATACTTCCTCCCCGGAATAAAAGGCGTACCGTCTGACTCCAAATTTACTACCGGCTGCGTGCTATACGTACTGAAGCACAGCACCGATGCTTTCGACGCACTTAAAAAGTCGGTCTTACTCGGTGGAGACGTCGACTCAGTGGCCTCAATCACCACCGGCATCATGGCCGGAATCCATGGCTTGAGCAGCATCCCCACTTTCATGCTCAACGAAGTTGAAGGCCGGAATTACCTGACGGAAGTGGCAGCTGAATTTGATCACTACCTAAGAGAAATAAGCGGGTTGTAGATTGGCTGTTGATGATTTTTCGGGTTGGGGCTAATCTAACTTATCAACTTATGTATAAGTTGGACTAGTTTGATTATCAATGAGTTACCCCTCCACCTGTTCCCAATAACAACAATTCGCCATGCAGAAACAAGTGGGCAACCGCAAAGATCACCCGCACAAGAAATGCGATGTAATGCCGTCGAGGCAAAACCTAGACGGCTCCTAAATACCCAATTTGTAGTGGGCGACCAGCGGTTCTCAATGTAACCCAATTCCACAGAGAGCTACACCGGCTACACGTGACTATTTCCTAATCAAAGGCAATCAGCGCAAAAAGAGAAGAACAAAATT